>Ga0307515_10012416_pt1 | contig 16022 bp, 15 predicted proteins | sample 17_EM_MG_FD_194513 | JGI IMG/M metagenome (GOLD analysis project Ga0307515, IMG submission 194513) | Populus trichocarpa ectomycorrhiza microbial communities from riparian zone in the Pacific Northwest, United States - 17_EM | ecosystem: Host-associated > Plants > Roots > Unclassified | place...
CCCGTATGAACGCCCATACAATCAATTGATCAATTGCCCATACAATCGTCTCTACAAACATCTCTGCAATTGATCGCCCGTACGAACGTCTGCACGTCTGCACGTCTGCACGTCTGCACGTCTACACATCTACACGTCTGCACGCCTGTACGTGGCTCTGCACGAAGCTCTGCATTAAGCTCCGCACGAAGCTCTGCACGAAGCTCTGCACGAAGCTCTACACGAAGCTCTACACGAAGCTCTACTAAGGCTCCGCATGAAGCTCTGCCTAAAGCTTACCCTAGTAGTAGCAGAGGCACTCCGGGCCAAGGGAGGATATTTTTAAGGAAGGACCTAACTACAGCACCTACTAGGTATTGCAATAGCTTTAAGTAGTAGATATCTATATATCTGTATAGTTTTATCTATATTAGTAGACTATTTAATAAGATATAATATGTGCTTACGCTTTTAACAACGCGTTTTTTAACTTTAACAAAATTAATGTCAGGACTGGGCTATAGCCGTATTATAAAATCTATACTATCTAGTAGTGCTAAGCCTTAAAAATAATGTATGAACTTTTGGTAATAATAGCGCGTTGTGTAAATAAATAAATTAGATATCTATAATCTCTATTTATTAGATTTTGCTTACGTTTTTAACAAATCTCGCCAAAGCCTCTCACGTGATTTTGCAATTCGGAAGACGGCGTAGGTTATTCCGACGCTAGCTAAAAAATCACGTCTGAGCTCGCTGAGGTAAGAGGGAAAGGGGGAGTGTAGCTTACGTAAGTCCAGAGACACCGAGTTCAACTTGATCGACACCAAATTGGATGAAAGCAATGCTGAGACATTGCGCCCATCGAAGCCCATTTCGGTGAGGAAGACGAAGGCGATCACCATAGGAGTAAATATGCAGATTTGAGGAATCCGGGACTGACCCACCATGCCCTTCCTGTCTGGCGTTCCAAGCGCCACACCCTGGCTTTAATCAGTAAAATTCAAAGCACTGCAACTTTCCGGTTTTCGTACATGAATGTAATCATGACAGTCATCTATGGAAGTTAGCACCGTTAAATGGGCACAGTATTGGTGAAATCACAGTATAAATCGAGATATAAGGTCACAGCAGTTGGATCACCGACCCGGGTTGTCTAGATGGAGCTGAGAGATGGGACGATCCAGAACGAGATACCGTAGGACAAAGCCAAAATCTGCAGCTGTCAGCTAATTGTCCACTCCCATAGACCTTTACTGCGTGAGATGCATACCATAACCACACACCATGTCTTGAGAGTGACATTGTACTTCTCATCGTTTTGAGGAATGTATGACTGGGTTGCATTTTCCTTCTCTTGAAGACTGTCTGAGCACTTAACCTCCTCAGCTGAGTCGTGCTCGATGTCCCGCTTCTCTCCAAGGATGAACCTGAGAGGAGTCAGGTTCAACACTAGAGAAGTGGCGCGCTTAACTGCTGGTGTCCGTGTTTCCACATGGGAACAAAGCGAGTAAAACGAAGTATCTTCAAAGGATAATCCAAACAATGCATGGATCTGTAGTCTCTACTATCGATCGGTGTAGTTGTTACCTTTAACTCAGTATGATAGGTGTCCGCTTGAAATGAGTTGGAGAAAGCGGCTACGCTGGTTGAGTAACAGGCTGCAAAGCGTCCGGAAAGTCCGTGACAGCCAGTACTAAAGGAAACGTGCGCAATAGTAAGCTCATTGAGGTAGCATAGTCAGCAGTTGAGGTGTCCAGATCGACTCATTGGATAGTATGATCAAGACTTCGGTTGCTTTTCAACGAGTCCCAGGGCGGAGACGGGTCACTTCGTGGGTGTGGCTTTAGGTAGTATGGAGCCATGCCTACTCTTGGAAAGAGAGCGTGACAATATTGAAGCATTGGTAACATTCGAGCCTCGGTGAGGTGAAGAATGTGTCTGACGTGGCTAGACATTAAAAATTTGACTCTGAAGGAATCGATCGACATTTATCGGGGATGACTGGAGAGAAACGGGAAATTTGTCAAAACAATTGGTTTCGACGGTCTACGAAGCTACTATTAAATCTAAGAAGCGATTAGGTCGGCAATTGATCTCCATGGCTGACGACTTGTGGGATAAGGGGGCAAATGCTAGCGGAGGAGTGGGCGACTGTCTAGCGCAAGGCCAAAGCTCCTGAGTGGCTTTATTGGCTTGGCGTTATCCGAAATAATTATAGCAAAGTTCTCGGTGCATTCATCAAAGCGCTCTACGGGCTCGGATGACTCCGAGCTTTTCTGCTCTCATAAGAGTGTTGACCAGGCTCTGAAGTTCTTGGAGAACACGACAGGCTGCATCCACACGACGAGGCTCCTGTGACACACTCTCGCCTCTGCTATACTCAAAAATTGTTAGGAAGGGGAAGATGGTTTGCTTCATCTCAAGCCATGCGGACAAAAGGCAGCATTCAAAGGAATGTTATAGTGAATGGGAATTATTGTAATAATACATACTAGATAATAATCTTGGGTAAAATGATGTTGCAGTGCTGACAAGCCAACAAGCCTTGTTGCATCGGCCACGCTAGGGGGCAACGGGGGAACGGGGAAGTCGAGAATGCGATGGATAGCAACAGACAGCTGTCTCAGCCCGGTCAGTTGACCGCTGCAAACGCTCTAGAAGAGCATCTGCTGGGTATTGCGGAGAAGGCTGAGAAGATTTACGCAATTATTGGAGGCAGCCATAAATGAACCGTTTCCTGCAAGAATGCTAGACTTTCCTCATCGGGCGCCGCAACGACTCCCGGGGCATGGTTGTTATATTGCTTTCCAAGCCTATCGCGGAGAGCGCTTCTATCACGTCTTTCAGGCCCGTAGAGCAGTCCCAAGCCCACTCGGCGCTATTACCCGACTGGCCTTCGCCGACAATGGTGCCAACAGCCGACTGCTCCCAGGCCAGAAGGCGTTGGCGGAATTTCCACGTCCGTTGAGGGTGGCTTTTTGACGCGCTGCAGTTCATGCTTAAGGGACCAGCTCGCAGTAGTTGGCTGACTCTAGTATTGCCATTAGATTATTCTGATCAGTGAAGAAACTAAGAACCCCTCGCATCGGACGGGTTCAAGTGTTTTCTCTTTCTCAACACCAACTGTTGTCGCTCACTTTCGCTGCCTTCGTCGCTAGCCTACCCTTTCACTCACATCTTCTGGAAGGTCTAGAAGCACAAGGCTTACAGTACTAGCCGTTGCTTTCTGCAAGGAACATCTCCGAACCTGCATCAACCCCAATTTGATTTCAGTGCTCGCTCGACCAAAAATCACGCAAACTGCGATAATAGTTCCTGGAGACCATAGGCATCTTGACTACAGGGAGACTTGATAACTAGAGACGGTCATGTTCTGGCGAAGCGGCGGATGCTGGTCGCTGCAATGAATTCCCTTCCGGACCGCACTTCGTTCTCGTCGTGCAGCTACATATCCGTCCCAATATCGGAAAGACCAGGGACCATATCTGGTGTCGCGGTCCAGAAGCCGCTTGTGCGGGAACCGGGCTGGAATGCTGGTGGTGCAGGCGGCTCGTCGCACCATAAGAGCACGGAGCGTGCGAGGCAGCGGGAACCGAAACAATTTCAACGGCTCACCTCTAGCTATAAGTCGCGAGTTTTACCCGCGAAACTCTTCAACTCCAGCTTACTCTTCCTCTTCGTATTGGTTACGCTGTCCCTGTTCTGCGGGTCCGCTGCCGCTCAAAAAGACCTGGAAGCACATGGTGATCTGCAGAGATCAGCGCTCGTTAACGAAGAGCTTCTGTGGATTGGAGAATATCTCCTTGTTGATCTCAGCGAGGCTCCGGTCCCGCCACGAATGCATCTGGAAGCGCGGAGCAATGGCAACTCTCCCTCATCATCGCCGACCACGTCGTCGCAAGCAGCAGCAACTTCTCTAAGCACCGATCCCGGCGCAGCCTCGTCAGCAACCGCCATACCTCAGCCATTCGACTCGGCCTTGGGCAACAATTTCACCACCTCGTGCCAGAGCTTTTTCCAACGATTTCTCTCAAATGCTACATTCAACGCCTGCCATCCTTTCTCACTACTTCTTCAGGTATGTCTTAGTCCGCAATCGAGCCTGCGTTATTTTAACATCCCTAGACTTCCAGTGGTTTCTTCGACGCCTCGAAATCCTTTGTGCGCATTACCACAGCCCTCGACGCTACTTGCAATGTCGATTTTAATACGTGTTTGGCTGTAATGAATGAATTTGGAAGAAATATTAAGAATGACAGCAATTGCGCTGCAGATTATGCAACCGACAACCCTCTGGTCTTGCAAGCATATAATGGACTTCTTGCGTATCAGCCTCTTTATCAGGCAGGTTGTTTGAGGGATCGTCGAGGGAATTACTGTAAGTTTCACTAACAACTTTATGACATATTATCTGACAGCGATCTCATAAGGTTTCGCAAATGCCATCACGAACACAACGGCTGTCACCGACTCCTATCCCTACTACCTACCTCTCGGTGTTTCCCTCCCCGGCTCATCTCGGCCAACCTGCAGTACATGTCTTCAGGACACAATGGCCATTTTTTCCTCATTCGCTGGTAATACAACACAACCGATCAGTCAGACTTACGGGGATGCTGCTCAACAGATTGACATTGGCTGTGGACCAACATTTGTCAACGGAACAGCAGCACCGCTGAAAGGTGGTGCGGGGGCTATTGGGGCAGGCCTGGGATCTATGATCGCTCTCCTAACCATGCTACTTGCATTCTTCCTTTAATGACAGGGCGGTAGCCCGGCAGCCTAATACCTTCGGACTTCGGCCATGGATGTTGATGGCTAAGACTTTCCTTGCTCAAACAGCTGGCTTTGGACAGTTCTATAACACTGTTGCTACAATCTGCTAGCAGCACAACGCACTCCTACGATTTCGTCATCTATTTTCGATTCGACCATGTATATTTTGGGCACATCAGCGACGGCGCATCGGGGTCTTCTTAATCTGCTTTGTACCCCGACTGGAGGCATGGATTGGCTTGATTTGGAATTCGGAGCAATGGTACAAAAGGCAAGGCATTGCCCGAAATGGCGTTGGGGTGCCTCAATCTATGGATGCAAATGCTGGACGTCTAGCTTTGCTGGATTACTACCTGTATTTTGTTTGTTGGTAATCTTTGGCTTTCCAGAGATGGGATGATACCAAAACTCTCATATGTTGCTCAAATGGTGCAACGATAGAATATCGATTTAATATCCAATAAAAATACCAAAGACAGTCAAACATCAACCCTCGGGCGTGATATATCCACTTTTATGCGCATTGTCTCCTTTTAGTAACTACTTCCAGTTGAATGAAACGAGTTTTTTTGGGCACGTGATGAGGATCCGAGCTGATTTCCATCCCCTTTTCAGCATGCGAAACGTTGGACTGCAGCCCCGCCTCTAGCCCCGAAACCATTCAGCGTGTGAGCGTTCACTTTTTGAGGCGGCCCCTGAGAGGGTTTGATTTGCAGGTCATAGCATATCGTGGTGTGTGATACGGTAACTATGTACAGCAATCGCAACGGTCGACTTCGTTCTCGAGAGGCCTCTGGGTGATCGCCGTCCACATTGCCGATCGCGAAATGAGATTACGCAGGCAGTTGGGGGGTGGCCCCGGCTACGTTCAAATTTAGTGCAGTAAACGGCGTGCCTCAGGTGGGACATGCGGAAGCTCGACAGCGAAATTGACGATGGTGACGCAAGATCGCAAGGATCCCCGGGTCTTGGGGAAGGAGGTCGCAGGCAGGAGGTCGTCTGAATCCCAAACACCAAGGGTTTCATTGGCTGTAACCGAAAAAGCTCAGCCTTATAGCCAGGAGAACCACTTTATTTAATGCGACTACCTTCCCTCCTAGTAATGAAAGTCCTTTATCCATTTCCTTCGTGAGGTTGTTTGGAAACCACGCCACCTTCGTCTCTCAATTTTGGAGCTCATCGAGACCATGGCTCAGGTCATGCTGGGGCTTGCTCCTACGGCTCCTTCGAATCGTCACGATGTCATCAGCGCCCTATTAAATGATTATGGGTCGTCGTTTAGAGACGATGGAAATACTTCTTCATACGTTGAATCTCCCGTTCAGAAAATGGTGCCAATCAAAGAACTGCCTTTACCTCCTCTAAAAAATGAGAAACCACTTCCACCAGTATTGACCATGCAATTTCAACTAAGAGGTGAATAAAATTTATCATTATTATCATTGCTTTTTCTCAACACGACTGGGCTATTCCCAAAATTTGATCTCCTTGTCGGCAACTCGTAAATTAGAATCGGCAGGTATCCCAACAGCTCTCATAAGTCGCAATTCACTTCTACCCCAAGACAATAATCTTCAAAGTCGCGATCATGGCGGGCCACACTTTTTTAATCCACAGGAGCTAACATGTTTATGCTAGTCGACGAGGCAGGTACATACGGCCTAGGTAAAAATCAGAAAATGCAAGAGCAGCCCACTACGATAATTTCTCGCTCGATATCAAGAAGCACCAAACCACCTGGCCTCAGACTCACAACAAGCAACGGGTCTACAGCCGCTTCCTCTACATCAACCTCCTCGTCCTCTACAATAAAGCCATCTTACCAAGAGCGACCTCTACCTGGACTCCCTCCACCGCCAGAAAAGTCTCATTTGAGGTCCGAAATGGGCACCAAGTCATCCAAGGTTCCTGGTGAAAAGGAACAAAAGGCACAATCTCCAAAGCACTTCTTCAAACGGCGCCCCCCACCAAATTCGAAGGCAAACGGATCAAAGTCATATCTCACACTTGCCGACACAATATCCTCGTTGAAGCCTAAGAGCAAATCAGCAGCCGCAATCGTCAAAGGACAAGCGAACGGAGAAAAAGCTTCCTCGCCGTCGACGTCAGTCCAGTCATCATCAGTCCCATCATCATACACACAGACACGGTCAGACTCGACGGAGTTGAGCGAAGGAGCAATACCCACACATCTTACTTCCCAAGAACGCTCTTCCACCCGTAGAACAACTGTAGAACTAGAAACACCTCCAACAGCAGAACTAAAACCGGTTCTCCTACCCTCTCCAAGTCCTGTCCCAGAAGAACCACTTTCTAAATACGGCATCCACAAGCCTGCTAGCATTTCCAGCACCGAGACCCGCAACCCACCTCCTGCGGCATCCAAGCATCTTCGGGGCAAGAGCAGCACGGGTTTCGATATCTTCAAAGTACGTACCGAGACACGCACCCGCACTCGCACTTGCAATCCCCTCTCTCTTTTCTCCATCCTATACGAAGCGGCCTACGTCCGGCTCGGCGCGCCTCTGCTTCTATTCGTAGCTGCTCAAGCTGACGAAGAGCTTGCAGGGCACCACCGCAACGCTGCAAAACGCGTCCGCATACCTGAACACAATCACACCTTCGCCCACACCATCCCCTATCGAGACGCCGAAGATAGCACACGTACGGCAGGCTCGTAGCCGTGATTTAGACCCCTTCGCCAAACGCCTCTCCCTCGCCTCCTCACTTAACGCTGCCCGTCCGTCCTCAACATCGGCCCCAGCGCTCAAGCTCGTGCATATTAAGTGCTATCATCAGCACCGCCACTTCCACCGCTCTGGCAACCGCTGCGCGCCTGTGCCTTGTATGCTGTGCTACAAGGACGATCATGAGGAGCGATGGACATGCTCATGGTGCGCGCTGAGGGTGTGTACGACGTGTCGCACCGGTCTGGAGCGCGTGCCGCGACGGAGCGTGCAGAAATTGCTTGAGATGCGGGGGAGTGTAGGCGTGGAGGTTGGTGGAGTTGGATCAAGGCAGGACCAGGGGCCGGGGGTGGTGGTTTGGAAGGCTTGAACTAGTTCAACATAGAGCAAGCAGTGCGACAGGTTTTGGATTTTAGCCTTGCTTTGAAAGCGCATTATGGCATTTAGGGGCGTTGCGAGCTCCCTGGATGCTTGCTGGAGTTTTGCTGATGCAGCTTCTGGAGAGCTGCGTTGCATAGTTGGTTTTTTGGCTGTGCTGCGACTGGTTGGCACCGTATGATATACGCGGCGAATTGGCAAGAGTTATTGTTGTACATACCTCTACAAGGTCTAGTCATGAACGATTAACGTCATAGGTTTTAAGGAATAGAGATTGGAACTTGAATTGGAATTGGCTGAAAATGGTTTTGATACTCTATTTCCGTGGTCTCCCTGAGGCTACGTGAGTTTTCTGCAATACTGTACTCCTAAGATATTTTGGATGCTAACTTTATTTAGTCGTCTGTTCGAGTGACCGACCCTACAGCTGTTGATTCGTCGGTATGCATTAGAAAAAAGCAATGCAGCAACCTTACTTGTTCCGGCACAACCTGCCGCATCGCTTCCCCCTAGGGCGGCGCTACTTAGGTCCCCCCCGGATTAGGTCCAGCGCCCGCCCCAATAGGTTAGAATACCACCCGCGCCTATCTTGTTTACATCTGCATCGTGAAAATCAAACCTTTAAAACGTAACTTTTACGACCGCAACACCTTAATCAAGTCCTGATTTTAACTATAGTATATGTAGTAGAGTTCAAATTAAAGCCAGAATGCGCCGAAGGACCCCTTGGCAAAGTCTGCCTGAAAAGGCAAAGCCCTCCGACCGCTCAAGGCCTGTTGGATATTGCTGCCGATAGGTGGCAAGGCATCTGCAGTAGTATTTTGACTTCCACTGCTATGCCCACCACTAGAATTGACCACAGCCTGTTCCTAAGTCGACTGATTGGACTGCATAGTGCTCTGCGAGGCTGTGCGTGAACTTAATTGGGCGCCGCTGCTTTTGTTTGACGCTGCGAACGGCCTCCGCAGGCACGCCGACGTCCGCCACCTCGCCCTATATTACCAGTATTGTCAAGAGTTACATATTAAAAGTTTGACTTTCGCGATGCAGATGCAAACAGGTTACACACATGTGATATTCTAACAGGTGCTGAACCTAATTCGGGGTGGGTGTCTACCTAGTAATTGGGGTGTCTAAATAGGACCGCCCTAGAAAAAAGCAATGCAGCAACCATACTTGCTCTGGTGCAACCTGCTATCGGAAAGCGGGGGCGGGAGGGACGTGGACCGGCTGGCATACCACTTTTGATAGGCATACGGAGAATGAAAGCCTTACGTACGCACAAAAGTATATGACATCACAGGCCGCTAACAGCATTTTTCTCACTCATCAGTGCCATTATAGTTTTGATATACCTTCGCTATCTTTCTACGACCAAAGCGCTGCTCGACGGCATCCCTATAGCGATGGCTTCATTCGCCGGGTTAGTTCCAGGCGAGATGATGCTCCAAAACATTATTGTTGCTGGGATTGGCATCTCAGTCGTATCGAGCGTCTGCATTGCTATCTACCGTCTCTACTTCCATCCGCTGGCCAAGTTTCCTGGCCCAAAACTCGCTGCAGTTACGTTGTGGTACGAGTTCTATTATGACTGTATTAGAGGGGGACAGTATATCAATGAGATTAAACGTATGCACCAAAAGTACGGTAAGCTTTGTGGCCAATTTCACAATGTACATAACGAGGGTGCATTTATTCACAGAATCTCCGCTCAACGAGGTCTCTCACAGGACCCATCATCCGTATCAGTCCGCACGAATTGCATGTCAATGACCCGCGGTTCATTGACCAGCTGTATGCTAGTGGTGGGAAGAAGAGGGATAGATATTCATTCTATTCCAAGGCGTTAGGGTAAGCTTCAGCTCATCCTTCACGTGGTTTTGCGTAACTATCGCTAATTGGCGCCCGACAGTGTTGATCAGGTAATTTTTGTGCTTTCTGTCTATCTCATGATTTAGTAAAATGATTTCTTCCAAAGAAAGACTCGCCGGAAAACGATATTGTTTCTTTGCTGAGATTAGTTTGTGCAGACGCACTTCGGGGCAGTTCCACACGACCTTCACCGCGCAAGGCGCATGCCTCTCAACCGCTACTTCTCGAAAGCTTCTGTCACCAAGCTAGAACCGCGTATAAGCAGCTATGCAAGCAAACTTTGTTGCAACCTTAAGACCTATGCAGGTTCTGGGAAACCTATCGACCTCACCGCGGCGATTTCGTGTTATACTACGGATGTAGTAACTGAATATGCCTTCGCACGAAGCTTTGGATGCCTTGAAGATCCGAGCTTCACATATAGCTTTCATAGAGCTATATTGGAGATGGGAAAAACCTTCAACTGGATTAAGCACTTCCCCGTTTTACTAAAAGTATTATTTAGCCTCCCTGAGTACGCGTTTCTCATTCAAAACTCTATATTATGCTCAAAAAACCTGGAACTAACTCTTCTCCAGTTCGGTAATAGGTATCTTAAATCACGATCTTGGCATCTATTATAAGTTTCGTAGTGTGAGTTAACACTTTTGAAAGCTTTCAATTGCAGCAGCCGTGGAGCCAACTCTTGAATTTTAGGATATGCGCGTCCAAATACGAAAATTAAAGAAGGAGTCAGCGGCTAACGATGAAAAATCGCCAACTTCTTCTGGCACTATATTCCACGAACTTATAGCATCAAGTCTGCCTGAAGCCGAGAAGTCAATAGAGCGTTTAGCAGAAGAGGGACAGCTTCTTGTGCAAGCAGGCACCGAGACGATTTCGTGGAGTATATGACCCGCTTTATTCCCGACCGCTTCTATCCCCTGACCGCTAAATCTCTTACTGAAGGCCTGACCGTCGCCATATGCTATATTCTTTTGCAGCCGGATATCCTATCCAAGCTCCGCCAAGAACTCCAATCCGCCATTCCAGACCCAAACTCGATTCCTTCATGGAGCACCCTCGAGAACCTGCCATACCTGATAAGCGCCTCCCCTCCTTTTTCTACCTAGGCAAGCATTCTAACAAATAAGCTGCACAGCGCGGTCGTCCACGAAGCTCTGCGCCTTTCCTACGGCCTCGCTACACGGCTCCAGCGCAGCTCGCCCATAGAACCCATGTTTTACGAATCCAGCGACTCTAAAATCCACTATAAGATCCCACCCGGTGCTCCTGTTGGTATGACCAGCGTACTAATCCATGCAAATGAAGAGATATTCCCCGAACCGAAGGCGTTCCGTCCGGAAAGATGGCTTAATGAGAAGGGGGAGCGTCATAATTTGCTCACCCCATATTTGCTGAGTTTTAGCAAGGGGAGTAGGCAGTGTATAGGCATTAAGTGAGTAATCGTGCTCCGAGGCAGGGATAAATTTTCTCGTCTCGTTCTCTCCACAGCAGCAACGATGTTCTTTCTGGACTTTTCTGACATTGATCTCTACCGCTATATAGCCTCGCGTACGCGGAACTGTTCATCGGCCTTGCGACCCTAATTCGCCAGCTGGGCGGCAACCTGCAGCTTTATGAAACGAATGTTGAGGACGTGGAGTTCCACCATGATACCTTCATTCCTGGCATAAAGCCTGAGAGCAAGGGCGTGAGGGTCCTCATACTGGATTCCGAGGTCCCTATTGCTTAGTGTAACACGTGGGGAAGGCGTAGGTACGGATATGGGGCGAGGAGGATATTCATTGCTTAGGGTAACTAGCTATAGGGACATCTGTAGAGCTCGAGTTATAGGAAATCTTTTCTTGGTCAGTAACGTGGAACGGCCAACAATTCTTCTAGTTAACGCCCATCCAAATTACAGAAGTACAAGTATTTTTTGCTATTTGATTTGGCGCCCTTGGTTGACTAATGGAATCTTAAAAACCAAGGAAAGACGGAATCTGGATAGTACCTTCCAAAACCACACGAAAGTGCTACCATTACTCACATCACAGGAACTACCGCATGGTGGTCGGTCGCCCAAGTCTATATCTTCTCAAATTCCGACATGCCCTCGTCACATTCGCCTGAGGCAACGGCCCCTCCTTCATCTGGCGAAAGGACCCAACGCTAGTGTCGGCTTGACACATAAGCGTTTGTCGGAGGAGATCGACACAGCGATCTGAATCACAGCCAGCAATAAGCCTGTCAATCCTGGAAGTCTTCGCGGCGGCCTACCTAAATGACCAATCTTCTTTGTATCTTCCGCCTCATCAAGGAAAATAATCGGCCCATATATCTCCGGGTATAGACTCTTGCGGACGCGGTTCTAGTAGTAATGAGTATTCAGCGACATCTTATATTGTGCGAGGAAAAAAGCTCACCAAACAGCGGAGTTCGTGAAAGACGGAAAGGATAACGACGAATTTATGTCGGCCTGGCGTCGACCACTACCACATCAAGCTTAGATCAGGGGCACCTTTGTATTTAATGAGGCTCTAGAGCCTCTCATAATAGACCGGAGTTCTCATCCTTGATCGTCCTGTTCGACAATTTATCCGAGTGGCCCTGTATGGATCCCGTGCGTTAGCATATATAAAGATTTTCCTACTGTAGAACTAGAGCTGCATTTGGCGCCATGCTGACGACCAGGGTTGCACATAATCAACGTAATCGTAATCTGCCTATAGATTTTGATTATTATAAAATCACACCATCTGATTATGATTGATTATATTGATTATATTAGTTATGTACTAATTTCCTAATTAGGATTATATTGATTAAGGCTGGAGAGAGGCTCTACAAGTCGCACTTACTACTTAATTCTCTTATCAATCTACTGCCTCATTTGCTTCCTACTTGCTTACCGTTGGCGCGTGTACATCAACTTTTTCTAAAAGCCCGCACGGACTTTTTTGTATGTAAAAATACGGGCTTAGCGCTTTCTAGTAAGCGCCGATCATTATACAGTAAAAACTCTTTATAACGATATGGGTTTTTACGCCGTCCGTATCGTTATACCAAAGGTATCGTTGTATTTAGACTTTGTACGTAAAACACACCAAATGTTAAAATTATGTAATGATATTGCATGTCTATAAGCCCGAAGTTAAAATTGAGTGATTAGCTCCATCAAAAAACGACTTAATCGTCATCTACTTGGTATTTTGGAGTCGTCGTCCTTAGGTTCGACGCTCGTGCCTTAATAGAGTTGTAATAACCTCTCTCACTATCCTCCTATTGCTCCTTATATAGACGAAGCTTTTGTAAGGCCTCTATTGCCTTATTAAGTTTAATTTAAAGTTATTGGGAGTCCTTATCTGTTTCTGCATTGTGATCTGGCCCGGCGTAGAGCTCCGCTATATACTTAATAAGATCTTTAGTAAAGTCTACTACATCTTCGCCTAGAAGATAAATGAAATTCTAAATATTTATAAGCTTACGGAACCTTCCGGCAGCACGTAGTTATTCAGCCATCTCTTATACCTTATGTGGCAATTTAGCTAAATTAAGGTGGTTGAATTTGTTGCTTAGTATTTCTAATATTAAGGATTAATTAATCTTTTAACAGAGGAAGTCGCGTGCCTATAAAGCAACGTGTTTTTATAATAAGTGGGGGTGTTTTATGTAGTAGGCGCATATTTTTTAACGCTTAAAGTTAGAGAATCTATGGCGACGTTGCCTTTAAGGATTTTAAGATCTGGGCATAATAAATAAGACAGAATTAAGTATGGAGAGTAAGATCTAAGTATTATTTTGATAGATTTTAATCGTTGTGTGATGAAGATTGATGGCTAAACTTACGCCAAATCTGACGAATTAAAAACTCTTTATAACGATTTTGGTGGGGCTACCTCTACGATATCGTTAAATGTCAGAATATCGTAATATTACACCAAAAAAGGCTTGATTAAGGGGTGTAGATTGTAATATAGAGTATATTGTTATAACACCATTATTGTTATAAGGAGTTTTTACTGTAGAGGAAAATTAAGCGGCAACTTTCTTAACACCAAAGCTTTATTACCACATTCTGTTCCTACGCGTTCTTACCGCGGGTGATTATATTGATTATTATAATCACAAGGGTTGATTATGATTATGATTAGTTAGATTATATAATAATCATAACTTATGTAACTAATCTAATAGTTATATGCATCTCTGCTGACGACAAGGGTGTTCCAACGTCTAGAATGCTGATGCTTAAAAATATTTTGAGCTGGGCCTATAAATATATATCTGGATAAGCTTGGCCGGCATTTAAAGCTAAGCACTCCTGACTATTCTTATAGCGATACATATGACAGGTTCATCTCAGAAATCGAAAACAGTAAGCAGGTTCTATATAATTTTTGATCCATATCCATAAATATGCGCCTCATCAGTGCTGGGCTCACTTTTTTTGTGGCAGTTCAAGCCGTAGCTGCTGCTCCAATCCCCATAGGGGAATCCCTCTCTCTTATCTGGGGTTTTGACTAATTTGCACAAGTGAATGAAGGCATTCTAAGGGGCCAATTGAGTTGACGCTCCTAAAGTTCGCCGGAGCAAATCCATGTGAGAAGGCATTGCTATCAGCATTGCTGCTGTTCTAATGAAATTGTGAAGAGTGAACGTGGCGGTGATATCCTAGTTGATGATCTTTACAAGAGATTTTCCAGGCCTTTAGGATTAGCTGAAAGAGAGGAGTCAAGCACAGAGGGTACAGAAGCTAACGATTGGCTGAAGAGTGACACTGAGAGCACACAAAGGTACTGAGGTTGACCAATGGCTAAAGATATAGATGGAGTACTAGGACAACGGTTTGAAAGAATGACTAAAACGGGCAAGTCATATTTGAAGGGTCCATACGAAAATAAGCTTGGGTCAGTATATTGAAATTGATGCTCATATAGGGTGCGTCTTTTTTATGGGAGTGTTCTTGCAGAGAATGTGGAGGAGATCATGGGTATCTCCTGTCGACCTGTTTCCATTGCCTATTACCGACTGAGTGGCAATATCGGCCGGGTGGTAATGAAGTGACAATTACAAATCGTCGTCGGCATCGTCGTCAGCCTTTTGCCACCTACCTAGTGTATACAGTGAGGCTCTAGAGCCCCTTGCAATGAGATAGAGTCTTCCTCATCTTCTTCTGATCTGCGTTGGATCGGCATCTCCATTTGATGGTCCCATTTGTGTATAAAACTCTAATGAGGCATTACTTTGACATCGAGTTCCCCAATGAGCTTTCCCTGAGGAATGCCTCTTGTCAATTTAGCCCTAATTACTTGGGTTAATGTTCTCCTAGTTCCAATTTGGAGCGTTTGCAACGACTGAAGAATTCTGAGGGATATGCCGGCGCTTATATCTGTCTAGTAAGGATATCAAGTTCTGTGTGAACGTAGTCCTCTGATCACTCACGGTCACACCTTTGTCGTCGGGGGCACTAACCATCTTTTTGATAGACTCCTGACCAGAATCAGGCTCTTTGCCGTCTTCAACCGCGTCGAACCAGTTTTCGTCGCCATCACTCTCTGCAATGTGCTCTTGCACAGGAAGTTCGTCCCCATAGAACTCCTGAGGGGTGAGACTGTTGCCGCTGGTATCTAACAACTCATTACCAGGCGAAGCCGCATATTTTCCGGGCACGTACCACTGAATACTTCTCTCGTATTCGAGATTGACCCTGTAATCTGCCTCAGCCCGATGCTCTTGCACCTCGTCGAATCTAACTCGTGAAACGATACGGTAACTTTCCTCGTCCACTCGAGCACGCTTGTTGCTACCTGCTTGAGGTGTTGGCGAGGATGACGAACCTCTTTTCCGCCTTTGCCCACAAGGACCAGCCCCCTTACCTTGAATGGCTTGGCTTTGCTCTGCTTCCTCTTCAAGATTGAGCTGGTGATTTGCATAATTCATGCGGGCTCGATCATAGGCTCGCAATGCGGCAAGATACTCAGGAGAGCCCCGGCCTAGAGGCTTAGCATTTCCGTATTGCCGCTGGAAGAGGTCTATGTTAGAGACGAGTTTTAAGACCAGGTACAATTCTTGCAGTAGTATTTGAAGAGATGTGTAGACATTCCATTTTCGGGCCACGCAAAAACAGACTTGATATTTACTGCATATGGCGCAGTTAACATCGTATCTTCTCATTGGTGTTTGTGGTAGTGACATAAAGCTAGTCTGAATGGTGGGAAGGACCAGCAGTTATAGGCTTAACTGGAAAATGTAATCAAAGGTAAGCATTGGGATTGGGTGGATTCTAGAGAATTCAGGAGACGGAACATTGTTTTTTTTTTTTTTTTTTTTTTTTTTTTTTGT
>Ga0307515_10012417_pt1 | contig 16020 bp, 10 predicted proteins | sample 17_EM_MG_FD_194513 | JGI IMG/M metagenome (GOLD analysis project Ga0307515, IMG submission 194513) | Populus trichocarpa ectomycorrhiza microbial communities from riparian zone in the Pacific Northwest, United States - 17_EM | ecosystem: Host-associated > Plants > Roots > Unclassified | place...
TCATGAGCAGTAGAGTCTTGTATAAAACAAATTTGAATTTTTAAAAAAATTTTAAATTATATTTTTTATTTTTGTAAATGATGATTTTAAAAATAAAAAATTATTTTAATATATTTTTAAATAAAAATAATTTAATTTATTTTTATCTTTCTAAAAACGTCATTCAAAATTGTGATTAGTTGAATAATAAGGAATTGTTTTTAAATATAATAGTGATTATTTTTTAAAATATTTTTTATTTGAAAATATATTAAAATAAAAAAAAATATTTTTAATATTAATATATAAAAATATCATAAAAAATATTAATTTTAAAGTAAAAAAATTAAAAACAGGCTAAAAGGTGAATGGTGTGGAGGTCAGTTTTTGGAATTACAAATCTTATGATATGTCACTTTCGCTGCTTTTTTTTTTAATATAATTTAATGATTAGAAAATAGGGAATTGAAATGAAGTTGATTTCCAAAGATTTTTTTGTTAGGTAAGCTCTCTTTTCGCTACAAATAAATGGCGTCAGGAGAGTCTCTCTCCACAATGAATTAAATATTTGATATTATTATAATAATTATTTTTTAAAAAAAATATTTAATTTTTTTTTATTTTTTAAAATTTATTTTTAATATTAACACATTAAAATAATCTAATAACATATAAAAAAAATTAATTAAGATAATTAATTTTATTATGTAAACATTTAAGACTTGAGTCACTAGTTAAATTAGTAATTTAAATAATATTATTAAAAAAAATACAGTAACAATTAATAAATATATAAAAAACAACAAAAAAAATTAAAGGAACCGGATCACATCTAACTTAAATTATGAAACAACTCAATTATAAAGGGAATAATTAAAAAAAAAAACCCTTAGTTAAACCAGATTAACTTCCAAACTTCGCAACCATAAATATATAATTGAGATAATATCGTAGAAAAATTTGCAGGAAAAAAATTATATATAATAAATGTGGTTTATAATAATAACACTCCGTACCCTTGAAATTTACAATAAACCAATGTAAAATGACAAAAAAGCCCTTGAATAAGAGTTTTGTTGGTTTTTTCTTTAAGGGCATTAAAGTAATTACACAATTCTAAAAATTAAAAATACAAAAATGTCTTTGAGGGCATTATATTATTTTATTCCGGGTTAAATTTAAATTGGTTTTTTTAGAAGAAGAGAGAGAAAAGAGGGAGTAAGGGAAAAACTCCTTGTTAGAGCTCCTTTGCGTGCCGTCGGAGAACACATGTTTGATCACCACTGTAATGAGGGTAATAAGGCGTATCGAACACCGCCCTAAAAGATGGCATTCGGTGTTGTATGGACAAAAAACCTAAAATGACCTTACATCCATAGTAAAGAAAATTTATTTTTTTAGGGTCATTTGATAATTATATTATAGAAAAAAAAACATGGAATTACTAATTAACACACTTCTTCAATGTAACTAATAAATTCTATGAAAAAAACTCTTGTATCCCTAAACCCAAGCTTGCCCATTAAAAAGCAAAATAATAGTTTTACTATAAATTGCACCGTATAACACTAATTAGTTTTAGTTTTTCTTTTTAATAAAGTTTACACTTGTCACCCTGAGTTGGACCATTCAACTTTAATTTCTTAAGAAATTGTGTGTGTGTGTGTAGACTTTGGATATCTAAATATTGTCTATTAACTATTGAATGACAACTCAATTTTATATTAATAATTTTATTTTAGTAAAATTAAAATTTATCTTATAAAATTCAAATATAAAAATAATTAATTTAAATATAAATTATAAAACTTTATACATTATATTTATAGTTAAGTAATATATAATTAAATAATAAACATGAAAACTAAGCTAAACATCCAATTGATTATTATCACATAAAAGTGTTTCCCCCACCTCTCTTGAATTCTTGTTGTTTTTTTATTAACGTGGGTGTTCGGGTCAGCTTGTGCGTATTTCGACTAATCCCACGGGCCCTAAAGTTAACGATCATATAAGCCTCCAATGACCCAGAGATTTGTAGTGCTCGAACTAGTAATCTCAAAAAAATAAACTTATAACCTAATCAGTTGAGTTATGTCTCTTAAACTCTTCAATGTTGATGTTGTGGCCCAAATCAAATCTACATTGCATATATGGCAGTCTATGCTGATTTTTTTTATTTTTTTGAATTATGCTATTCAAGCAAGGATAGTTTTATATAACTAGCAATTTTAAGTTCACTGCCATTCCATTTTATCGGAAAAGGAAGAGAGAAAAGGATATAAAGAGAATGGAGAGAATATTTTGATGTATTGGCCTGATATTTCTTCCCATGGTCTAGGTTCATTTCATTCCAAATTTAAAAGGTTGAGTAGGCAGGCAGGCAGGCATCATCTTGTCGAATTCAGGCCCTCGATGATCAGGCATATTCCGCAATCATCTTTTGCAAGTACAGCTTCATTTTCCATAGGAGAAACCTTTTGAATCCTGTTTTGCTTTTGTCTTTGCATCACTCATCGACGCCCATGCTTGTATCACAATTCACAAGTCAACACACGAAAAGAAAGCATCATCATGGTAGTTTGCACTCTCTTCACGTTGGGCAAATGGACCTTTTCTATACTTTGTTTCATAGATGCCTAAATCAGGGGGACTCGGTCTAGCATAGGTTCTATTTTCCAGCCTCGTGTATTGATCAGCCTAGCAGTTCCAGTGAATTTGTGACCTTTTCGGGCTAGGCTCCAGACTTAGGTGCTTTCAAGTTGAAAAAACACATAACCCGATGTATTATATTAAACCTTCTAACACAAATAACAATTATTTTGATTGTTAGAATTGTTATTAATAAAAACTTTTCTTTTTATATTAAAATCTAGTAATTCTTTCTCTTTTCTCCAACAGAAAAACCTAAAATATAATGAAAACAAATTTTAATATCCAAATGGGGTTTTTGAGAATTAAGGATCCGATAACCTATAATCTCAAAAAAATAAAAGACAAAAATAAACTTCCATAACAAACTTTAAATACACCCCCTATTCATAATGTTTTGTGAAAAAGTGAACAATAAACAAAAAAGTTGATTTCTTTTAGCATATTGCACTAGATAGATTGTTTGAGCTTTACTGTGGGTCGACCTAATTTTTTTGAAGTATAAAAAACGATGAGATAAGAGCTCCAAATCATAAAAAAAGAAAGGAAAAAAAATACCAACCGTCAATCCATAGGATTTCAAATGATGAAAGATAAAATCAAGAAAAAAATTAATGAACAAAAAAAAGTAAAACAAAATATCAACAAACCCGGGTGATGAAATTGAGAAAAACCAAGATTATGGATCCAATGATGAAATCTAAAACAAATTAAAATTTGATAAAGGTGCTAGGAATAAACATTTAAAACAAAAATATTAAGGGTCAAAACCTAAAATACCATCAAATATTAAAATAAAAGGCTAAATTAAAAATTCCTAAGTCCACAAATTCACAAAAGAATAAAAATAAATAAATATCAAATGAGTAAGGATCATATTAGAAAAAAAGAAGAATAATTGAAAAAAATCAAAATACATCATTTGATGCACAAAATGCTCGACCCGACAGGTTGACTCATGACCCAGTGGACTCGGGGGATAAGTCGGCCCGGGTCTCACAAGTAATTGAAACAAAGGATGAAAAACATTTGATGCTTATATTTAATTCAAAAGCAAAAATCCTCATAAAAAACTAAATTGAACAAAGCCAAAAAAAAAAAAAAAAAAAAACTCTAGGTAACATGTTTTTTTTTTTCAAAACGAATGGAAAATCCCATAGCAATTGGAAAAAAATATATTTGAGGATGAAACCAAAAAATAAGCTAAAAAGGAGAAAAAACCAAGTAAATCTCGATAAACCTTCTATGCCTAGGTTAATCTTCAAAAGTCACAAATCATTAAGTTTCAATCCTAAGCTCAATTAAGAAGGTAAATATAAAATAAATTCAATGTTGAAGGGTGTAATAAATTAATTTAATTAAAAAAAATTCTTGTTAAAAGAGTAAGATCTAACAAGGAGCAATTGAGGCAATATCAGACCAATTTAATGTTGAAAGATAAAATTAATTAATTTAATCTATTAAAAAAATTATTTTAAAAGAGGTAGATCCAACAAAGACAAAAAAAAATTAAGACAACCCGTGTTACTCTTAAAAGGTCAGAACCCGAGCCAACCCAACTTAACTTTAGTAGTCTACGACCCGAAATATGAGATATGAATAACCTCACAAAAAGAAAATCAGAACAAATTACAAAGTTCAAGGCCTAATAAATCAATGTCAATGATGAAAATGAAAAAAAAATCAATTTTTAAAAAAGAATTAAAAAAAACTTAAATTGGGCTAATCATCAAAATTGGTGGATTAGGTAAATATAATTGTTGAAGATAAACACAAAAAAATAACAAAGTCAAATTCTCAATTATAAAAAAAATTGAATAAAAAAAACATAAAAGCAATGAGGACTAAGTCATGCACAAAAAAATATGAAAGAAATTAATTAGGAATTAAATTTAAAAACAAAATAAATTAAAATAAATGATTAAAAAAGAGCCATAAATAAAATAAGGAGAGGTGAAAACATTAATTAGTTTTGTAGTATTTTAATTCAGCAAATTATTATTTCTCGACAATTGAATTGTCCATCTTGCCGTCATCATTTTTTTTTATGCTACATGAAAACAAAAAACGTGTAAGTCAAATTTAACAACGCAAGCACTATATATATTTTGTAATTTCAAGTCCTATAAACTCCCAATTGCCTTATCAACGGGAGCAAAGGTTAGATTAACCTTACAGTTGAATATATTCAAGCCGAATATTAGGTTAACAGGGCCCAGGTTCAAACTTCTTAAGAATTACAATGGTAGTTGCGAGGGCAAATAGGGATCAATGGCTCAGTTAGAAGGATTCAACAGGGACACTGCTCGCTGAGGGCAAAGTGGCTACATGGTTTTGGAGTAAAAGTTGGTGCTCTACGACGTCCCTCTTGAATTACTTTATAGACTTTAAAGAATTGAAATAGAGATTATAATAAGAATGTGATTCTGGAAAGTGGACTCATGAGAAGCAATCCCAAAGTTTTATGATTGTATTATGCCCTAGACGTGAATAAATGACGGCTAGAGAAACATTCATAAAGTACCGAAGACAATGCTATGACAGCAAGCAAGAGTGAAGAATACGAAGAGCCAGAGACAGTTATGAAAACACAATCAAGATCATATATATAAGTATATATATGCATGCAATGATGCATAATTTACAATTATGGAATAACATAAAAAAGGGAAAAAAAGGTGAATCAAAACTTTCACCTAAATAAATGATCATCATCAGCATGCAAGTATTTCTAAATCAAGACTTTAACCTTTAGCTCCTACTATAGCACTATTATATATTACCGTGAATACATAGCCTTAAATAGATTGGAACAGTATAAGCGCTAGAGCTTTTGTTATTATAAGTCAGGAAAGCAGTCAAGGAAATGGCTAACATATTGGTCTTGCTGGCCAGCTGCTAGGTCATAGTTTTGAGGTATAGATGGCAAGTCTTGAAGGGGATATGAAGTACTTGAATCAGTCACTTGTGACGCTAGTAAGGTGTCAAAGTTTTTCCAGTCGATATATTGGCTGCTATTATTGCTCCTTTCTTCATCGTAATCTTCATTGGTCTGGTGGAAATTGCCTTCTTTTGCTGCAAAACTTGTTGAGAGTGTACTAGGGCTATCTAGTTCTGGGAGTTCAACAAGCTGGTTATTGTTATCCAAAAATGTTTGGTTTGAAACGAGGTCAGAATTCGAGCCGAAGGGCTGTTGAAAACTCGCACCTTGATTCGGTCGAACCATATTATGTGCAGTAGTTACAGTATCTGAGAATGAAGGAGGTCTAGCATGGTTGATATCATTGAGATAATAAGCATGACTCCAAGCTTCAAAACCTTGTCTTTGATTAGGACTTGGTTTCTTGAATGCCCTGCATACCACCCATCCCTCTTCCTGCATTTGAAACCCAGAATAATTAGCTAATTAGTTGAGTTGCTCAGTATGAGGATAAAATAATGCTGTTCTTTTAAGATGATAAAATAATTGTAGTGAATTACTTCTTTTTTTTGTGAGAATGTTAAATATTTACTAAAGGGTCTCTCAACCCAAAAATTATGAGCTGTTTTGTGAAGATAAAAGTTGATTTTTAATAAGTTTTTGTTATAGTACTGATGCAATGTTTGATTTTATTTTCCCCTCGTTAATTTCATGGATCTTAAGGGGGAAAAAAATCTTCAGAGGGACATTAGCATGATCACCAAAAGTGCTTTTATTGCTAGCTATAATTATTTCAAGGTGTGAATGCTTGCTTGGTTATACAGCTATATCTGCACTCCAAGAAGGAGCGTTTAAGGAATGCTTTTATACGTGCAATGTTAAGAAAGACAAATGATTTTTTTATTTTTTTTTTGTTATTATTAAAATTAATGAAGAATGAGCTTGCCTGAGGGGGTCCATGTTCAGATGTTTGGAGACGATATTCATGCATGATCCAGTCAGTTTTCCTTCCATTGGGTGCACGTCCCTTGTAGAACACTAAGGTCTTCCTCATCCCTATAAGCCTGTTCTTGGAGAGCACGGCCTTGTCCCTTCCGGTTGCCTTCCAAAATCCAGCAGCAGTGGCTCTATTAGTCCGTGTTCCGGTCGGATACTTCCTGTCCTTGTGACTGAAGAAATACCACTCATTCTGTTCAGCATACCCTAGATTGCATCTGGCTGTAAAATCCAAATGAAGGATGAGCACTTGGGTTAGCACAAAGCACACATTTAATGAAATCAAGTAGAACTCGTTTCGATTAGTTAATTAGTCATTTCCCTTTTAGGTACATTCCCATTACTGATCTCATTCTCGAACTAATTAATATAGTCAATTTTCTTAGGTCTATTCCCATTAGTGTATCTTCCCTCTTGGTTCCTTATCAGGTCGTAACTCACTTTCCTTTGCACAAAGCATCTGTCAATTTGTGAGAAAAAGGAGTGCTGCTTTTGAATATCGCTTCTTAAGTTCAAAGAGGGAATGATTGCTTGAACAAGAGAAAGCATGCATTGACTCGGGAGACATTTAATGCACCATCTTTTTATTTGGTTTCTTCACACAGTCACTAGTCCAAAGCCTAGCCAGTAGGGTTTGCAACACTGCAACTGTGCTGTGTTGAATTTCAATTGGACATGTGGTGTATATATATGATTATAACCTTGTATGTTTAGTCCCAATAATAGTGCTTCCTAATTGATCTTAATATACCACTTAACAAAGAAGTTAATTTCTCCTCACCTTGGATGTCCCACGGCTCCATTTTGTAGAGATCAATGTTAGCGATAACATCTAGATCGATTTTCTGTGAGTCAATCTTCCTCTTGAGGTAGTAACCTACAAGTTCTTCTTCTGTTGGGTGAAATCTAAAGCCTGGTGGGACACAGGATTCCATCTCCATTGACAATATTCTTCAATCTCCTGATCGGGCAAGTAACATGAAGATAATGAGAGAGGGGGAGAGAGAGAGAGATCAGATCGAGAACATATTGTTCATTAGCATCCTTTTAAGGATTTATCCATATTGATTATGTTCTTTATCACATCTTATCACAACTAGAAAGGAGAAAATTTGAGTCGCTGACACAAAACACATGCTTAAAGGCTCTTTTAGCGTAGGCCTAAAATCAAAGGAAACTTTGAGAGACATGTATGACTCTTCAATACGATGAAATGGTAAGAGTTTGTAAAAGGTGATGGGAAGTTGCACACATGTTTTTGCCCTTGAATTAATGTTCTTGTCATCATTTCACATCCAAAATACCCATTCTTAAACTCTCAACTTACGGCTAGCAATGATGATGCAACTTCGTGGACCCATGAAATGGCAGACCATTCGTGGAACCCACCAAACGAAACACAGATTTTATTCCTCCCAAGTACCATTTCTTGTCTTTAATTAGTTGCATGAACTTTGGCAAAGTATATTGGGCACAAAAGCTGGCCGAAAGCTTGACTTTGCTGGCACAAGCATGTTATATTTCTTTGAGTGCAGTGCACTCCCTGTTACTGGTGGTGGAAATACATTTTCACACCCACCACCTGTGTGCTACAGCACTATCTCACTCAATAGCATGAACAAGTACTCTTCAATGACAGCCACATACTCTCTTCTGTGCTAAACATGCTTAGATCTGATCCCTCTTCCTCTCCCTGATCAAACACACATATTGTTCCCCTCTAGAGATGTGTTCTTACTCTTATCTCCTTTCCTAATAATGATCTAACTCTAAGCTTCAAGCTGGGACTAGCTTCCATCAGCTTATACATATGGCATCTGCTTATATATTCAAACTTATTTTCCCCAGCTTGGGTTAATAACCACATCATGTGACCTAATGTATGTGAAAACAAAACATATAGTACTTTTCAAGGAGTTTCAATGTCAAGAATGGATTCTCAAATGATTTTGGGCTTCTACATCACAAGCCCTAAATTCTTCAGAGAAAATTAACAAGTATATATATATAACAATAAATACAACTTCTAGCCAGCTTAAATTCTGCTTCCTTAAAATTGGTGACAAACATTAAATGATTTGGCCTATTATCCAAAATGCAAAAAGAATATCACTACAACCAATTTCACATGCATTACACCAATATTGATATACTCACAGAGAAAATTGAGAGTTTGCCTTGTTCTTGCACTGCCCACCAGATGAAAGTACGAGAAGGAAAATAAGGGAAGAGACAAAGAGGGAGAGAAAGAGACAAAGAGGATGTCTTGGCAATAGGTGAATGTTGCTGTAAAGAAACATAAAGAGAGGAGAGCTTTTAATATGCAGAAGAGATGAGTCTAGATGTTCTATATAGTACTGAATACTATTATTTTTTTCTGTTCAAGAGAGAGAGATGAACATTAATATATATGCACTATATGCTATAGTAGAAATGTTGTAGAAGAAGTTATTGATTGCGCGTGGGGTGGCAGAAAGAATGAAAGAAAGGTTTGTTTGGACGGCGTGACACCATATTTTCACGCCACCCCCCCTTCCCTCTCATCCCCACCGCTATTTTGTACCCTAAGATTTAATTTCCTGCTAACTTTATTAACCATATACTATTTATTGATAATTATGCTCTGATATTAATTTTCATCCATATTCTTACATGTATATGATAATGCCATTCATCTCTCTAGCTAACTCCCACAATCCAGCTCCCATTGTCTGTTTAGTGCGCCGCCCTTTGCCACTTGGCACCGATCCTTTCCGGCCACCTGTGCTCCATGTCAGACTCTCTATCTGTCAATATCGAATAGCTAATCATTTGTGTTCTCAAAAATATATTTTTTGTTCAAGTCCAGATTAGTACCCACTGAAAACAATGTGCCCTTCTCAGGCTTTGCCTTTGCCTTGTTTATCATATATTTCTTTGTCCCTTAAAGACAACGTATTGGGAGGTTAGCTAATTAGCAAGGATGATTAACTCTATCTTAGATCGAAGTACTCTAAAGGGTTTGTTTCTTTATGAGCTAAATTCAGAGACTTCAAAACCGCACACAGACAATGCGATCGATCGAGGCCATCACTGCTTCTTATTCTGTAGAATTGTATGTTTTTCATAGGGTTGGTTTCCTTGCAGCCATCACAGATTGATCCTAGTTAATCTTACTATAATTAACCTGGAAGAGCAATACACCGTTGTCACCACCGGAGGAGAAGAGGGGAAAAACCTCATTGGAATTAGTCTTACCGTTGGAGAGTTTTACATTACACGGTTGCAATATTAAGCTCAAATATTAGAAATGGTGCGACTTTGTAGTGGGAATTTAGCCTCTCAACAAAAACAAGGACGAACAAGCATGCACTATTTGCTCACGCATGCAATGATGGGACGGCAAAAGAAAATCCAAAAGTCTATTCAAACAGAGATACAAAAAGATGACTAGATGGTCTGAAATTACGCATATATAAGAAGAATTGAATCTTTTCCAAGTCCCTGTATATGCCTTGAACAAAAAACAAAAGGGTGAACGATCATGGGGAGGTCCATTCGCAGCAGTTTCTTGATGGAGTAGTTGTTTTGGCCTTTGGTCATTAATTCTTAAAGTGGAGTGTGGCGTGCCTTATCCACTGCATCACCCACAAATATGCTAGAATTCCTCATGCCTAAAAGAATGTAAGGATCGCAAGAAGATTGATTACCATTGTGATTAGATATTTCGTTAAGGGGATTAAGTAAGGGGTTTTGCTTCTAATTGACAAGATGACAGGGAGGTTCTTTACTCTCTGTCCCTGTTGTGGTGGGCAGGCAAATCATTATATATGGACCTCACAGAGTCCCTTTTGCATTAATTAACTTGTAAAACAAAATTAGGTGTGCTTTAGTGTCAAAAAAGTACGGATTTATACCTCGTATGTCCTAAATTTTCCTCCACTACGGACTCCCTACGTTTGATTGTTTGAGAACTCCTAGGGCCATGACCCCATCCCACCAAAAATAAAAATTAACTCATCAAATAGATAGCTAAATTTGAGAGAATTTAATAGTTTAGATTTAAGATTAATTTTCACGTGATGGTATCAGGCTCTAACTTCAGAAACGGGTGGATGACAATGAAGCGTTTATGCTTCTTTTATACCTGCTTGATCATATATTATATATCACGGTGATATATTTCTTGTAACACAGGAAGAATAATGATGTTAATAAATTTATTGATATCGACATAAATATAAAATAAAATTTATAAAATAAAACTTCATCGATTAGCTGTTTCTAAAAAATAAAAAGATTAATAATGTCAATGAATTCATTAGCAACGGCATGTATTAAAAAATCTGATTAGTTATCTAATGAAATGCAAGCTAATAATATCATGTGGATTGATATCGGTATATCTTTAATTAGTTACACTCGAGGTGATTGCTAATGATAGAAATTTAAAATTGATAACCCTAGTACTTATGGATGACGGATGATAATATGATATAATATTATTAATTAAATTATGTTATTTGTTTATGTTTGTAATGTATTGTATTTTTCAAGAACATCTCATATAAGCCTGGAGCGCGCACTTATTTATCACTTTTGTTTATATAAACCATGTATAATATGTTTGTTTTGGATTATAATATATTTTTGTTTAAGCATATAAATATTAATGTTTAACTCTTGTTGCATATGTATGAATTTATATGGTTTTTATATTTATCTTTTTTATTATTATGTATGCTAGAATTTTATATAAACTCTCAACGCTTTATAATTAATGTGTTATTTAATTATTTGTATATTATTTTGAATTATTTGTAATTATTGAAAAAGGGTTGATGTGGATTATAATCCAAGATAATAGAGATTACGATTGTAAATAGAAATAAAATATGTTTAAATTGGTAACATAGATATTTTATTATAGAAAAAACTTTGCTAGAATTTCAGACTTATGATAGAGTATTAAAAAAAAAAGGAGAGAGATTCTCAATAATTTTATATTAAAGTATGTGTTTTTGCCCCGGAAATTGTATCTATTAAATAAAAAGCTAGCCTTGCATGCGTTGACAATATATCTATGGACCCGATGAAGTTTTCACCTCAGACCCATGTTGACAAACCAAAGTACTAGCATTGGTGGTCATTAACTCCATGTAAAACCATTCTATATCCTAACCACTAAAACAACGAAGTGTGATTAAACTCTTGATCAATTCCTTGTCACGAGTACTCAATTTTGGGTTAGAAATGGATCGAGGAACATAATTTTGCCCAGAATTTATACCCTTATATTTGATAAAGTTATGAATATGTTCACAAAAAACCAATACTCCAAGTACTCTCTTATGAACTCTACAGAAGTTATCGAAAAGATGCCTCCTGATCGATCTCCTAACCTTATCAAGAGCAAAAAAATCATTCCCGGAATGATTTTTGTGGGGAAAAAAAAGAGGGCTTTTTGTTTAATAAAAATTCTGTATATTTTTTGCAGACTAAGCAACATTCCATTGGATATGGGTCCAATGTCGTCATCATCAACTATACATATCACGAACCCAATCTGATAGAATCATCACAATGTGATGCGATCTACCGACTTTCCTTTCTTTACAATAATTTATAGCATAAGGTTTTTCTGTTTGTATTATGTAGCAGCACTTAATTATCAAACATGGTACTCCTAGATATTGGCTACATCTCTCTTTCAAACGTTGTTTAGCGATTGTCAGATGTTTACATGATCCATAATTAAGGATTTACTCATCATTTCATTTCTTGAAAAGTTCTTAAACAAAATTAATTAAATGTTATTATAGAAACTAACGGACAAAGGGTCAGTTGTATCCATTAAGATAAAAGAGAAAGAAACAAAACCATGTTGTCGTTTTTTTTTGGTTAAATGCCTCTTAGGTTTTTTGTTTTGTTTTTTTTTTAATAAACATTGTATTCAGGTCAGCTTACGCGCATCACGACTAATCCCCAAATCCACTGAATACCTTACAAGTCCAATAAAAAAATAAAAAAGTGTGGGGATGACAAGCGTATACATAAAGGTTTGAACCTAGAATATAGGGACATGAAATTTCCTGTCAAGATCGCTAGGCCACGACCCTGGTGCTATTAGGTTATTTAATTGTATAGGATATCTAATGCTAGATTCTGCTAATTGACTGTTGGACCGATTGCAGTCTTTGAAGTGCGATCGCAATTTTGTTTTTCATTATATATATATTCACCCTTCTGTTTTTCTCCCATAGACAATATCCAAGAAAAATAAATACCTTGTTTTATTGACTCACCTTCTTCGTGGCTTGGGAGTGTATGGATCCTTCGTGCAACCATAGTTAAATATTTTGGTGAGATTTATCGCTTAAATCAAGGTTGTATGTGTTTGATTGGCCGTGTATCATGATAGAAGAAACAGAAATAAAAATATTTATTTTAAAAAATAAAAACAGAAACATAAAATAAATACATTTCAATGATAGTTTTAAAGTAAATCTTTGTATTTTCTATATAAAAAAAAGAAAGATATGTCCTCTTTATCTCGTTTGTCCTCGTCTGAAACCTAATAAACATAATAGTTTCTTCTCGGTCTTGATCTGTCATGTAAACAAGAACATACTGCGCCATGACATTTGACATATCCATTATAAAAGTAAATTCAATCAAATGCATATTCAAAAGGACAAGAGATTTTAAGTCTAATTAATTGCATGCTTGGGTGAATTTGTTTGTTGAGTTGGTATCCATTTGAGGCACGAAGAATTGGGCAATATATAGAACTCGAAATCTAAATTTACAAACTAATTTTTTTTTTTTTTTTTTTTTTTTGCATAAAGTGTGTGGAGTAACGATTGAGACTGTTCATGATGCCCACAAAAGAATATTTAGAGCACGTAGCATGCCCTGAAATGAGTGAGTAAAAATGGTTAGCTAGCTAGCATGGCAAGTGTGAACAATCTTGAGAATATTGGGCAGCCATAATAATAATAATAGATGATTGATTTGTATAGCTTCAGATTGCAAGATCGCAATGATAATGGTGATCAGAAGTTGTTGAGAAAAGACATAATGATTCATTTGGATAAATTCCCTCCTTTGCGTGGGTTGTTTATGCTCATGTGTCAATATATTTCAGCTATACATACATATATATATATAAACATTATGTTTATAACTTAGTATGTTCATCAACGTACTCTATCTTCCTTTCTAATTTATTATTGTTATTTTAAAAAAAAAAATAGAATAAGGGAATGAGAAGTGGGTGAGATGAGAAATTTGAAGGGAAAAAAAAGGAAATATAAATTAAGGATGGTCAATATTTACCAATCCATAGAACTATTTAATTAATTATAATATATACAATAAGAATTATTTTAATTGGTTTCAACATGGATTAATAAGCTATATATACAATTGACTCTGAAAAATATTGACATCTATGAGGTGAAGACAACATTATATGGGTTATATTTTATAGTGTTTTTTATTTAAAAATATATTAAAATAATATTTTTAAAATAAAAAATAAAATAAAAATACTTTTTAAAAAATATTTTTAAAATATAAAAACAAATATACTCTAAACCAAACTCGGGTAGCAGGCAGTGTCTTTGATACCACGAATCCTTCATGATTAAAGATTAGAACTTCTTGTCTTCTTTTATCATGTGTCTTGTGCATGTAAATTGTGCTTCCTTGTGATTGATAAATAGCATCTGTCCTAAATAATTACACGTTGTTTGAAATCAATTTTTTTTTTTAATTGAATTTAAATAATTCTTATATTTACCATAGAAGCAACGTTAGAGAGTCCCCATACCTACCAAGAGCATGATTGATCAAGTGGTAGTAAAAAAGAAAAAAACTTATGATGTTAATTTCTCCATGTTTCGGTACCAATATATAATTATATATAGATGTGATGGGATTCTCTAGTTATGGAGGGTGTGAAAGATACAATTTCTTGTGGGATTATAATAAATGTATTTGTACATCTTTTTGTAAGGAGAAACAAATCGTAGGTGATTTTTTTTTTTTTTTTGGCAAAAGAGTAGGAGGAAAGGAAGGGGTGTGTAATTTTATTTTTTTATTTTTTTATTTTTTAAGACTCCGGAGCCCCACGTCCAGGGAGAGAGAGAGTGTTGCCTAGCTAGGAGGAACTCTTGGGGTGGTAGCAATAGGCAAGTTGATTATCACAAGGCAAGACTACTCTACTAGTTTATTTAAACCTAGTTGAAGTGGTAGAGAATTCATGGTTGAAACTTGAAAGTGGTAAGTACGGACAGTAATGGCATTCACATATAAATTCATTAATTATCATTATCATTATTATAAATGTATTCATAGCAATCATGCTAACATGGCAACTTGATCAAGCCACTTGTTTTTGTCTTTCTCGTGGAATTGGTTATATTGATAGGCTTCTATCATGGCCGGCCGGACGGTACCACTAGCAATGTGACCTCAATGGAAGCTCTTCCGAGAATTTGTTGAGACAATTTTGTGGGAAAGGAGAATAGTTTTGCTTATTAACATGTTTTCCTATAAATTTTTGTAAAATAACATTATCTGAAAAATAATTGGTGAAATAACATGGTTTGTACATGTCATGATTGTCAAACGCAGGATTTATAATTTGTCGCTATTAAAAATAGCAACATAAAAAAAATATATATAATGGGTTGCATATTAGATGAGATAAGAGAGGAGAGAAAAAAAAAAACATCAGAAACACATCAAAGCTCTGATTATAACATCTTCAGTACCACAAAAAAGATCTCAACGAGATAAATCGAACGATACCAAAAAAGATTATCAATAGTGATCCAAATGGGACATATTTATTGCAAAAAATAAATAAATCACTCGTCATTTTGAAGCAACAAATGTGGCATACTCGAGTATCATTAAAAAAAAATCAAGATAAGGGATGTATTGTGATTTAAAGTGCATGGGTTCAAATTTAGAAACCATAATACATTTATTTTTCCAAGTATATCAATATTGAGCTGTAAGGTTAATGATTCTAATTATACTGAAATAATTAAATTAAAGGAATGTTAGGATTTAAATTTATAACTGATGTTATGTTAAAAAGACATCTTAATTAAAAAATAAATAAAAGACTGAGGGAATTAGCTCCACAATGCATTAATTATATTAAAACTTCCAAAAATAAGACGAAAATATAACACTAATAATACTTTGTAGGCTAAAAGAATTCTGGAAACTGACTGAGAATCTTAGTGGTAAAAAGAAAGGATCACCATGCTATTAACAAGGGTTGGGGTTGCTTGAGCCAACACAAAATAGTGTAAACTAAGAAAGTGGGCATTTTTGGGGCGGTGTGTGGGACTAGCGGGGGAGGTTGTGCTGTGCTTGCGTCCCCCCCACACCATACAAGATTTTCAAACCCTCATTATCATATCCAATATATATATATAACCTTCTAGATAGAGATCACGACGGGGACATGGAAG
>Ga0307515_10012418_pt1 | contig 16020 bp, 14 predicted proteins | sample 17_EM_MG_FD_194513 | JGI IMG/M metagenome (GOLD analysis project Ga0307515, IMG submission 194513) | Populus trichocarpa ectomycorrhiza microbial communities from riparian zone in the Pacific Northwest, United States - 17_EM | ecosystem: Host-associated > Plants > Roots > Unclassified | place...
TTTGCCTTCGGCTTCCTTCAGATTCGCAGTCACCCGCGACACCCTTGCCGTTCGGCTACCTCTTCCCCTTGCCGGGTGAGCAGAGGACTTTCACCTCCAAGTAAGTGCGCCCTGCCGGGCGCACCAACGAAAAGCCCGCCAATGGCGGGCTTTGTACGTTGGGCAAGCGACTGAAAGCTTCAGGCGTGTGCAGCCCTGAGCTGCATGGAGAACTCGCGCAGCGCGGCGATGCCACTTTCTTCGGCCCGGCGGCACCAGTCCTGCAAGTCGGCCACCAGCTGTTCGGCGGACACGTTGGTGCGGGTCCACAGCAGGCGAAGTTCTTCGCGCATCGTGACCAGCTTCTTCAGCACTGGCGCATCGTCCATCGCGCTGTCAAGTTGGGTGCGCAGGTTGCTGGGGATCTTCTCGGCGTCGCGGTGAAGCCAGCGTTCAGCGATGCGCAGGTTGGTCCAGGCCGAGCCGGTGGAAGCGCCCTGGGCCTTCAGCCTAGCCAGCTCGACAGCGCAGGTGCGGCGCAGCTGCTTGGCGTAGTTCGCCATCACCTCGTAACGGTTGGCGATGATGGCCTCCAACGTCTGCGAATCGGCCACCGGCTTGACTGAGCCCAGCACCAGCTGAGGCGGAGTCTTGCGCACCTTGGCCAGGTGCAGCATCTCCAAACCGCGGATATAGGCCCAGCCGATATCGAACTCGTAGGGTTTGACCGACAGCTTGGCCGAGGTCGGGTAGGTGTGGTGGTTGTTGTGCAGCTCTTCGCCGCCGATGATCACGCCCCAGGGTGAAACATTGGTCGACGCGTCCACCGCTTCGAAATTGCGGTAGCCCCACCAGTGGCCCAGTCCGTTGATGATGCCGGCCGCGGTGATGGGGATCCAGATCATCTGCACCGCCCAGACGGTAGCGCCGATGACGCCGAACAGCGCCAGGTTGATGATCATCATCAGCGTCACGCCCAGCGCGCTGTACTTCGTGTACAGGTTGCGCTCGATCCAGTCGTTCGGCGTGTTGTGGCCGAATTTGTCCAGCGTTTCCTGGTTCTTGGCTTCGTTTCGGTACAGCTCGCTGCCGGTCAGCAGCACGGTCTTGATGCCATGCGCGACCGGGCTGTGCGGGTCGTCTTGCGTTTCGCACTTGGCGTGGTGCTTGCGGTGAATGGCGACCCATTCCTTGGTGACCATGCCGGTGGTCATCCACAGCCAGAAGCGGAAGAAGTGCGAGGGGATCGCGTGCAACTCAAGGGCGCGGTGGGCCTGAGCGCGGTGCAGGAAGATCGTGACTGAAGCGATGGTGATGTGCGTCAGGACCAGCGTCAGGAGGATCAGCTGCCACCAGTTCGCACCGACCAGGCCATGCGCGGCCCAATCAATGAAGGCCGAGAAAATCGCTTGAAAATCGATCATGTGCGTGCTCAGGCGCCCGAGATTCGGGCCAATGTCAAATTGTAATGACGATGGTGCGCCGGCCGACGTGGGAAAAACGTAGGAGAAAGCCGGCAGTCATTCAGGTAAATGGTGGCCAACCGAGCTGGATCAAGTTCGGCGCTGCCAGGCGGCAGCGAAAAAGCCGTCGGTTTGGTGACGGTGCGGCCACAGCCTCAGGTGATCGCCAGCCACCAGTTCGTCCGCTCGCTCGACCTGGGCGGCAGCCAGTGCGGGGCCAGCGGGCAGGGGCTCAAAGTCGGGGTGAGCGGCGCTGAATGCGTCGGCGATGGCCTCGTTTTCACTGCGCAACAGGCTGCAGGTCGCGTAGACCAGGCGGCCGCCGGGCTTCAGCAGCCGGGCCGCGCCGGCCAGGATGTCGCGCTGCTTGGCGTTCAATTCCTCAATCGCCTTGGGCGATTGGCGCCATTTGAGGTCGGGGTTGCGGCGCAGTGTGCCCAGGCCCGAGCAAGGCGCGTCGACCAGCACCCGGTCGATCTTGCCAGCCAGGCGCTTGATGCGGTCGTCGCGCTCGTGGGCAATCTGCGCCGGGTAGACGTTGGACAAGCCGCTGCGCGCCAAGCGGGGCTTGAGCCCTTCGAGCCGGTAGCCGGAGACGTCAAAGGCGTACAAACGGCCGGTGTTGCGCATCAAGGCGCCCAGCGCCAGCGTCTTGCCGCCGGCCCCGGCGCAGAAGTCGACCACCATCTCGCCGCGCTTGGGCGCCAGCAGCATTGCCAGCAGTTGGCTGCCTTCGTCTTGCACTTCGACATCGCCACGGATGAAGAGCTCGAGTTTTTGCAGCGCCGGCTTGCCCTGAATGCGCAGCCCCCAGGGCGAAAAGGGCGTGGGTTCGGCGTCAATCTCCGCCTCGGCGAGCGCCGCGCGAACATCCTCACGTTTGGCCTTCAGGGTGTTGACCCGCAAGTCCAGGTGCGCCGCCTGCTCAATGGCAGTCACCAACGGCCAGAAGTCATCGCCCACTTCCTTCTTCAGCGCCGAGGCCAGCCAGTCCGGCAGGTTATGGCGCAGCTTCTCGGACAGGCTGGCCACATCGATCGCCTGGATCTCGGCCAGCCACTTCTGCTCTTGCGGGCCCAGCGCCCCGCGCAGGAAGGTGTCGCTGCCTTGCCAAGCCAACGCGGCCAGACGGCGTTCCAGCGCACCGCTGCCACTTTGCGCCAGGTGCACCAGCCGCAGGCGCTGGCGCAGGACGGTGTAGGTGGTCTCCGCGAGACTGTGGCGCTCGCGCTGGCCCAGGCCACGGTGGCGGCGGAAAAAGGCTGACACGACAGCGTCAGCGGGGTGGTCGAGCTTCAAAACCTGGCGCAACAGCTCGGTCGCCAGGTCCAACAGGGCATTAGGATGCATGGGTGGATTATCCCCGTGCCTTGCCGCGTGCTGGCCACGCGCACCGCCGCGTGTGAAGTACGTCTGGGCGCACCTGGTATTGCGGCCACGCATGTCGCTGGCGCTGGTCATTGGCGTTGTCGCCGGCGTGTGCGCACCGGCCAACACGTGGATCAGCCAGGCATTGATCGGCTGGAACGTCGGCGTCTGGTCGTATCTGGCGATGATGGCCTGGACGATGGCGCGCGCCGACCATGGCCATTTGCGCCGCGCGTCGCTGGCCCACGCCGAGGGCGCTGCGGTCGTGCTGGGCCTGGTGATCACAGCCAGTGTGGCCAGCGTTGCGGCCATCATCGTCGAGCTGGCCTGGGCCCGTACGGGCCATGGCTCACCGATCGCGCTGGCACACATCGGCCTGGCCGGCAGCACACTGGTCGGGGGTTGGCTGCTGCTGCCAGTGGTGTTCACGCTCAGCTACGCCAGCCGCTACTACCATCACCGCGCCCTGCCTGGCGGGCTGAAGTTCCCCGACGAGGACCCGTGCTTTCAGCCGAACTACGTCGACTTTCTCTATTTCTCGTTCACGCTGGCGGTGGCCGCACAAACCGCGGACGTCGTGATCACCAACCGCCCGATGCGCAGCCTGGTGCTGCTGCAGGCGGTGCTGTCGTTCGGCTTCAATGCTGCGATCCTGGCGCTAGCGATCAACATCGCCGCCGGGCTGCTGCCGTCAGTCACCTGACGTCCGCATCAGGCCAGAGCACCTGCGGCTCACCTTCCATTTGCGTAACGATGCCGTCGGCCAACTGCAGCCGGCCCTCGACGAACCAACGCACCGCCAGCGGGTACACCTGATGCTCGCGCTGCAGCACGCGCGCTGACAGCGTGTCCTCGTCGTCGTTCGGCAGCACCGGCACGGCGGCCTGGACCACGATCGGGCCATGGTCCAGCTCGGGCGTCACGAAGTGCACGGTCAACCCGGCCAGCTTGCAGCCGGCTTCGATCGCCCGACGGTGCGTGTGCAAGCCGGTGAAGGCTGGCAGCAATGACGGGTGCACGTTGAGCATCCGGCCCTCGTAGTGGCGCACAAAGGCGGCGCCAAGGATGCGCATGAAGCCGGCCAGCACGAGCAGGTCCGGCCCCCACAGGTCGATCACCCGCGCCAACTCGGCATCGAAGGCCTCGCGGGTCGGGAATGCCTTGTGGTCGACCGACGCCGTCGCAATCCCACGCTCTGCGGCCCAGGCCAGGCCTGCGGCGTCGGCCTTGTTGCTGACCACGCCCACCACCCGCGCCGGCCAGCCTTCGGCGGCACAGCGTTCGACAATGGCCTGCATGTTGGTGCCGCGGCCGGACAGCAGGATCACGATTCGTTTCATAGAGGCGGCAGAGTTTAAGCGGGCCATTTGGTCGGCAGCAGGCGTCTGAGAGAATCATCGGCCGCACTACTGCCGCCCCGCGAACATGGTCACGCGTCCCCGCGTTCTTTCCGGCATGCGCCCCACCGGCGCCCTGCACCTCGGCCACTACCACGGTGCGCTGAAGAACTGGGTGCGGCTGCAGGACGACCACGACTGCTTCTTCTTCGTCGCCGACTGGCACGCGCTCACCACCCACTACCAGGAGCGCGAGGTCATCGAGCGCAATGTCTACGACATGGTGGTGGACTGGCTCGCCGCCGGGGTCGACCCGAACCGCGCGACGCTGTTCATCCAGAGCCGGTTGCCCGAGCACGCCGAGCTGTTCACGCTGCTCGCGATGGGCACGCCCCTGAGCTGGCTCGAGCGAGTGCCCAGCTACAAGCACCAGATCACGACCCAGCCGAACCGTGACCTCGCGACCTACGGCTTTCTCGGCTACCCGCTGCTGCAAGCGGCCGACATCCTGATCTACCGCGCCAACTTCGTACCGGTCGGCGAAGACCAGGCCGCGCACGTCGAGGTGACACGCGAAGTCGCGCGCCGCTTCAACCACCTGTACGCCCGCGGCCAGGCCGAGCCCGTGCTGCCCGAGCCGGCCGCCTTGTTCACCGAGACCTCGCGCCTGCCAGGGCTGGACGGCGAAAAGATGAGCAAGAGCGCCGACAACACGATCGAGATGCGCGAAGAGCCCGAGGTGGTGGCGCAAAAGATCCGCCGCATGCCGACCGATCCGCAGCGCGTGCGTCGCACCGACGCGGGCGACCCGGCGCGCTGCCCGGTCTGGCCGTTGCATCAGCTGTATTCGTCGGCCGAGACGCAGGCCTGGGCGCGCGAGGGTTGCACCACCGCCGGCATCGGCTGCCTGGACTGCAAGCAGCCGGTGATCGAGGCGATCCAGCGCGAACAGCAGCCCTGGCGCGAGCGCGCCGAGACCTACCTGTCGAACCCGAAACAGGTGCACTGGATCGTCGAGATGGGCACCGAGCGCGCACGCACCATCGCCAGGCAGACGATGAAAGACGTGCGCGAGGCCATGGGCCTGGCCTACTGACACGCCGCACCGACGTGACGCCTCGCCTGTCCGCCCCGCTGCTGATGCTGTCGGCATCGTTGCTGTTCTCGATCATGGGCGTTTGCGTCAAGCTGGCGTCGGCCTACTACAGCGCGGGCGAGATCGTGCTGTACCGCAGCTTGGTCGGCGCCCTGTTCATCTTCGGCCTCACGCGGGTGCGCGGAGGCAGCTTGCGCACCGCCGTGCCGGGGATGCACTTCTGGCGCAGCCTGACCGGTGTCTGCTCGCTGGTGTTGTGGTTCTATTCGATCGGCAAGCTGCCGCTGGCCACCGCGATCACGCTGAACTACATGAGCTCGGTGTGGATGGCCCTGTTCCTGATCGGCGGGGCCGTGATGCTGGGTTCGGCCAAGGTCGACCCGCGGCTGGTCGCCACGGTGTTGACCGGCTTCGTCGGCGTTGCGCTGGTGCTGCAGCCGACACTGGAGCACGACCAGTTCCAGGGCGCGCTGGCCGGCCTCACCTCGGGCATCGGCGCAGCGATGGCTTACCTGCAGGTCACGGCGCTCGGCCGCGTCGGCGAACCCGAGTACCGGGTGGTCTTCTACTTTTCGCTCGGTGGCATCATCGCCGGCAGCTTGCTGACGCTGGCCAGTGGCGCGCATGGCCACACCTGGCTGGGCGCCGCGCTGCTGCTGGCCACCGGCGTGCTGGCCACCGTGGCGCAGATGATGATGACTCGCGCCTATGCCATCGGCCGGGCGTTGTCGAACGCCAGCCTCCAATACCTGGGCATCGTGTTCTCGTTCATCTTCGGCGTGCTGATCTTCGACGATCCGGTCACGTTGGTCGCCCTGGCCGGCATGGCGCTGATCGTCGGTGCCGGCCTGGCCGCCACCCGGCTACGCCAGCGCAACGCGCCCGCCGCCGGCGAATCCTCCAGCTTCGAATCCTGAGGTTCACTCCCATGCCTTTGCCCACGCCCTTGATCAGCGCCAACGACCTGCTCGCCTTGCTCGGCCGGCCTGCCGCCTGGCCAGTCGTGCTCGACTGCAGCTTCGACCTGGCCAACGCCCAGGCTGGTGAAGCGGCTTACGCGCAAGGCCATCTGCCGGGTGCGCGCTATGCGCACCTCGACCGCGACCTCTCTGGGCCCAAGACCAATCGCGGCGCGATCGACGGCGGACGCCACCCGCTGCCCACGCGCGAGGACTTTGCCGCCACGCTAACAGTCTGGGGCATCGGCCCCGACACGCCGGTCGTCGCTTACGACACCCAAGGCGGCCCCTACGCAGCGCGCGCCTGGTGGCTGTTGCGCTGGCTGGGTCATGCCAACGTGGCGGTGCTCGACGGTGGTCTGGCCGCCTGGCAAGCCGTCGGCGGGCCGACGGACCGCGAGCCCTGCCGTGCCGAGGCGGCCGCGACTTACCCGTCCAGAGCGCCGGCCATGCCAACCGTATCGGCTGAGCGTTTGCTGGCGGAACCGGCCGCGTCGCTGGTGATCGACGCCCGTGCGCCGGAACGTTTTCGTGGCGAAGTCGAACCGCTGGATGCGCAGGCGGGCCACATTCCGGGCGCTCGCAACCGTTTCTTCAAAAATAACCTCGACGCGGATGGACACTTCCTTTCGGCAGACGAGCTGCGAAAAGTATTTACGGCATTCGGCGTGCCTGCGGAAGGCATCGTCCACCAATGCGGCTCGGGCGTGACAGCCTGCCACAACCTGCTCGCGATGGAAGCCGCTGGCCTGACCGGCTCAGCCCTTTACCCCGGTTCGTGGAGCGAATGGTCGAGCGACCCGGCACGGCCGGTAGCGCGCGGCTGACCCGTCACGCGGGTCGGCGCTGTCCGACACCGCGAAAGCTTGACGGGTATCAAGACAAGCGGCGCTGAAAGCGCAACACTCCAGCATGGGCCGGGCAGTCCCGGCGCGCCAGCGAAGGAGAGCAGCATGTACAGCAACATCCTGGTTCCCACTGACGGCTCGGACATCACCTCAAAGGCCGTGCAGACCGCCATCGGCCTGGCCAAGATCATGGGTGCCAAGCTGTCGACGATCAGTGTCAAAGAGCCCTTCCCCTACAGCGCGATCTCCGAGATGCAACCGGTGCCGCCGCAGGAGTTCTACGACGCGCAGGAGCGCATCGCCGCGGCGCGGGTGAAATCGGTGGTCGACGCGGCGGCGCTGGAAGGCCTGAGCTGCTCGGGCCACACAGTCGAAGCCCTGCATCCTTGGGAAGCGATCACTGACCATGCCAAGGCCCAGGGCTGCGACCTGATCGTGATGGCCTCGCATGGCCGGCGTGGCGTCAGTGCGCTGCTGCTGGGCAGCGAGACGCAGAAAGTGCTGACGCACAGCGCCGTGCCAATCCTGATCGTCAAGTAAGGCCGAGCGACGCGGCGTGCCGTTGGCACGCCACCGTCGGCGTGCACGCTCAGTCGTGCATCAGGCGGGTGGCTGACAACACCAGCAGCAGCCCGGCGCCGATCCACGCCACCTGCGCCAGGATCTCTCGCCAGGGCAGGTGACGCTGCATTTGCGGAATCAGGTCAGCCACCGCAACGTAGATGAAGCTGCTCGACGCCACCACCAGCAGGTAGGGGAAGACCTCCTGCCAGGCGCCGACCACGAAGTAACCGAGCACACCACCGACCACCGCGGTGAGGCCTGAGGCCGCGTTGTACAGCAACGCCTTGCGGCGGCTGAAGCCGGCGTTGATCAGCACGATGGTGTCACCCACCTCTTGCGGAATCTCGTGCAGGATCACGGCGAGCGAAGTGGTGGCCCCCAGCTCCGGGCTGACTAGAAAGGCCGCCGCGATGATGACGCCATCGCAGAAGTTGTGGATGCTGTCGCCGACCAGCACGCTGAAGCCACCGCGGCCGGCTTGCTCGGCATCGAAATGGTGGTGGTGCTCGTGCCCATCGCCCTCGTGGTGGTGAGCGTGGCGGTACAGCTCGGCTTTCTCGAGCAGGAAGAAGAACAACAGCCCCACCAGCAAGGTGGCGAACAGCGCGTGCGGGCTGGCCTTCTGGCTTTCGAACGCTTCAGGCAGCACATGCAGCAGCGCGGTGGCCAGCAGCACGCCGGTCGACAGGCTGACCAAGTGTTTGACCAGCTTGCCCAGCACGGCAAAGGTCATCGACGCGGCGATCACGACCGACAGCACCCCGCCGATCAGCGTGGCAGCAACGATGTAGAGCAGGGTCATGGGGCTCGGGTGAAAACGAAAACCGCGCCCGGCAGGGGCGCGGCAGCACGCATCAGGACCTGGCTTCAGGCCACGCCCCGGGCTTTGAACCCAGCCTCTCGACGCTCTGCCCCTCCTCCGTCGGGAAAGGGATGCGGTGCGTCCAGGTGGATCACAAACGCGCCCTCTCGCGCGGCCGCGCCATGATGGCCAAAGCCGCGTTCATCTTATCAACCGTGTCAAGCGCAACGCTGCGAACCCGCCGCCGCGCTTGTCCCACCGTGGTCAATGGAGCGCGCTCTGCTTGGCGTGCCCCAGGTGCGCCTCAAGCCCCCAGGCGCAGCACCTTGGCCTTCGACGGCACGCCGTTCGCATCGACCGCAAACAGCATGTAGAAGCCCGGCGGCGCGTTGTTGGCTGAAGCCGGCAGCGTCACGCTGAGGTTCTTGGCGTTTTGCGTGAAGCTCAAGTCCTGGAAACGCTGCTCATTGCTGAACGCGTGCGTCACGGCGCCAAAGCGCACCAGCGTCATCCGGGTGACCGCATTCTTGTTGTTCATTGCAACAGGGATGGTCTGGCCCCAGCTTGCAGCGGACGGCGCGGTGAGGATGCCAGGCCGGACTGCCGGCAGACCGGATCCGTCGGTCTTGTACAGGTAGGGCGGGAAGTAGATCTCGGCATTCAGCTGCGACACCGGGCCGGGGGCCCCGCCGCCGCCGGTCAGCACCGAACCGTCGGGCATCAGCATCGAGACACTGTGGTACAGGCGAGCCTTGGTCGCTGTCGCACCCAGCGTCCAGCTGCCCGTGGCCGGATTCCAGGTCTCCGAGTCGTAGACCGCGCCGACCAGGTCGTTGCCGGTGGACGAACCGCCGTTGACCCACACCTTGCCATCGGCCAGGATGGTGGCGTTGCCGAACTGGCGATCGGCCGACAGCGGCGCTGCAGGCGTGACGACCGGGCTGGCACCGTTGATGTCGACCACCACCGCCTGGGCCGCGTCGCGCACCGACAGGATCTTGCCGGGTTGGTACATCGCTGCCGGCAGCATGTAGGCACCCACAGGCATCGTGCCGGGCAGTTGTGTGACGGTGCCCGTGCCCGAGACGTCGAGCGAAAAGATCTCGCCCATCACGTTGAAGATGACGACCTGGCCCTGGGGCGACCACCAGGCGCGCGGGTAGTTCCAGGCCTGCACGCGCGAGCCGTAGGCAGCGTCGCTGTTGGCAGTGGTCAGCGTGCGCCAACCCGTGGCGGCGCTGTAGACCTCCGGCGTGCTGGCGTAGGTGTCGGCCGTCGGCGGGTACTGGGTGCTGCCTTCGTAGAAGCGGTCGATGCGGCCGCCGATGACGGCTTGTTCGCCGCTGGCAGTGGTGATCAGCGTGGCGTACCAGCGCTGGTAGGCCATCGACTGGGCCTGTTTGGTCAGCTTGTTGTCGGCCGGCGTGAACAGGTTGACGTCGTTGTTCGCGTAGTTGCGCTGACCGTTGACGATGCGGTCACCGCCCACCAGCAGCACATTGCCCGTCGTCGGCAACAGGGCCTGGCCGGCGCAGAAAATGTCGGTGCCCGTCGTGTTGGACAGCAGTGTCTTGGCCTTCGAGCCCATGCCTTGCGCCGGATCCCAGACCGCGTAGTTCAGCAAACCACTCTGGATGCCGCTGGGCTTGCTGCCGTAGCTGAGCACCCGGCCATCGGGCAGCAGCACCGTGTGCAGCGGGATCAGAGGCCAGGTGAATGCAGCACCGAAGACGCCCTTGAGGTGCGCATCCGCCGGGCCGGTTGGCACAGTGATGGCCTGTGTCCGTTGTTCGCCCAGCGCCGATTGGCGCTCATTGGTCTCTTCGTCCCATGCGACGCCAGGGCCGGCGCCGTAGTCGACCGGTGCGCTGGCAGCACTTTGCCGGTCTTCCTCGACCTGTGACGAGGCGTCGGGAGACAGCGAGCCGCCGCAGCTGGCGAGCGCAGCGATCGCCAGCAGTTTCAGTGCGTGGCCACCGGCACGCCGGACGGCGACCGCGGTCGACTTTTTCTCAAGCGGCTAAGGGATGGACACGGACGCACCTCCACATATTTGGGTTTGACCCGAATTTTGCCCGTTCACTCCATTGTTCGCCTGCACAATTCGTGGCCATGCCCCTAACTTTGCCCTCCCCCTCCGGCCTGCTGGCCGCGATAGACATGGGGTCGAACAGCTTCCGGCTGGAAATCGGCCAAATGCGAGAAGGCCGCTACCGGCGCCACCTCTACCTGAAAGAAACGGTGCGCCTGGGCGCCGGGCTCGATACCGACGGCATGCTGACCGAAGAGGCCGCTCTGCGTGGGTTGGCTTGCCTGAAACGCTTTCGCGACGGCCTGACCGGGCTCACCGCAGCCCAGGTCCGTGCAGTGGCCACCCAGACGCTGCGCGAGGCCCGCAACCGCAATGCCTTCCTGGAGCGCGCGCAGGCCGCGCTGGGCGTGCCGATCGAAGTGATCTCGGGTCGCGAAGAGGCCCGGCTGATCTACGCGGGCGTGTCACATCTGCAGCCTTCAGACGTCAAACGGCTGGTGATCGACATCGGCGGCCGCTCGACCGAGATGATCCTCGGCCAGGGCCGCCAGCCGACACAGGCTGAGTCGTTCCAGGTCGGCAGCGTCAGCCTGTCGATGCGCTACTTCCCCGATGGCCGATACACCGCTTCGGCCTTTCGCGCCGCGCAGGTGGCCGCCGGTGCGGAGCTCGAAGAAGCTCTGGCCGACTACACGCCCGGCCGCTGGGAGGAGGCGCTGGGTTCCTCTGGCACAGCCGGAGCGGTCTCCGAGGTGCTGGCGGCCAGCGGCAAGACCGATGGGCGCATCACGCCTGCCGGGTTGCGCTGGCTGATCACCGAATGCATCGCGGCCGGCTCGGTCGAGCGCATCTCGCTGCCGGGCCTGAGGCCCGAGCGCCGGGCGGTGCTGGCCGGCGGCGTCGCCATCCTGTACACGCTGGCCGCGCACTTCCGCATCGCCGAGTTGCTGCCGGCCAAGGGCGCGCTGAGGCAAGGCGTGATCATCGACCTGCACGACCGTCTGGTGGCCCGCCACCTGGCGCGTGGCCATGACCTGCGCGACGACTCGGTGCAGCGCCTGCAGCGCCGCTTTGCGGTAGACCGCGAGCAGGCCCGGCGTGTACGCGATCTGGCATTGCGCTGGCACCACCAGGTCGAGCCCGGCGCCGAGGTCGAACGGCAACACGAGTTGCGCTGGGCCGCCGAGTTGCACGAGGTCGGACTGATGGTCTCGCACCACGATCACCACCGCCACAGTGCCTATCTCGTGGCGAATGTCGACGCAGCCGGTTTTTCGCAGAGCCAACAGCGCCGAGTGGCCGATCTGGTGCTGGGCCAGCGGGGCGGCCTGCGCAAGATCGACGAGGCGCTGACACGGCAGGACGTGGCCTGGCAGCTGCTGTGCCTGCGGCTGGCAGTCATCCAATGCCATGCCCGTGGACCGGCGGACGTCGACGCCATCGACATCGAGCGGCGCGCTCAGGTGGCCTTCTTGCGTTGGCCGAGTGGATGGGCCGATCAGCACCCGCGTGCCTTGCACCTGCTGCGCGAAGAGGCCGAAGCCTGGTCCCGCAGCGGCGTGTTGGCGCTCGAACTGCCCTGACCCCAGCGCTGCGACCACCCGGCCGCCGCGTCTGAGCCGGGTCAGGCGGCTTGCATGAAGCCGAGCGTGCGATCCGGGAAGGCCGACAGGTTCGGCAGGATCGCGTCGATCTGCGGCCCGGTCGAACCGAACCATTTCAGCAGCGTGCTGGCGTATTGGTCGACGCTGGCAGTCGGGATCCAGCGGCCCTGCATTTCCCAGTCCTGCACGCCGACATCGTCCGGCCCGCCGAGCACCAGTTTCGGGTACTCGCCATAGGTCGCGCCGCCCTTGACGGAGCCGCCGCAAACCAGCTGGATGTTGCCCCACGCGTGGTCGGAGCCACCGCTGTTGTTGGGCACGAGGGTGCGACCGAAATCGCTGCTGGTGAAGGCCGTCACCTGCTTGTTCAGACCCAGGTTGACCATTGCATCGTGGAAGCAGGCCATCGCGTTGGCCACCTCGGCCAGCAGGTCTGCGTGCATGCCGGTCGTGCTGTCGCCATTGGCGATCTGATCGGCATGGGTGTCGAAGCCGCCCAGGCTGGCGAAGTAGATGTGGCGGTCGCCTTGCACTTGCTGGCGGCCGGCGATCAGCTTGGCGATCTGGTAGAGCTGGCCACCCAGGCTAGTCGTCAGCTCCTGGCCCTCGATCAGCGGATCAAAGGCCTTGTCGATCGCCGCCGGCACGCTGTCGTCGCCGGGCAAGCCCTTGACCAATTCGGCCAGGCGGTCGGACATCTCGAACGCATCGCGCTGCATGCTGGCGTAGATCTCGGTCATCTCGCCCTTCTGCCCCGGCGCGTACAGCGCATCGACAGCGGCCTTGCGCTTCTGGTCGGCGGGATAGGTGATGTCGCCCGGCGCCAGACCAGCGGCGGCGAAGAGCCCCCCGGGGCCGGGCAACACCAGTGCTGGTGCCTTTTCGCCAGTGCCAAAGCGGCTGTTGCCACCCAGCGAAATCACCGGATAGGTGGTCGCCATCGTCTCGGTCGCTCGCGCGCCCCAGCCGGTGCGTGCCATCGCATCAGCGTTGGCGCATTCCCACGCGCGCTGCTGGTCAGAATGCGAGAACAGGTTGTCCGGCACCAGCGGCGAATCCGGGCCGGCAGACAAGTACAGTTCTTTCGTCAACGGCGCCGAGAGCGGACCGACGTTGACGATCGGCGCCAGGTGGCCGGCCGACCAGACCGGCAGCAGCGACTTCATCGACGGGTGCAGGCCGAAATCAGTGCCTGACAGGCGCAGCAAAGAGGTCTTGGGCAAGGCGAGCTGGCTGCGGGCCTCGCTGTACTGGGCAAAGCGCGAATCGGCAGGCACCATCATGTTGTAGCCGTCGTTGCCGCCGACCAGGTAGATGCAGACCAATGCCTTGTAGTCGCCGGCCTGCGCAGTGCGCGGTGCCAGCAGCGAGCCGACGCCACCGAGCGCGGCCATGCCGGCGGTACCACCCAGCAGACGCAGCCAGTCGCGGCGGCGCAAGGAAGAAGATGTGAAGCGGGTCATCGTCGGGCCTTGCATCGTTCAGCGGATGATCTGGTACTGCGGCGAGCTCATCACGAGCCAGCCGGCGCGTTGCACGCGCTGCCTGCGCCAGTCTCCGGGGCTGTTCTTGTCGTCGTAGTGCTCCACCGCTTCGATGACCTTGCTGCGCGCCGGCCCGGGCAGAGGCTGGCCCAGCACCAGGTTGCTCATGCGGTCCACCAGCTTGGCGGCGTCGCTCGCATCGGCCACCCAGGCGTCGTACTTGAGCTTGGTGCCGACGGCGCCGGGCACGTCCTTCTGCGGGTCGGCGCCGTTCCAGTCGAACAGCATCGTCAGGTAGTTCAGCCGGTTCAGCGCGGTGCTGGCGTTGTGGATGCCGAACGCCGGGCCGATCAGCTTGCTGCCGCTGATCGGAAAGTCCTGCGGGTAGTAATTGAAGACCGTCGGCGGGCGGAAGATGTGCTGGCTCATGTTCTCGCCCTGCCAAAAGCCCAGCGCATTGCCGTCGGTGTCGCCACCGATCGCGCGGATCACGCCGGTGAACAGCTGCGCCGGCTCGCGCAGCCGGCCGGCCTTGTCCAACGGTTTCTCGGTGCGGGCTTCCTTGTCCAGCAACACGGCGGCCACCGTGGCCGACAGGTCACCGCGCTTGCCGGTGCCGATGCCGTCGTAGGTGCCGCTGTTGAAAGCCTTGGTCACCCGCGCCACATACTCGGGCGTCGGGTTGCTGGTCACCAGCTGCTGGATCAGGTGCTTGCCGACGAACGGCCCGATGTTCGGGTGCGTCATCAAGCTGTCGAGGACCTTCTCGAGCGCCTTGGGCGCACTGGTGCCCGTGGGCACCAGCACATCCGACAGCAGCTTGCGCGCCTTCGTGTCGCGCAGCGCGCCGCCGGCAGGCACCATGTCGCCGTAGAGGTAGTGGCAGTTAGCACCCTCGGGCCAGCAACCCCAGCGGTCAGCACCACCGGGCGGGTAGGTCCAGCCCGTCAGCGCATAGGCGTAGGAGCGCACCCGCTCGTTGTCGTAGGTGGAGGCGCACTTGCTTCCGACCAGCGTGCCGTCGTTGTTGAGCTTGCACGGCCCGATCGTGAACAGCTGCAGCAGCTCGCGCGCGAAGTTTTCGTTCGGTGCGGCCTGGTCGTTGTTCACGTGGTTCAGGTACTCGCCCATCATCGGCGAGACGGCCACTTGGCGCAGCAGGTCCCGGTAGTTGCCGAACGCGCCCATCATCATGTTGTTGTAGAACGGGCGCAGGCCGTACGTCCCATCGACGTCCACGTTGCTGACCACCAGCAACTGGTTCAGTGCCAGCGCGACCCGTTGGCGCAGCTGGTCGTTGTTGCGCACCGCGTTGCGGTAGAAGTCCCACAGCAGCGGCTCGGAAGACAGGTAATCGCGCCAGCAGTTCGGGTCCTTGACGTGGTCCGGCAGCTGGCAGAAATCGGTCGTCGAGGTGTTCTTGTCCGGTGAGTTGTCGCCGCCCAGCTTGTAGCGCGAGACCGACAGCCCCATCTGGCTGACGATCCAGGTCTTGGCGCCCTTGTTGCGGATCTCGGTGACCAGGGCTTCGCTGGGGCCGAAAGTGGCCTGGTGCGCCAGCCGGACCGCGTCCGACTGGGTGGTCACGAAGGCTTCGGCGCCTTCGGCCCTGCCGCCGGAGACTCCTGCCGCAGCGCGCCGTTCAGCGTCAGCCGCGTCTTCGCTGTCGCCTTCCCCACTGCCGCCACACCCCACCAGCGCCAGCGCGGCCATGCCGGCCACCAGCCAACGCCGCAGGGGGCGGCCCTCCCAAACAAGGTGTCGCTTCATAGTTCGTGGCGGGCGGCACGGCCTGTTCGAAGGAACAGTACTGCGTGCCGGTTAGACCCCGGCGGCGAATCATGAAGTGCCAAAAGGCCCTTCAGTGGGGCCTATTCGTAACCGATTGCGACGGCAATCCGCGTGCCTGCCCCGAAAAGCGCAGGAGCTTATGCGCGGCGCGTTGTCACAAATTCAAGCAAATGCGTTTTTCAGCCGGGCAAGTGGATGGCCCAACCCTCGGGGGAAAACCCGACTGTGACGGCGCCGTCCGGCCATTCGACGACCGGGCGCTTGATCACGCTGGGCTGTTCGCGCATCAGCTGCTCGGCGCTGGCAGCATCGACCACTCGGGCCTGGGTGGCGGCGTCGAGCTTGCGCCAGGTGGTGCCTTGGCGGTTCAGCAGCTTTTGCCAGCCCACTGCCTGGGCCCAGCGCCGCAGGTCGGCCTGGCTCGCGCCGACCTTCTTGAAATCGATGAAGTCGTATGCAACGCCTTGATCGGACAGCCAGGCGCGGGCGCGCTTGACGGTGTCGCAGTTTGGAATGCCATGCAGGCGCAAAGTCATCGGCGATCGTCTTTCTCGTTCACTTCACAAATCGGGTCGGGCCCGTAGCCCGAGTCTCGCACCACACGGTTCGGCTCCACAGTCACCATGAACCATTGGCAGAACGGCGTTTCATAGCGCCAGGCCCACACGGTGGCGCCACGCCAGATGCCGAACT
>Ga0307515_10012419_pt1 | contig 16019 bp, 19 predicted proteins | sample 17_EM_MG_FD_194513 | JGI IMG/M metagenome (GOLD analysis project Ga0307515, IMG submission 194513) | Populus trichocarpa ectomycorrhiza microbial communities from riparian zone in the Pacific Northwest, United States - 17_EM | ecosystem: Host-associated > Plants > Roots > Unclassified | place...
CCTCACAATGACCTAGGTCATACTCTGGCTATGTTGATATTGGACCGAAGCATCTTTACTTCTATTTCTTCGAGTCTAGATCGTCCCCAGACACAGACCCTGTCATCATGTGGACCAACGGTGGACCGGGCTGCAGCTCTTCTCTTGGTCTCTACATGGAGCTTGGCCCTTGCCAGATAGTGGGACTGGATTTGAAACCCAAGTATAACCCATTTTCTTGGAACTCAAACGCCTCCATCTTCTTCATTGACCAACCCGTTGGAGTGGGCTTCAGCTATGCAGATTACGGCGAACATGTCGGCACAACTGAAGACGCTGCCCTGGATATAGCTGCTTTCGTGGCCGTCTTCTTCCAAACGTTTGATAAATTCAAGCGTCACGAGTTCCACCTCGCTGGCGAGAGTTATGGTGGACGCTATCTACCAGTTTTCGCAAGTGTAATCGCGGATCAGAATATATGGCTGGTCTCACAGGGACTGGAACCGATCAACCTCAAGTCGGTGATGATTGGAAACGGCTTCACTGACTTCCCCACGTACGTCTAGAACCCCCGAGAGCCTTTCAGTCCTAAACCCCATTCCCAGGATGACTGCCAGCTACTACGATATGACCTGCACCGGTGCATCGATCCCTGCATTCTTACCAATATCGACATGCGTTAGAATGCGCCTGGCTGTTCGTCTCGTTATTGGGCTGTCCTATTTCCCCAGAACTAACTGACTAGGTGCAGCTCCCAAGATGCCTTAGCATGCTGAACAAGGAGTGCGTGGAGCATTTTGACCCAATCTCCTGCAATGCGGCCAATGAAATGTGCGAGAATGAGATAGAAGCACCATTCTGGCGATCAGGTTTGAACCCATACGACATCTCCCAGAATTGCGACGGTGGGATGGAGACACTATGCTACCCTGTCACAAAGTACGTCATCTGCCCTCGTCCTGGTTAGACGATACGACTCGATGACTTTCTTAGGAACGTCACTTCCTTCCTCGACCTCCCTGGTGTTCGCGAGACTCTCGGTGTTGCATCACACATCGGCAATTTCTCATCATGCTCAAGCGACATTGGCATGGACTTCAGCAAACATCTAGACGGCCTTCAACTCACAAAATATTATGTCGAGGGGTTGCTGGAACGTGGTATCCAGGTTCTCGTCTATGTCGGTACTTACGACTGGATATGGTTTGAGTTTTTCTATCTTACTCTGACAAAGCGTTCTTCTAATCACCGCCATCTAGTAACCACGTTGGGAACCTTCGATGGACCGAGGCGCTCAAGTGGACTGGACATGAGGCTTATAATCAGCAACCACTGCGCGATTGGTTCGTTACGCTCAAGAACGGGACGGTCAAAGTGGCGGGTCGGACGCGATCAGCAAATGGCTTAACCTTTGCTACTGTGTATGCGGCAGGACATATGGTGCGCCTGACATCTCTGAAAGACCTTATTGAGATCTGATAGTTGCATTTCAGGTACCATACGATAAACCAGAGCAAGCGCTTGCGATGATAAATCGGTGGCTACACGGAGATGCGCTCTAACGCGCATATTGAAAGTACCTTCCCAGCAGCGCAGTGAACATCATATGTATGGACAGGAGGGCCAAAATACAAACTACGCTGGTTCACATGTGCTCATTTAATCACAAAGTCCAAGAGAGCTGCTCGTAAAATTCGAAACAAACGTGGCGGCAAGGTCCGGGTACAATGCGGGTATGGCATATCCTCAATCTAATTTTTTTGGTCTTAAGATCGTTCAAATATTTGCGCAGAGCGTGCAGCTGATCCGAATGGTGCTACCTAAAATGGCGGCTAGACAAGAAGTTAGAAACGAGCTGAGATCGTGAATAGAAACACCTACGAATCACCGCAAGAGCGATTATCGCTCCAGAGACACACAGGTAAATGATGCCATATTTGATAACAATCCACTGCCTCTGCTTCTTGACCTTCATGGAGTAGAGAGGTGCACGGATTTGCTTGGAGGGTCGCAGCCAGACTGAAGGAAGAGTGAGCAACACTGTTAGAAGGGCAGGTAAGGACTTACACAAGAGCGTCGCGTGGATGGTATCGGCATATGGAATAAGGATGGGGGGTGTAAGAATAAAGAGGAGGATGTGGGCAATGATGAAATCGGATGACCATAAGCTCAGCTCAACAATCTTGACAATGAATTCTCGAGCTGGCTGGGACATGACATGGCTTCCCAACCCTCGCCCATACCATTTACCAGTCCACCAAGCCCGGTTTGTCTCGTCGTGCTTAAACTCACGAGAAAGGAAGACGGAGATGAGGATTTTGCTGAGCGCGCGTTGAACTGCAATGATTGCGGCAAGCCCAAGTACAGCATGGCGCGTGTTGAAGTGTTCGAGGTACCACTGTCAACCAGGGTAAGCCAGGCACCTGATTAAAGCGTAAAATACTTACGAAGAATTCAAACCAGGCGATGAGGCCAATCAACGCCAGTATGTGAGCCAGTGCGGCCATCACCGAGCCGAACTTGCGGTACACAGTGTTCAGCATGGGTCCCAAAAAGATAGAGATCAAGAACAGCGCTAGAAGCACGGCGGCATTCCACACAACTGGGCCGAGAGAAACAAGGGCAATGCGGAGTAGTGGAGGTGGTGGGTACACCCCTGTTTCTGGGTCGGGGAGAGACTTGACGAACATATAGGCGATGACGAATAGGATGGCTAGACAAACTGGGAAGATGATTTCGCTGAAAAGCACGTTCCTCCACTTTGCGCGAGGAACGTCGCCTGACAGCTTTTCGGATGGGTGGCCCAAGCGCTTCTTCTTGTAACCAGTGATCATCGTTCGCGACATACGGCAGTACCCAATCCAGGAGTTGACATGGGACAAGGAGTTACCACGAGACATCCAGCGAAGGAATTCGCGATAGTCGATGATGAAGTCGGCGAAGGCAAACTGGTGCGGGTTGAAGAAGAACGGAGCGACGCAGAGCGCAAGGACTGTGAACCAGAAGTAGATGAGGAATGGCGACCAGATCGACAGGGATGCGTATAGTAAGAGGACCATTGTGCGCATGCCAAGATAGATGCTGGGGCCAGCGAAGCGAGAGTATAGCTTGCTGAATGGCTCACGAACTGTAGCGAAGCCACGTCCAGTGGCAATGTATCGAGCACCACCAAAGGTCAAGTTGCTCAGGATGGAGTGCGAATAAATCTGCGTGGAAAAGACCTCAAACAAGGGCGATTGGGAAATGAAATGCTTGCCCAAACGAAAGATTGCTCCACCCGCCCCTCGCTCGGTAAGCTCTGATGAGAATAGTAAGTAAGTTATACGAATCACGGGGCACCAGAAACCCACCTTGTAAGAAAAGGGGCAGGAAGGCGATGAGGAAGATGAGCAGGATGGACATGATGCAACGACGGATCCATTCGAAGACGGGGTAGAGGAGGTAGCAGCCACTCTGTCCGCCAAGGAGTTGACCAGAGCTTGTGTATTGGCAGATGGGAAGCTCGGAGTTGAGAGTGCCCATGAACACCACTGCGAAACGAGACTGTCAGCCCTGAGAACTGCAGAGCGGTTACAAGACTTACGCGTGATCATGATTACGTTAACAGAGAGGATGACCATGATGTTATTGATCTGGAATCCCGGGTGGCCGTAGTAGAAGGTCAAGAAGCGATCGACGGGGAGTTGGGTACCAAGATAGTAGTACTCGCGACTGAGCAATTGTTCACCCATACCGGTACCAATCTTCGTTTGGAAGTTGAGAATGGTGCCGAATCCGAGATCACGACCCTTGCCGCACTGGTAATACTCGCAGTGCTTGATCCTTCCGCCTCGACCGAATGCGTTCATACCAGCGTAGATATCTTCGTTCAAATGCAGTCCCTTCTGCGCCTTCGACACACCTCCTCGCGTTGTCATGAACAAAGCGTTCAAGAAATCCGGGTGACCGTAATGTAGCTTGGCGCCCAACCAAGACCAAGTACGAGCAGTGAGCGTACCGAAGGTTTGTTCCTTGCCAGCTGCAACGTCTCCAAGGATACCAATGTTCTCAGAGAAGATGTACTCGCGAGTTCCGACAATGGCGACGGGTGATCGTGCGAACTCCTTCGCATCCCAGGCGGCATAAGGGCTCACATTCGGCATGTGCAATTCCTCGAATTCGCCAAGGATGTTGCGGATCTTCAAGCACTCTTCAAGGTAGTTATCCTGGTTCGCATCGATGAGCTGGAGGTATTCGCCGCGGTAGAATATGATGGCATGGTTCTGGTTGTCGGATTTTCCATCTCCAAGAATTGGATTGCCAGGCAGTTCGATCCTGAACTTCGGTCGGCGCTTGCCTGTCTCGGGGTTGATCTCGGAATGGCCGTCGATGAGCGCAGAGAAGAGGCGAAGCTCGCCACCGTCCTTCTTCGGTGCCTCTTCCTCAAGGTAGGCAATCTGCAAGTCCGGGTAGGCACGCAGCAAAAATTCTGCATTTTCTGCTTCCTCCTTGTTGAACTTCGAGTAGCGTTGCATCGATACGACGAACTTGAACTTTCGGCGCGCCATACGTTCAAGTTCCCGCTCCAGTTTGTCCGTGTTGCCACCAAAGAGCTGTACGACCTCAGGGTTCTCCACACGATAAAGGAGCTTGATGGCTTTGGAGTAGTTCATCATGCCCGAAACCGTTCGGTACAGCGTCTGGGCACGAAGAGAAGCCCAGATACGCGTTCGCTGTTCGGGGGTCAATATCAGATACTTGGTTGGGCGGAGTGGGATGCACTCACCAAGGTGTACTCCGGAGCAGCCGATTTGAAACCAATGCAGTAGAAAGGCAAATCATCCGCCTTGTTCTGGCTCTTCTCATCCCCAGCAAACCCACCATTGATGCCCTCCGTTTCCTCTGCCAAGATTTTTGTGTCCTTGACGAAGTTGTCCCATTCGACCGGGTGGAGTTGCTTCAAGTACTCAAGCAAAGTGACCCTGGACTGCGGCTCTTCACGAATAATTTCGCGAAGGGAGAGAAGGATCTTCTCAGAGTAGTGAGGTGTGAGGACAGTAAATGTTGGCATGGCATCCACAGGCAACGGTTCCGGAATGATGGTGGTCAAAGAATTGGCGAAGAAGGAAATGCGTCGCTCCGCTTCGGACCCACTTGGGAAGAACTGCCCGCGGAAAGCCCTGTCGTGCTGCGATATGAAGAATGCAGGGGCCCGAAGTGCGCGTTTTCCTTCCTGCTCCGCCTGAACTTGGTGGTAGAGGAGTTTTTGCACATGTTCGATCGAGAGAAGGTGCTCCCGGTACATGGAGATAATGACAGCGTTCCAAAGCTGAGAAACGAGGACCTAGTATTCGGGTCAGTGGAGTTGCTTATGCAATACGAGGCGGTGTAAACTTGCCTTTGGCTTGTACTGGACCTCCATATCCTTAGTGGCCAGAAGCTTGGCGTAAATACGTTTGGGAAGGCGTGTGTAGATATCTGCCCACGGCGTCCAAAGCGAGAGCCCGAGTGCAAAGGACCGGAGGATACTGTAGACCGCGTTCCAAACGACATACCAGAGGAAAGTGTCGAGGAAGAATAACAGGAGATCCATGACATACATGATAGCGAGCGTAAACGCTGCCTGGTGCTGGCATAGTGCATCGCCAAACCACGCGTCTTCACAGTTCTGGATACGCATGCCGACCAGCGCCCTGATCGGATCCTTGAAGGACAGAGTGAGGAAGAAGTACGACTCGACCAGCTTGCAGCCCAGGATGAGGACCCAAAGCATGACGGATGCGAAGCGGGACTTCTTGTCCAGATCGGGATAGCTCGCCGTGAACGTTTGGCTCGCAAGGTACTTCCTTGCTCGCCCCGCCACTCGGTCACCAAACATCCGTCCAGAGGGTATAATGCAGAAGACCAAGGTGACCACAAGACTGATGAAGAATTGGACGATGGCAATCACGAGGGCGACTTGTGATTGGTTACGCGGTGTGTTCTGTGTGGCAACGTAAATGGTCGGAGCCGCGGTAAGGAAGAGGCAGATTATGAGGAAGCCGAGTCGCCGCGTGAGGTGCGATGTATTGTTCCAAGTGGTCGGAATGTATGCAAATTCGGCGATTGTTGCGGCAATCATAATTAAAGTCGCGACCGCACCCCCTAGTGCAGTGGCAGACCAAACCATAGCGGGTGTTGGCTCTGCTCCATTCGAGCGACGGTAGATGGTGGGGGAGTTGAAGGCCGTGTAGTACCAGAAAAAAGCGACGTGAAGGATCCAGACACGATTGAAGTTGACAAGGAGATGTGCGGCCGAACGTTTCTCGTAGTAAGTCTTGAAGAATACTCGGTTCCAGTCGATCCGATCGAACTTCATGAATCGTTGAGCGGGAGGGACATCAACCAGTCGTGTCTGGGACATGGCTTAATATTTGTAATTGTGATCCAAAGATACTGGAAACCTCACCTTGTCTGATAGAACAATGCGAGCGATGCCCTCCGGATACCAGAAGAGCTGGTTGATATCATCGTAACCAATGATCTCATGATGATCCCTCTCTCGTCGAACGAACTTCCCGTCTTGCACCTCGTACCCTTGATCTCGAATGAATCGATACAGGGGCTTGGTGACGGCACGAAGGTATAATCCCTCCGGAACAGGATCCACACGGTTTTGACATTCTTGCGACCGGTAATAGTCATCTGCGCATTTGAAGATGAAGCAGAGGCACTCGGGTACGAAGCGAACCTGGGCGGCTTCGCCCCAGCAGAGCAAGTAGAGCGCGATTTGGCGCAAGCGGTCATACTGCGACATGTTGTTCATGGCTTGGCGCCACCGTTGGAGCGCGGCGTCAAGCGTTCTGTGGGGGTTTGCCTTGGACTTCTTGGGCTGTTTGAGCCTGTTCATCCCTGGGTTCTGCACTTGGCCAACAGTGTCATCGAGGTCGAGTTGTGCCGCGAAATACCATTTGCGATAGTTTGCGTGTGGACCGCCGATATAGTCCGCATGGAGAGTGAGGAGAGCTTGGTTGGGAGACATGCGCGAAGCGCGGGAGTCGAGCAGATGCATGAGGAAATCAAACATGTTGCGCATTGAGTCGCGTTGAAAGCCAAACTTTTGTGTTAGGTCCAGGAAAATGTCTTCAATCTCTCTATAAAACGCGTTGATAAGAGTCAGCCACACATTACTATCGCACTCCGCCATGACGTACTCCTTAGATAAAGGTATTTCTCGTTCATTCGTCCAGGCTGGATACGGTTCACGTACGGACGATGCTTGAGCATAATCGTAAGTGCCATCCGAAATCATGGACTGGGGCCCTGGGTGGTAAGACTCGGAGGGTGTGTAACGCTCGGGGTATGCATCCGGCTCCGACTCTGTGTCTGTGTCGACTCGTCGATGGCCGGCTGTCCTCACTATGAGTAAAATTCAAGTAACAACAGTTGACGTCGCTTACAATAAGGGTCGAAGGCTCCCTGGTCATAGTCATGTTGGTTTACAAAGCCAGAATGGGAGGCGTCTGATTGGAAAGTCGTGGGTTGATTGTAGGGTTCGACTTCAACCTCATGTTCATAATGAGGGTTGTATTGAGGAGACGAGCCACCCGGCGGGCTGCCAAATGGCTGGTCCGGATGAGGCCGGTTTGGGGGAAGTCGAGACATGAAGAAAGCTATAGATTAGCTCTCTGTCTATACGAGTCGTGAGGTCGTGTCTTGATCGTCGCGAGCAGTTTCGGGAGATTTTGAGAGGGAGGAGGCAGGGTCCTGGACGCGCAGTTGGACAGTTGGCAACTGTACGGCGCCAAAATGGAGAAGGCTCAACACGAGGCGAAAGCGAGGACTGGAAAAAATGGCAGAAAACAAGAGATATTTACTCTGATTTGAGATGGGTTAACAAGAGAGAGCAAAGCCCACGGAAAGCTCACGCCGCACCTGTTCTCAACCACTTTAAACAGTTTCCCCTATGTATGATTTGGATATTCCGTTGGTCAAGGAATCGAGTAATAACATGATCGGGAAACTATCTCCTCCGACAAGCGCACGGGCGTGCAAGGAGTTCCGTCCGACCGCTGCCCCTGGGTGCTTCCATTCAGAAGCGTAGTCCTCGATTCCTTCCAGCAGCGCAATACCAGCGACATACCGGGTTTATACCACCGCTATCGATGCGGATGCCCGGTGCATGTCCGGGGACAGTTGATGCGGCCTGCAGCGCACCCGCCCCACGGACACCTGTGCAAGGACCTTGTCTGCTTGGCGATTGCTTTGGTAGCACGCTGGTTGTTTATCTACACGCCATTTGCTACAACTTTCTTGAAAGGCAATAGTTACCACGGGACTCGTATCGGTCTTCAGCTCAGCGTATTCAGCATAAGGCAAATTGACGCGCTCTGGCGCAGCCACCATATGTATTCGTGTTTCGTTGGCCGCCTCTCTTGTACAGCGCTTCTCCGTCATTCTGATTCGATTAGAGAAAGGAGACGGCCATTGAAAAGGTTGTAGATCTCGTGGAATCATAAAAAGCCAGCAATTCTCGAACCACAAGCCCTCGCATTATTATCCCACAGCCTCAAACCTGCTTGCGGTAGACTGAGAGTTAGCCGTCCGTACTGCATCGTTCACGGCTGTTCCGCTCGGCATTCTCGGCACGTGCACGACTAGGTCGGCTTTTATGAATGGGACTTCGGAACTTTCCGTTGTTCATCTGCTCTCTCTAATCGGTTCGTCTCAGCATAAATATAACTTGCTTTCCATCAGACCTGAAGTCCTGGCTTTTGAATCTTGCGGTGCCGATATGCCCTCTTCGACACTATGCAGCAGCAGTTTCAAGTGCAGGCGGCCATAGTGGCTTGCATAAAGCCGGGTCAGTGGCGGGCGGAGGTTGGGGGTTTGAAGATTAAGTAGGCGAAGTAATCGAGAAAGAGTGGTTACCTCCACGTTCGGAGAGCGCGACCCATCGCTGCCGCTACTCATAAATTGGACCACCTGGTGATGAAGGATTACCACGACCTCAACAAGTACAACTTAGACCTCAAAGAGTACTCCACCCTCACCGGTTTCGATGAACGCACTCTATACGCCAAGTACTCCAAGCGGCTCGCCGTTCACTCTCAAGGTCGGAGGTCGAGGTTTCCTGACAGTATCACAGTCAGTCGCTTGTATTGCTAGTCGTGAATGTAGAACCACGAAACTAGACTCTAATGGCAAATAGCTGAAGGTCTTGAAGGCGAATTGGACGTGAGACAGAAAAGGGCGGGTGATTTCCCCAAGCGATATTCAGAATAGAGAGCAATATCCGGTGTGGTGCATATGAACCTGGCAGTGAGCTCATAAGAATAAATAATGGTATTTTCCCCCCTTGAGATCGATCCTTGATGTGGCGCACAACGTCGTGGATGGTTGTAATCCATGTGAACATTCCTGAGGCAATCCTTGCAATAGGGACTGGAGGGTGGGAAAATGAAATGTGTCATGTTGTCAGTGCCCCGGTGCTCATCCCCTTCCTCCTAATAATGGGATGATGGCTTTGTTTTGGTGCTAATTTTCTTCATTCGCCTAGCGACACGGCCCGGTAGAATGCCTAGCTCACACCGAAGCACGAGGCACAGAAGATGCATGGTTTATGCAGATAACCTACTGGGACGTGCTATAAGTTGCGGCATTAATATCTCGCCAGCCGAGGTATACGAGTGGACATAATACCGTCAGCCTTGGATATAATAACAACCTTAAATCCCATACTTACCATGAGCCACAGGGCCGATTTCAAGCTGGGTATATATTTGAGTGACCAAATGTGATTACCGGTTTGACCATGTCCAAAACTAGCACGAGTGCAAAGTTCTGAGAAAAGAGGAAGTTAATTGAGTAACAATACAACACGGCAAGCCCACCCAATAGAATACCGGTTACTAGGTATAGACGCCGAAACTGCAGCCGTAATCGAGAAGCGGGGGAGATACCTCACGATGTCCTGTCTATCTCCACCGCGTTTTCCCCATTCTTCTTGAACTAACAGCACTATCCCGAGACTCTTGCCCCAGGCGGAGATGTCAACCTCCCTGTGTAATGCACACACGTCACATATGATTATCATGTCATCGACACACTGCTGAACTTCCGCATCCCTATATTATCAACTCGCGACATTTTGTACAGCAAGGGCCGCCTAGAAGAATGAATTTCGGCAACGTACGTCTGTTCAATCGGCAACGGATGGTATGAACTGGAGGTGAGTTTATAAAACCTGAAACCCGCTTCCACTGTCTACAGGACTGTCAGAACTAGCTCCCGGTCCCATGGCAGTTGTCAGAGCGGTTAGGTTTGTGGTCGAGCACACCGGTGGCTGTTCATCTCGCCAGTTGAATAAATGTTCTTGTGGCTGTGGGAGAGGCACAAGCTAAGTAGAGAATCCCGAAAGGGACATGATACGTGACTCACCAGGTGATGCACCGATCAGCCAACCCAAAGTGGAATTTTCGAAAATGGCGCACCGCATCCCTCTTGTTCTTCCACCACACCCTCTTACCAACTGGGCAGAGACAGCACTCAAACCCATCGTCGGCCATCTGCAGAAATCCATCATATACCAGGCAAGGCTCGAAGCCTCCTGGGAAGCTCATACTCTCGATCTCGGTGAGCTCCAGGTGACGAAGAAGAGCCCCGAGGGTCACTCCACCGACGAAGGCTCTCGGAATCCACTGGCAGGCAAATTCCATACCACCACGCAGCCGGCACAACGTTTCCAGCTTGAGAGGGTCAGGCTCGTACTCGGCTGCTGGTCTCCTTCCGGGCCTGTCATGGACTTTCCGGATCGACCTCTTCCGCCCGCGAACAATGTGAGGTTGGTGGCGCGCGACTCCGCGAGGTGGTGCTTGCCAACGCTTGACTTGATTTGCGGGAGAAGGGGGGGGCACAGGGGTCTCTTGGGACTCAATATTCGAAACCAAAGGGTTTAAAAGGGAGATTGTCTCAACATTCCCAGCTCCAGAGGCGGACTAATGGAAACCAATCAGCAATCTCCTTGTAGCATACACAAGTCTGAAGACGGTCGCATAGCATAGAACGAGTAGTAATGAACTCACATAATTGATACCATCAAATGGCGGGAATTGGAATGGGTAACCCGTTGCGTTCGAAGGATTCTCTGACGATGTAGTGTCGAGGGAGAGTCCAAGCCAGTCAAACCAGTAATCAACCACATGGGGAGGTGGTTGTTGTATATCCATTGGATTATCCGTGCCTTCAGACGACTCGTCTGTGATTGAGATGGTTGGCTTTCTTGCACAAAGCAAACAGGACGGCGTGTCTGCGGACATGGAGCCAGTGCGATTTGTAGTGTACTCATAGTGGTAATTGATTGTCTCTCCAATTCTCGCATCGGCGTGCATAATAAGGGCAGAATGCAACCCTGGTGAGTTCATGAGGATTGGGGTCACAGGAAATGGTTTCGTATATGCACGCTGCACCAACTTGATGCTATCTGTGATTCCTGTGAGGCCCGTAGGTCCTCAATACTCAACAATGCTTACCACCTGAAAGAGTCTTGGGTTGCTTGGGGGTGCCACAGAGCACAAACGAGCGTCAATAATAGCGACAAAGGAAATGAGGAGCAGGTGGCTACCTTAGCTTAACTTTACTGGTGAACGAGGATTGAAGACTGGGCTGGGAGAGAAGGGCTAGGAGGGAAATTGAGCGTCCGCATAGAGCCTTTAAACTCATCCTAGAGCGTGATGTGCCACGCTTGAGTGGTATCGTTCACGCCAGTGCAGACTCGGAACCCCGGAGCTGTTTGACAAAGCAGCTGGGATTAAACTAGCTGTCTCGTCCATGCCATCCTTCCTGCTTCTTTGCGACTGATACAGATTGTACCTGGGAGTTTGCAAAGGGGACCCCGGACACCTTTTTGGTTCCGGTCTGCAGGCCGGAATTTTTCATGGTCTTCTTGGCACACCCAATGTCCGGGGTCCCACTGAATACTGCGGTAAGCACCTCCATTCGTCGACCCCTACTTGCACCAGGTCAGCACTGGCTTGCACCAGGTCAGCACCTTCGCGGCGCCCGTTCGTCGACCCCTACTCAATTGCTGGCTCGGGCCATGAATACTCTGCGATTGCGCCGAGTAAGCACCTTCGCGGCGTCCATTCGACCCGCTGGCGCTGGCCCGGGCTGCTACCTGTCCATCGGTCCATCGGTTCATCAGCCTCCATCCCATTTTTTTAGAGCCGATGGCCTGTCAACAATATTGTGATCACTGTCACTGTCGGCCGTAATCTGGACTCCTGGACCTGATGATTAGCAGACTGATCTGAGCGCTAATTCCAGCTGCACACACCAATGCTCAGCTTCAACGGCTGCTCACCTCATCGCCACCTTGGTATCGTGTCCCAACGCCCATCTTCGCATCACTACATTCACGTCAATGGCCGCTCGCCAGCAGCGCACACGACATCTCGGTCAACTGTACTGCGTGGCAAGCAAGTACTATGTATTACTCGCAGTACACCATATCTGTTTCGCTCTGGCTCTACTCGCTCTGGTCCTTCCATTGGCATCGAGAATATGAAGACCAACGACGCTGCCAACGACGACTGACCATACCCATCGACATTCCTTCATGGGTGGGTGCCTCAAAGTTGCCGCATGGCCATTCCTCACTCTCATCTCTCCTATACGCCTCTCCATCTTCTGGGACAACGAAACCATGCTCCGGATTGCACAGGCAAGTATGGTTGATCATGTCCACAGTGGGGAACCACGCGCACGCGACATGAAACCTGCTCAGGAACATCCGGTACATGAGCGGGCATACCCGTGCTTGGTGGCCTGACGAGGGAACGATCAAAGGATTCGCTGCGGTATCAGGCGCTCGCTAGGGGAGGCAGTGCATTGAATAGGATAGACAACGGCAAGGAATGGGGTGCATTAGTCGGTAGAGAGCGGGACAGTGAATGGACAGGGACGTCACAAAGTGCACCTCTCCTTCCCATGTTAGCTGTATGCGACTCGGAATCTGGCGACGAACCAGGCAGGTCGAATATAGCGATGCGGGTTCATATCGAACTGGGTTCGGCCCGTGTTCTGCGGCCCCCTGTCTCTCATTATGCCCGGCTGGTTCAGAGACTGGGAGACAGGCAGCCCGTGTTGAGTTGATTTATATTCACTACGCACACTATCCGTTATATTTATTAACAGTCCGTGAATTGGAACGATCGTAGAAGGATTGTTGTGCCGGCTCGAGCATTGCCCTCGCCGACACAAGGATGAGGAGAGCCAATGGAAATTCCACATGGACCCAGACAATAAGTTATAAATGTGCTCGAGGTACATACAAACATGAAGGAGAACAAAATCATAGCGTATGAAAAAAAATAGCGGCATACGGCATGCAAGGATCCTAGTGACCAGTTATCTTTACACAAAGAGGAAAGGTATGACTTTTCCAATATCGGGTGGATGTGAATGTGGCACTCTCGGCGATCCAGACTACAGATCGAGTGTATCGTTCCCAAAGTCGTACGCCGTTTCGCCCCGTGCAGCTTTACTTGTGCTAGGGACTCCCCAGAAATTATGCGATGGCGGGAGTAGCACGGTTCTTCGGAGGGACACAATGGTGGCTGGTTAATTTAATCGTTAATCCCGCCACTCGAATAAAACGCACTTGTGGCCATAGTGGAGGTGCAACCTGATCAGAGAATCTAGAAGTATAGATAAAATTAGACCTTAGGTGCTACACCGATCTGCCAAACCTCTCGCAAATGACATCATTCTTGTTTTTCCACCAAGCCCACTTATCGAAAGGGCAAAGGCATGACTCGAAAACGTCGTTGGATCTCTGTAGAACGCCATCATATGCGGGAGATGGCCGAAAGCTGCCTGGAAAGTTCATGCTCTCGATCTCTGCGAGTTTGAGACGACGGACCAGTGCTTGAGGGTGACGCTGTCCTTGAAGACCGACCTGAGGGATCCATCGGCAATTGACGTCTTCACCACCACGTCGCATGCATGCGGCCTGCCCACCGTTTTGGCTCACATGGGCTAATTGGCTAAGAGCTTCGCTTTGTCCGACATGATTTCTTGCATAGGGCGCCTTTCTAGATGACATTCTGGCACCTGAGTGTCTATGATCTGAACTAGGTTGGCCTAATCAAGAGTACAACGCCATGCAGAAACGTCTCACATGAAGCAGACCCCGACCCGCGAGCCTCAAGCCGAGACGCAATTCTTATTGGACTACCAGCACCAATGCATTTCCTGGTTCCCTAAATATATTCTAGAGAATGATTCACCGCGCTGCATATGACGTGCTCGGTTCGGACGGCTTTTATTACACTGATTGATTGGGTTTTAATGAACTTAGATGAGATCCAGTCAATGAGGCCGAGTCATACCTCGGGACGTTGCCAGGGTGCCGGTATCATTCGTCTCAGGTGAGGTGGTGCGGTGGCGAGTAACACAGCTAAGGGTGGCAAAACGGAAAAAGCGCTGTGCCTTTCATATTAAGACACCGACCCTGAGGAGCCAGTCAATATATAGAGCGTACAATGTTTCACGAGATAACAAGATATACCCACAACTCTTTCACTCACCACCATTATGCCTCCACGACGTTCTGCTCGAGCTAAAGCCACCGTGTCCGCCGCAGAGGACACTGCAGCATTTGGTATCAGTCCTGGGGTGCAAGAGCCTCAGACCCCCAAAAAAGGGACCAAACGCGCACATTCAGATGATGAAAGCGAAATGCCTCCGACGAAAAAAATGAAAATCCCCGCAGATGGAACGCCGCGTAAACCGGATGGGACTGCTATGAAGGTCCCTATAGATTATATGTCTGGGTTTCATGATGGTGCGCCTTGCCATCTGTATCGAGTTTCTTATTCAACCTGACTATCTCCGCTCCGCAGCCAATCACCAAGTTTATGTAGACACCAAAGGAGAAGTCTACGATGGTTAGTCTGTGTCCCGTCTGAGATCTGAGCGGTCATTCATCCTCCTGCAGCATTACTAAATCAAACAAACGTAGGGGGCAATAACAACAAGTAAGGTAACACCCCTGGTGATCTATATGGATACATTTATCGCCATCCACCCCTAGGTTCTACATCCTTCAGTTAATCCACACCCGTGGAGATGCATCCGACGTGACTCTGTTCACCCGCTGGGGACGGGTTGGGGAAACAGGGCAGACCCAGTCAAAAGGACCATTCCCAGCGGACAAGGCAGTTGCAGAGTTCATGAAGCAATTCAAGGCAAAGGCGGCTTGGGACTTCAGCAAGAGGACAACACAGACGTCTAAACCTAACAAGTATACCTGGATCGAACGCCATTATGAGGAAGAAGGTGCTTCAACCTCTAGTCCCAAGAAGGCGAAGCAGGAGGACGTAGAGGCAATTGACATGGAGGAACCCGCGGAGGAAATCATTCCCGATAGCAAATTCCCAGTAGAGGTGCAAAAGCTCGTTGAGTTCATCTTCAATCCTGCGTACGTACTCCAGATTTATCTCGTTTAAGTATCAACTAATTCGTCAATTAGTTTAATGCAAGCCCACTTGGCTGCTATGAATTACGACGCCAATAAGCAGCCATTAGGGAAACTCGGGAAAACGACGCTGACTGCAGGATATTCCGCCTTGAAGGAACTTGCGGAGATCATCGAGGCGCCTGGTGGTCCTAAGGCGAGGTCGCTCGGCGGATTCGTAAGAATAATGTTCTGGCAAAACAACTCATTAGTGACTCTAATGCCCATCAGAAACAAGCAATTGATACCTTCACCAATCGATACTACACGTTCGTTTGTTTTATCTGTTTTGAGAAAAAGCCATAAGACTGAAAGGAACCTTTCAGCCTCATCCCACACGCCTTCGGAAGACGCCGCCCTACCCCCATCGACAATTCGGAGGTTCTCAAACGAGAACTCGAGCTGATTGAATCACTAGGGGAGATGGAGACGACCCAAAAGATCAATATCTCGACAATCCCGAAGGATGCTGAAGGCAACCCCATCAACCCTCTCGATGCCAAGATCGCATCCTTAGAGCTCAAGGACATTTCTGTGGTTGATAAGCAATCTAGCGAATTCGCCG
>Ga0307515_10012420_pt1 | contig 16019 bp, 14 predicted proteins | sample 17_EM_MG_FD_194513 | JGI IMG/M metagenome (GOLD analysis project Ga0307515, IMG submission 194513) | Populus trichocarpa ectomycorrhiza microbial communities from riparian zone in the Pacific Northwest, United States - 17_EM | ecosystem: Host-associated > Plants > Roots > Unclassified | place...
TACAAATCCCGTTGATCCAACTGGGTATCTGGTATGAGCTGGATACGTTATTAAAGTTGAACGGTTCCCTGCAGGGACCCCCGTGGGAACTGTACCACACGTGACCTAGAGGTTGCCGGTCCCCAGGAGTTGGTAAGGAGAAAAGGTAGGAGCGGAGATCCCAGGCGTTATCGGAGAACTGGGCCGTTCCACGTCAACTTGTCTCCCGGCCATCCCAAACCACTGACGTACGTTTCATCCCTTCCAAACCAAATGGTCCATGGTCTCGACAAATGATTACCTGTTGCCAGACGTCTGATAGAATCGTTGATGCCCCGAGTTGAACGTTGACGCGTGACGGGTTAGCGGGTTGACGGAATCACGGTTGAGCTGCGCCTGCTCCTGAGGATGAGGTCAAGAAAGAAGAGAAGGTTCCCAAACGGTAATCCACACTCTCCAAGGTCCAATGTTCGGCCCCCTAACGTGTACACGCTGCCAGGAAACTGGATGATATTCTTCGAGACCTGATCCCATTGGAACGACGAGGCAGGAGGTGGGGTGGTTCCTAAACAGCACCAGGGATGTGGATAAGCTCAGCAGCCTGGTTGAGGATATCCGCGACGTCATGACGGACTACCGGGTTTGATCTCAGAGTTCTCCCTTCACCTTACCCGACATCCGCATCAGACATTATTACAACAGGACACCTACAGCGAGAACTATCGGCCCATTGTGAGTCTCACTCCCTGGTCACCCTCCCGTGCGTAGTAACCGGATAACAGGAGAGAGTGGACCCCACCCTACCTTACCGCACACCTCATACCATGACGTGGGATACATGCGTGGGGTCAGGCAAGGATGCATAGAGGGGACCAGGAGAGATGCTCCCCTCCAGCTTGAGTGCCGGTTGAATGGTGGACAAAACAAACACGTATTCTGGCTTAACGGTCTCGCCGAAATTGGAAAGTCACGATTTCCCAAGCGTTTGCAGAGATGAGCTCCACGGATGGGAAGCCCAAGTTTTTCCTGTTTGCAAGATCTCGACGACAGGAAAAAACTCCAGCCCATTTTTCCGACCTTGGACTTCCAGCCTGCTTACTGATATCCCGGTCTGAAAGCGATCCTGACATCGACACACCGGTGAATTAATGGGACCTGTAGGTACAGCAGAATCGCTGACACACGGGAGGGAAAGTTTAGGTTTTTGAATTGGAGTTGCGTGGGTTTCGGTATAGGACTTTCCGAAATCACCCACGCTGTAGAATCGATTGAAGAATACGGAGCTGTTATCAAAGACCCAGGTGATCTATAGCTATCTAGTCCATTACCGTGCCAACGTTCGTTCGATTTGTATCGTTCTAATAGTTCTTGTAATCGCGCAAACTGGGAGCAATATTTAAAACGCGTTGGCCATGTACCCCCCTGGAGCCCATGGATTTTCTTGCGAACCCCCATTCCTAGCAAGTTGTTCAAATTCAACCGCGCGCGTATTCGATGCCAGGAGACGGTGACTGCCGCCTCCTATCGGCGCCCGACACTCTGGACACGTCGATGCCTCCATGGCACCACCACACTACGAGAGCATCGTTTGTGCAAAGTCTGGAGTTGGAAAACATCTCACGTACCTCGGTGATGACGAACGTGTGTCCGTTCTCGCAGTTATAGAAATGTCCAGCGTGACCTGTACAAGTTTCGTGAGTGGTGAGGATAAACAGACGAATAGACGCATTGCATACCGAAGCCGAGAGCCTTGATAATGTCCAGCTTTTCTCGTGTCGACACCGGTTGGTAGAGCACTTCCACCTTGAGAACTTGCTCCCGAAGATCAACATATGCGTCAAAGACCTTCTTGGCCCTAGCACTGCAATTCTCTCCGAACCAGAGAATCTCCTCATTCATCTCTTTCCGCGAATTAACCGGCCGACCCTGGAGATATCTCGTTCTAACTCGCGCGAGTGCTTCGTGGGCCACCGCCCTCTGTTGTGCTATGAGTGTACCCAAACTCGCCCTCATACGCATTTGATCTTCCGCGCTTTTGTCTGAGATCTGGATCTTTCGGCGTTCTTCCAGCGCGTCAAACCGGACCTTCTCGAAGTTGCAGCGGAGGTCCACCATACTGACCCGAGCTTCTTGTCTGAGAGCGGAACAAGAACGAGCGAGAGAGGTTGCCTTGGCGCAGTCCTTGACGCAAGATTCGTAAAGGAATCCGACAAAAGTGGCCCATATTTGACGGTGTCGAGAGTGATCTGGTTCGTTGGAAGTGAGAGGAATTTCTGCAACACGGGCGGAGCCGATCTGGGCGAGCATGAGACGCAGCTCAATGGACAGCAGGAAAGCTTCGATGTGGTATTTCCGATCCGCCTTGTGGGGGGGCTGCCCGATCTTGGCATTCACAGCATCGAATGCGGCCTCGTGTTGCGTCTTTCCGCCTGCCTTGGATGGATCCCGAGCGATAACCTCCATCTCGAGCTTGAACAGCGTGGTCATGGCTGCCTCGTAAGCCTTTACGTGAGCTGAGCGTGCCGACGCAACACCAACGATTCCATCGTAGACCCGGTTGATTTCCTTCGCGATCTTCTTCCACCCTTCCGCTTCCTCCTTGGAAAACCCGTGGAATTTCTTGAGATCTCTCAGCATGTTAACGGGGAGAGGTTCGTCAGGCTTCCCAAATAGCTCCTTCCGCTTCTCGTAGATCTCAGCAACCTCATCTTCCGACACCAAATTGCCCTCGTTTTTAATGGCTTTAGCCGCGGTTTCCGATGCCTCGAGATCGGCAGCGATGGCTTCTATGGATGGGACGTGCTTCTCCAATCGCTTCGACATACTGCTGGCAACATTCTGTTCGAGGATATCCAGATTTGCGCGCTTCGTGACACGACCGTATCGAGGAGAGGTGATGGGACCCCTGCAGGTGGGACAGGCAGGCGGCGTCTGGAACTTGACGGGTGGAGCCTTCATGGTGATGTAGCGGCCGGTCATCGGGTCAATCTCGTAGTACTCGGACATTGAACAGTGACCGTCCAACGTCTCAACCGTGAAGATGTGGCCACATTCGAGAGCGATCAATTTCTCGCTGACGTCGTCCGAAGTCGTGTCGATATCAGAGATGGGTCGCTGCATGATGAAATCGACGATGGCAGTCTTCTCATCATCGCCCATGCAAACAACACATTTCTGGATTGCGCAAGGTTCACCGCAAACTGCGTGCAAGGTTCAGCAAGATTACCAAACACAATAAACGCAAGCAACTCACCAGATGGGCAGGGGTGATGACACTCAAGTTCCTTAGTACACGGTTCATCGCATGGAAGTCGTGCACAGATCTGAAGATACGCTTTAGCGACAGTAAATCCATAGCAGGTTGTCATATCAACATACCGATCCACAGGCCACCGGACATTCGTGATGTTCACACCTCCATGGACACGCATCTAAACACGGTGCACAGGTGGCGGAGCAAGGCTTGGTACACGTGTGGTGAATGCAGCGCTGGCGGCAGGATTGCTTGCACTCGCTGTTGCATCCCTCGTCCTTAGGATGGCACGGACGTCCGCAAAGGTGTTGGCAATACAACGCACGCTCGCAAGGGTGCTGGGTGTGGTTTACGCGTGCGATCGGTCCCGACCGAACCTTATTGACATTCAAGTTCAGCTTTTGACACTCCCCGCATCTTCCCTTACACTTCCTGGAACAGCAGCCCATCGGTTGGTCGCAGAGTTCGATGCAATTAGCCGAGGCTGGGTCCTTGTAGCAAGCAACTTGTTTTGAATGTTCGCAGTATGGAAGCTTCTTCAAGACTTGTTTCTGACACTTGACAGATCCCAGGTCCTCGAGCAGGCGGCTGAACGCAGCGAGAGGTTACATTTATACCATCTGGGCGAATAGCTCCCGGGCTTACCATGGGACTTGCTCCTCTACATGACCGCAAGGCAGGGTCACATTAGATATTGGGAACTCGCAATTCCCGCATTGTTCGTGACAGAGTCGGATGCAGGGATGCTGACGTATGCATGCCAAGCGCACGCAGTTTTCGTAACACCGTGTACTCTTGTGATTGTCCAGATCCGCATGGCACTAGATGTTGTGACAAATGTGAGCAAGTGTGCTACGGCAGGGAAAGCGTTCATCATTACCAAAGATCGGCAAGTATGTCCGCAGGAAAGCTTGAACTCGCACGGGATTAGGCAGCCGCCTGTCGGGGTGTAAGTGAGGCACTAATAATGGGGCTCCAGTTCATACCCAAAGGCGCAATCTTCGGCAATTGTCCAGGCTCAGAGACGAGCTTGACTTGTTCTGGGTGTCGCTCGCAAATGATTGGAAAACCGAACCCGATCTGACCGTATTTCTCCATCTCATCGATGATTGTGGACCAAGTAGGATTCCTCCGCAGGTTCGAAGCATTGCCCATGATGTAGAGGCCGTGCTTAGCTCGTGATAGAGCGACATTGATGCGGTTCTCCGACTAACTTGAAGTGAGCACGATCTTTTGAGAGGCATCACAGCGTAACCGTCACCTTCAGGAACCCAATCGATGCGTTACCGGTATCAAATTCTCCCGAGTTCCTCACGAGTGAAACAATAACAATCTTCGCCTCTTGTCCTTGGAAGATGTCGACAGTACCGAGTCGGACCTGGAGATTGAAAACTAGGTAAGGTCAATCACTAATAGTTAACACGATCAACGTACGTGTTTGGTAACCATAACCTCCTCAATCGACGGCGTCTCGTCCTCATCCTGGAGACCTTGCTTCACAAGTTGGTCTTCGTCCCGCTCATCAACTGCAACCGTGACCTTCAACGACCGGAGTGCCGCGCGCACTTTCTGTAACTGGCCCAAGTAGGCACACAGAACGGCGATATCACCTTGATTGTTGTATTCCCCTTGGCGCAGGAAATACATGACCAAATCCACGATCATCTTGACCTGGGAGAAGTTGATTTCAAGTGGTCGTAGATCCCCACATGAAGAATTCGTACCTCAAACGAGTTGACTTTCGAAACCGACTCCTGTCCACCATCCTCCTTGTTGCTATGTGTGAAGAACACGACGTTCTCGCTCATTCCCTTTACATCTGGGTAATCCTTCACAAGTTCGTTGTCCTCCAACTTCGGGTACAGGATCGTTCTGCAAAAGAAACCTTAGCGGTGGCGCCTATGTCACAAGAAGTCCATACCGGATGTGGTGAGAGATCGTTGGACGCATGCGGCGTTGGACGTTGATCTGCGACATCGGGAAACCGTTATCCGCGAGTCGCTCCATCAGGGATCGATCAAACTTGAACAGATCCATCCCGCGGGCACTATCCATGGATAAAGCTGTCAGGGAGTATGTGAGTGCCCACAGAAAACGCATGAGTTTGCAGAAACTACCGACAGTATGTCGCCAAATTAGGCCGAAGCTGCTTTGGATCCCCGATACAGACGAGATGTTGGACTGAATTTTAACAGTAAGATAAGCGGGAAGGAAACAGAGCAAACACGAACCGGAATCGACGAGGGAAGCAAGGATGTGCGCCTCAAGCACTTGACCGGCCTCTTCGACCACGAGAACCCTCGGTTGGATGCTCTATATATATATCAGACAAATAATGCCCCATTCCACGGGTAATGCATACCGTCAAAAGCGAAGTGAGTCTAGCAGCGCCTGGGTAATCCAATGCTCAGCGTAAATGGTGGACACCGGTGAACCTTACTCACCGGTGGTTGTGCATCCAATGAGATCGACGTCTCTCAATAAACGACGATTCCTCTGTAGAAAACTTTAGTAGATACTATTTGGGGACAGACTAAAACCTTACTTCATCGGTGACTGCCTCGTACTTTTCGCACGCATCCTTGTACACCTCTCGTAGCTCCTCGTACTCTTCGAGATGGTTGTGATATGCAAGACGCCGCATTTCCTCCTCCCAATGCTCCGCTAACCGCTGTCGCTCTTCCGGACTCATCGCCCACACGGCAGCCGAATCCTGGAGTTCAACGAACGGTCTATTGCCGGTGGGAACTGGAGGGACCGAGTCGTCAAAACCAAGCTCAGAGAAGAATCCGAACATCCGTTTCTGATACATTTCCTGGTCCTCTTGGCTCGGTGGGATCAACGCAACGTCAGGCTGAACATCTTCCTGTGATTGCTTCTGCTTTTGCTTTCCCCCCCGCTTCTGCCTCTGCTTCTGCTTTTTTGGTGGCTCAACTTGGGCGAATTTAGGCTGGGGTGGTAGGATGAAGGCGATGTCAAGGCCGCGCTTCCAGAGTCCGTAGTAGGTGCGGCCCATGAGGTGGCTTTGCTCTTTCCCCTTCCCTCCCTTACCTACAACCTTGAAACCTCCCTCCTCGTCCTCGGACTTCCACAAGCGAGCGGCATACTCCGCGATCCAAAATGGCGGATCGTACATCATCGACACGTGCTCTGACCAGTGCGTTTCCAAGTATTCTTTGATTTGGTCCTCAGAGGGCTCGGGAATCTGGATATCCTTCATTACCTTGCACATCTCTTCCTCGGTCTTTTTCTTGATAGCGTACTCCCTCCCAATTTGTCGACTCATGGAAGCATCACTGAATGTCTTCTCGAGGTTCCTGAGACTGTATTGTGCAATCCGCTCGTCGGTCGACCGAGATCCCAACCTAACGAACTTCTTGGTAATCTTCGCATCGAGGATTGAGGTCAACATGTGGTCCAATGCATGGTTGGTGAAGGCGATGAGGACGATCGGCTTGATCTTGTTGTCGAAGAATATCCGGAACAATTCCTTTCCCGTGTAACTCTAGAATCATACCCTCAGCACACACTCACATATCGTCCGGGGAAGCTCACCTTTCCCGTTCCGGGTGGTCTGATGAAGTTATCAGTAAGGCCTCTAGGAAAGCGTGACAACACTCACCCTTGAATGAGTGCAACTTCCCTGGTCAGAGAGTCCACGACGCTATCTGCTTGGCTCGGATCTAATACGCTGAATTGTCGAAGCTGAACTCGAGCTCGAGCAACGGATGCGGGATTGTGAACCTCGAGTGGGTCGATCCTCTGGCCCGGTTTAGCCACACTCTGCAGCTTGAAGCGGAATCCAGGGGCGGTGGCGTATCGTGGGGGACGAATCTCGGTATTGTTGAGTGGAACCTGTGAGCAAATGTAGTTGCTGAATGGGATAGAGGTGGAATCTGTGGTGCTGAGGGTCTTGAGGAACGGCCGGACTGATTCGAACATTACCCCATTGTCGATCAAAATGGCGAAGGTGCTCTCGTCAATCGTTATCTTCTCCTTCCTCAGCGCCTCGATTTCAACTTCCGGGTCAAAGAATGTCGCCTTTACTTGAATGTTCTCTTCCGAGTGTTTGGCAGACTCGGCGATGTCGTCCGCAGATGATACAAGGTTTGCCAAGTAAGCCTTGAAAGAGCCCCTTGACACGAGGACCAGCGCGACGAGAGAACCGGAACCCAATTTCTTGCTTCCAGCGTGGCTCCAGTAATCAACCCGTTTTTTCAACTCGGGGTCTCTTCCAGCTCCAGGTGGGCACCGGACTGTGAGTCCAATCGCAAATCCCTGGGATCTCGTGCTCAGCTGGGCGTAGTGAATATCGGTGTAGACATTGAACATGACCGAGTTCTTTCCAGATGATCTATAAAGACCACCTCCCTTTACCAGCAGCTTCTCCAATTCTGTTTTTTCACGCTTGCTCCCGTATGACTGACTCCACATGGTGTCCAGGTCCTCTTGCAACACATTCAAGGACTCGCGGATGGGGAACCTGTGTGCTGTTCAGCAAAAATTCCCATAATGATGAGAATATCTTACGTCAAGTCCTCGCGTAAGAGCCGGAACTGTGCGTCAAGATGTCTTTCCATCGAGCCAGCGGGGAGGTGGTGAGGAGCTCCAGGCACCGTAACTGGAAGATATGGGGGTATCGGACACATGAGTTCCTCGCTGGTAGGACATATTCGGATCTCCACGATGTTGGCAAAGTCGTTGTCATGCCTTGGCCCTTCCGGACGCAAGTGACCGGGGGGATCGTAGGTTTGTTCCAAGCGCATCAACAGGGCCTGAGTCTTCTCTGCCTCACTGATGGCGGTTTTCTTCGTCACAACACGTTTTGATTCCGTGGCATGGTGCTCGCGTCCGATGATCGTGCGAAGCCTCGCTATCGTCTCTTTCAGCGTCTGGACGGTCAATCGACACGTCTCTTGATCGGATGTAACAGGATCATGGAATGTCGGTGGAGAGGATTGGACACCAACTGCCCATACGTCAAACCATTCAGCAAGATGTTCGACAAGCGTGTTCAGTTGCGGATACGTCTGCAGTGCGGTCTTGAAGCGGTTGAACACCCTACTCCACACATCAGCGGTGGTGCATGCGTCGGCTGGGATTCAACATACTGGATTATGAGATCTGATATGGTCTTAAACACCACCACGCCGGTCAGCTTCCCTTGAAGTTTTTCAGGGAGTCCAGGAGTTGGATCGTTCCAGGTCTGGTTTTGGATCATGGATTTCAGCGAGGATTCGATGATAGCAGACACTGTCGCCCAGTGTTCATATAACACTGCGTATAAGGCACTGCGTCAAGTCAGATGTAAGAACACTAGATGAGAACAGAAGAAGGGTACTTGATGTTGTGATGTAATGTTGACTTCAACACGAGATCTGAAGTGAAGTACTAGTGGAAGCTTCAGTCAATCGGCCATGCAGATAGGCGAAACCCGAACCTCGAGAACCGGAAAATAATCAAGCTGGAACGATAAGAGTGTGAACCCTGTTGCGGCCCGCGGACTGACATTGGAGAACTTGAGGATGTCCCCGATGCAGCTAGGTAGTTTCTCGCTCTGACACCACGATCGTCAATCACCGGGGAACCAAGCAGAACTCTAGAGAACCAACCCGAATAATCATATCCAAGAATTCCTAGCGCCGTTGGTCAATAAAGTTATCCCAACGATGAGGATGAGGCTTTACCTGTGCCTTATCCACCGTCTGCAACCGAGTCAACATCCATCTTGTGCGAACAGTGGAATTACACGCACCCAAGAGTGATTACGTCGGTTAACGCTCGCCAGAATGGAGATGAGTGGCTTCATATCAGCAGGATTGTTCAAGGATCCTCCTCCGAGGTATCGCTTGATCAAGTTGTGAGCGTTCTCCGGCGTACCCTCCTGGGTACTATGCAGTCCGACCCCAGCCATCTGCGTCAGGTTATCCACCGTGAAGAATTCTAAAGCTGCATTAGCAACATCTTCTTCATCATCAGCCCTGCTAGTAGCGTTGGTGCCGCCGGACTGTGGGTTGGTGTTCTTCTGATGTTTAAATGTACAGTCGAATCCGCGGTTGCATTGACCGTTGTTCCAGTAGAAGTCGCAAACATTTCTTGGAGCGGGGTTACCGCTCCTTCCCGGACGTTTTTGAGGTGCTGCAGGGGCAGGTGAAGATGACGCGTTCCGCCTAGGCGACTGGGATTGGGTTCTCGTTCCAGACGTTGAACCGAGATCATGAGAGAATTTGCATTTCTTTCCAAAACGACAGCTCCCTGTAGTTCTGAGGAGGTGACACGGGGCTTTTGGCGGGGGAGTGGCCATTTCTGAATGAGGGAGGCGATGGAAAGAGAATCAACGTTGAGGATGGACGGCGCGCTAAGATGCATCTTCACGTGATCCGCCACACATTGAAGGACCAATGACAAAGGGCCTGAAGGTTACTGAGGTAATCAGCCAGTGATACGTGAAAAAATGCTCTTATAGGGTGCACAAAACCAGCGAGGCACGAGGGGAAAACGTACATAACGGAAGTACCTACCGGTCACACACACCTATCTACTCCAGGCCACCTGATTCGTTGTTTGCAGGGATTGTCTCACCGGGGCATCAGAGTAGCAGACAGTTCACGGAAAATATCAGGTTGCGTGATCGCCAGAGGAGACCAGCGGGGAGAACACTCAGAACCTGGTCGATCGAGATAAGAACACATCGACGGTGACAGTCGATTCATGAGGGCTTTGGCAGCTTTATCTGGAATGTACCTGTTGGAAGGTTGGAAACGGACCATCATAAATGGACAGGAGGGGGAGTGAGGAAGCATACATTGAGGTAGGTTGCTAATTTCTGGCACTACTACACCAATCAACCCCAGCCTCGACAGAGCTCCCCTTACAATTCCTGCGGGCATCATAACATACTGGATGGTGAGTTCTATCAGCATGCTGCACAGAACTTTTGAGGCTCATCGTACCACTTTAGCTCGCTTGACCGCGTCCTGACGACCGTCCCATGAAGATAATCGAGCGATGGGTTTGAACGAATTGTCTTGTAGAACATACACGCCCTAAAACGAAATGAGAACTAGGAGAAAAATAGAAAGCAGCAAAAGCTGACCCTATGGTTCGTCCGGAGGTTGTCTACCTGTTTATCCCAACACGCCGTCCAGAGATCTTTGCAAACAAACTTGATGCTTTCGAGGGGCTCAGCAAAGTATGGTTTTCCGTGACACAGCCTAAGAGAAATGCATGCAGTGGTGAGAGAAAGACGCAAGCAAAACATATGTACGTACCTTTCGGTAATATTCGCGCCCACATGCACCCCGATTGCCTCTAACCGGAGTCTTAATCCCTCCTCTTCATCGTCCACTTTCGTCGTCGCCTTGGACGCCAGACTTGTCGTCGAGTCCCGGTGATCCTTACGCATGGCTGGGGTGGGCAGTGGGGCAGGGAGTAGACCGGCATCGACCATCTCTTGCTCGACCTTGCGGGCCCGCGCCTGGGCGTGCGCAGATGATGCTCGGAGAGTGTTTACCATCTCTATTAGAAAGAAATCAAACGCTGCGCCGTCCATGAATTGTACTGGAGCGTCGGCCATGGCAGTGACGAGCGGTGAAGAGAGCGAGCCGGTCAGCGGCGGGGTCGTCATTAGTGTCACAAGTAAAGAGGAAGTGAGTGAAGTGGACTCGATCAACGGGGCGGCCGAACTCATCCCTGCCCACTCCTTGACCACAACGAAGACAACGAGAACGGCCACGGATCCAGTACTGCTTCACCAATAACCCGGAGGTGTACGCCTCTCTGTGATATCCTTCGTCAATCAACTGGTATCAGGCCTGTAATCTTGGGGAACCCGACAACCGCCCTTACGAATCAACAACTCCACCCCGGTTTCCCTTCCACCCACACCACCGGAGCCTCCTCCCGGAACCTTATCAAGGATACTTCGCCACAATGTCTACCTTCTCGTCGTTCCTACCCTCCAAACTACTCAACATCAACAATCGTGATCGGTCGTCGGACCCATTGTCTCGCCTGAGATTCGCCCTAGAGACAATGCCAGGCTCACGTAAATACGAGTTCACCCCCCTCACTCGCACCGAGATTATCACCGAGTTGTACGAGGCGTTCTGGGGCACACACGCCAGCCACTTTGTGCCGAACCCAAGCGCCAACCTCCCACTACACGCATCTCTACACGAATTGCAACAGCGGCAGGGTTTTGGTGGGGCTGGGAAGGAGAGGAAACCAGTCCCGGGTAGAGCGTGTGGAAATATCTTCAGAAAAGGCGAATGCTGTTTCCGTTGTCGGTGCGTAACCTCACCCGTCCCGATCAATCACCTTGATCTTGATCCACCCCAAATTCCAGCGATTGCGCGTGGGACGACAGTTGTGTCCTTTGCTCGCGGTGCTTCCACGCTACGAACCATGCAGGTCACAACGTCAGCTTCTTTATTGCTCAACAGTCCGGGGGTTGTTGTGACTGCGGAGACGCCGAGGCGTGGCGGGTACAAATCGGTTGTCCACATCACCCTCCAGCAGATAGTTCCAGTGAAACACCAAGGATTGTCGCTCGCAGCATACCAGATATTTCAAACCCACAACCAAAATCGGACCAGTCGATACCGCCAGAACTGCAGGAGACCATGCGAAAGACGGTGGCCTACGCCCTCGACTTTATCCTGGACACTCTTGACTATTCCCCCGATGAACCATCCGTCCCGGCAGGCGAAGCTGATCTCCGACTCCAACCCTCTGCCGATCCTATGATGAAAGATCAGTTCTGTGTTGTCCTCTGGAACGACGAGAAACACTCCTTTGACGATGTTATCAAACTCCTCATGGATACCACTAATCGAAGCCGCGAAGAAGCAAACGAGACCGCAATCAGAATTGACGAGCAAGGGAGAGACATCATCGATATGCACGCCAGCGCTTCTCGACTTCTCGAAACCGCGCGCACGTTCTCCCAAATTGATCTCGGAGTGACTGTCCGGCGAGCTTACGACACCTTCCGCGAGCAGATATCAGTCGTCATCATCGAGTGGATCCTAGACCTCACCAGAAGCCGCCTCGGTACCGACACGCACATAATGCGCGAGGTCATTGCAAGCCAACTACTAGCCCCGAGGAAACCGAGCACTCTCAATCCCAACCCCGAAGCCCAAAAGGTTCTGTCGGAGGTGGAGTCTCCTGTGAGGCTGGACTATATGTTCCTGTATCACACACGATTGTGGAAGCGACCACGATTGAATCTCAAAGAGGTATATGCGAGCATTCTGAGCTTAAGTCACGAACACAAGCTCGCGGTCGGTGAGTTTCCTGCGTGTGTACCTTCTCAAGGAACAGTGGCTAAAGACAAAGGTCTCAGCTTCACACTTTGCCAACGTTTACCATCGGATCATTGATTCCTACCTTCTCGTGGACCGCGAGGCCGAGACCTCGATCAAGTACTTCGCTCTCCAACTCTTCACGGTACCATCAATCGCACTCCACATTGTCCGCCAACACGATATCATCAATCGGCTCCTTTCTATTATCACCTCCTTTTTCACCAACCAGATCCAGGGAAAACGAATCACCTACCCCACTGACCCAACGGCAGAGATCGATGTGGATGCGTTTCCGTTCAAATCGAAACGATTCATGCCCGTGTTCTCGGACCTCAGGTACCTCAGCCATAACGAGCCCGTCCAAGAACTCCTTGCCCACAACAGAGAGTTCGTCCAGTTGTTCTCGAAGACGTGTCAACTATTTATGTGCATCAACCCCAACAAACGGGCGGTTACTAGCCACGTGGAATACGAAACCGACGCGTGGATATCTGTTTTCAACGTCACGCTCTCACTCTCGCGGGTTATCAAAGTATATGGAGACGCATTTTCTCGCGCATCTCCTGCGGAACTCGTGGCGGCGATCAGCACGGTCATGCACGACATTCTTCTTGTTTGCACACTCACCTCCGACCGATTGGACAGGGAGAAGTTCCAACCTATCCAATTTCATGACGTCATTTTCGGGGAGCAGACCTTTTCGATCGTTAACTTTGACGTGTTAGACGGGTGGGTGAGCTTCCACCACTCGTTGCAATGGTTGCTGGCGGAGTTGTTCAAGCACGTGGACATCTTGACTGAAGAAAACCTACGCCCGGTCGGGTTGGGAAGCGTGAGGGATATTTGTTTGAGGAATGCGAGCGAGCAGGCAATATTGACGATTATCGACTTCCCGCTCCGAGGTGTGTCCAGTCCATTGATACTTGGAGAACGGTTCTAAATATTCACCCCACAGTACTGGCAATGATTGCCCAGATCCGAACGGGTCTATGGGTGCGAAACGGTTTTGCGATTCGTGGACAACTTCTCCACTACAGAGACTTCATGCTCCGCGAGCTGTGCTACGATCAAGATCTCTTCATCCTCCAAATGGCCCTCGTAATCCTAGATCCCAACCTCGTCTTCGTCTCTATTCTAGACCGGTTCCAACTGTTACAATACTTCTCCGGAGCGATCCTCCACGAAGCGTACGAAGGGCCTCATCTGTCGAGCATGGTGGAGGAGTTGTTTTACGTGCTGATAACCGTGGTCAGTGAGGAGGCAAACGCTACGAAGATGCCACTCCCCGCCCAGGTCCGCAGAGAAATCGTTCACGCTCTCGCAATGGGCCCTTGTTCATACACCGACCTAACGAAACGGGTTGCAGAACGTATGGCGGAAGACGTCTGTTTCGAACGCGTGTTGAGCGAGACGGCAAACTTCAAGGCCCCAGAATCTATAGCTGACTTTGGGATGTACGAGCTCAAGGACGAAGCATATGACGAGGTGAACCCATTCTACTTCCACTACGCCAGGAACAGACGGGAGGAGGTGGAGAACGTTCTGAAAGCGAGGTTGAAGAAGAGGAACCCATCCCCGGGCATCCCGAACTCCGATCCTGTCATTGTCCCGAAACCATGGAAATGCGAATTGGGACCTTTCAAGAACCTACACACCGTTTTCGAGAGCGACGTCCTACTCCAAATCATCTTCTATGGTCTCCACAACATCCTCGTCCTCACGAACTCGTCGGGGGAGTCGCCACCTTCGGCTGAAGCCATCTTGGATCAGGTACTACATTTGATCATGTTGGCTCTAGTCAACGACGGACCGGCATTCAGTATCCTATCCTCTTCCAGGACCTTCGACCAGATAACTCTCCTAGATGTTATTTGCGCGTTGGAACACCACGACAAATTCAAACCATACAGAGCACGGGCGGAGTGGATCATCTCTCAATACTACTTGCACGTTCCCGAGGAAGTTCAACGTCGTCGGAAAGTCGAAGACGCGGGGAACGCCGCCCCCGATCCCGAGGAAGTTAAGCGTCGTGCGGCTCAGGCGAGGAAAGAGGCGTTGATGAAGCAGTTCAAGGCCCAACAAGCGAGCTTCGCGATCAACTTCAATGAGGAAGACGACGAAGACGAGGAGATGCTGGACGAGGCGGATACCCCAGTGTCATATGGGACGTGCATTGTTTGCCAAGAGGAACTCAATGACGCTAAGGTCTTCGGGGCCTTGGGACTTCTCCAACCAAGCAAACTGATTAGGAAACACCCGGATGGCCATAACCTCTATCTCAACGAGACTCTCTCTTCTCCCTTCTCCCTGGATCGTTCACCTTCCAACGTGGATACCTCGTTCCCTCCCAAAGACGCAGAAGCTCGGGATTCATCATTCCGACTCTCACTCAACTTCCAAGGTTTTCCAAATCACCACACCCGTTTCGGTCTTTACGCCAGCGTATGCACTCACATGATGCACCTCGAGTGTTTCCAAGTCTACCATTCCTCTATCCGTCAACGTCATCGCGCACAAGCGACGCGTAACCCACCAGAGAACATCGCTCGAAAGGAGTTCATTTGTCCGTTATGCAAGAGTTTGGGCAACGTGATGCTCCCCGTGCAGTTCCCATCCCAAACCTCCCTCAACGCTGTGCCTTTCCCTGATTGGATCCGGGCGGCTGGAATCAGCATCCTGAAATCTCGCCCCGACTCACTCCTGGATGCCCTCCACCCGAGGACGGGGACAGGAGAATTTGTGTTTTGGAGTGCACAGGATAGCGGGTACCCGGCTTTGGTAAGGATACCGGACCGGTCGGACCAGAACGGAGATACAGTCAAGTTGATCGAGATGGTCATGTCGATATCCAAAACGTTCTCCCAGCAGACGCGGCACTTGAGGGACCGACCGGAGCCAGACCAAGGAGAACGCGGAGCTGGGCTCTACCTCGCAGAAGAACTCGTTGGGTACACGATATCCGCATTGGAGATTGCCCAAAGGGGATCTGGAGGGGAGGGTACGATCGTCGCTGATAACCTTCCCGAAGCGCAGATGGGTATGATCCGTGGTTTGATCGCGTTCCTGACGAAGATGGTCGGATTGCAGTTCCGCGGGAAGTTGGAAGAAGGCAGGGACGCGGCGAGACAGGCGATCATCAAGAGGCTTTTACCTGAGTGGAGCAGGACGTCCTTGATGACTTCGTCCTTCTCTCATCCTCTACTCCTAAGGGAACCCTTCACGATCCTGGTCGAGACTGCGGCGGTTGTTCCAGAGATCCTGCGACACGTTCTCATCCTCACGTACTACGCATGTCTCGCGAGGACGGCTATTGGGATCATCTTCATTCTGACGAAGACGAGGAGTTACCAAACCGTGGCAATCGGAGGGAGAACGCAGGAGAATTTGTTCGGAGATGTTCGGGTGTTCTTCATGTCTGTTGTTCGGCACTCTCCAGTGTTTGAACATGCTGCAGAGTTGGCGTTCCAGGCATTTGG
>Ga0307515_10012421_pt1 | contig 16019 bp, 5 predicted proteins | sample 17_EM_MG_FD_194513 | JGI IMG/M metagenome (GOLD analysis project Ga0307515, IMG submission 194513) | Populus trichocarpa ectomycorrhiza microbial communities from riparian zone in the Pacific Northwest, United States - 17_EM | ecosystem: Host-associated > Plants > Roots > Unclassified | place...
ATATATTAAACCCTATTACCTCTATATAAAGGAGAAATAGTACTATAGCCTTAGCTTTTGTTAAATCTTTATATAGTAGAATTATGGGTTTCTCCTATAGGGTCTTCCATATAGTTTCTATATAATTTTTAGCTTTTACCTGCCACCGTTAGCGCTATTCTAGGTTTACCCATTTTGCAATAAAGGTAGTTTCCCGCTAGCGGTACTAGTGTAGTGGTGTAATTTGGCCCCTAGATTTAACATCTAGATTAGGCATAGCTTTGGGAGAGCCTAGGCCTTACACAAGTTATATAGATCGGTCTGGAGCCCTTAGAGTCTTTAACAACTCAAATAGGTACGAGGGACACACAATACACTCTTTTCTTTCTTTCTTACTGCCTGTTCTACTAACTAATTACAACCAACTAACTAACTAACCGACTGACTGACAGATAGACAGCACTATGACTTTCCTATCTTAGAGAGGTCGTACCCTCCCATATATTTTATGGCATTCCACGTAGGGACGACAGCAAGCTCTTTAGATTAGAAGTCCAGCGCTATATATATAGGAGACGCATAGGAACGTGCTGCAGCCACTAAAAACTGTTAAGTCACTATTACCGGAAGCCGTTAAGTCACCAACAGGTGCGGAAATTAAGTATGGAACTACTAGCGACGTATACGCAGGCATCACCATTACTAAAATAAGTTAACAACACTTTCGGAGATTATTATCCGAGACCTATGGTAGACGGAATAGATAACTAGGAGTGGGAATATAAGCACGGGGTACAGCAGGGCAGAGGATAAAAAAGAGGGTTATAATACATTAGGACCAGCAGAAAGAAGTCTTTAATTTTTTATTTACTATATTTATAACGGTCTATATAATTCTTCTAGCATTTATATAAGCCTCCCTTAAATTTATAAAAGTAATAGTAACAGGACCGATAAAGGGAATACCAGGGATGCTAGGCCTATTCTATAATAACAGCGGAGAAGAAAGTAGGTAGCCTACTAACCTACAAAGTTTTCCTAACTTAGAGGATGCGGTACTAGACCTAACTCCTATAACGTCTAGAACTAATAACCTTTAGCAAAGAGAGGACAAGAACTAGGAGGTTAACTTACCTATCCTAGGAGAAACTGCTAGTCCGTTACCTTATAATAAACCACTAATAGAACAAGATAAGGTATATATTATAGCCTAGCCTATGCCAGCTCTAGGGACTCTAGGGACTCCTTACTTTACGGGACAAAACGTATTGCAATTCATTAAACAATATAAGCAACTATATATTTAACACCGTGTTACGGACAATAAAAAGCATTAAGGACTTCTGGAATATTATAACTATTAGATAGGGACCTGGATCTAAAGTCTGCCTAAGTTTATTATTAGCAAATAGACAGAACTTATAAAAAAGCTTCGGATAGACTACCAAGGAAGTAACTACTTTTAATAAGTTAAGATGGTAGAATTCTTAGAAGCGTATATACTATAGTACAGAAACAACCTACCTAGTAGTATACGCGAGTACTGCAGACAATTTACACTAATTTCCTAGAAGGTTACTAAAGCTGGCAATTTAGAAAACCGTAAATAAGGATACTAGTTTGCAAAAGGACTCCTATTTAAATATTAAAAATATACTATAACTAAGACAGGAGCTGACCTAGATAGATAAGAGTCTTTTAACTTCTACCTACTAAGGAGGGCTATAGAAGATAGGCTTAGTTCGTATAAGGGCGTAGACCGCTTATTAATAATAAACCCTAAGGAGCAAGGTCTCCGTTAACTAGTTAGACAATTCTACAAGCAGCAGCCGGCTATATTAAACCAGAGAGATGCTGCTCTTTAGCCGCCTATAGTCTCTTAGCTAAATAAGTTAGTAAGTGCCTATTATATAACCTAAGAGACGGACCCTAAGCTAAAGAGCCTTACTAGTCAACTCCGGAAGCTTAATCTTAGGACGGTTAAATTAGCAAGCGTTATATCTTTAATGCCGTTCCTTAATAGAATTCGCTAAGACCTAATACGGTATATATAGCTCCTAAATAAGGCATCAGCGCGTTAAGAATAAGTAGGTCCGTAATTAGTAATAAATAATAACGGACTGCTGCCGTCCTATAAAGGGGCGCTATAAGAGCGATATAAGCTAGGTCTAGGAAGGTATAGAGGACTAGAAAACCCTAGTGTATACCAGGTATAAGATAAGACGTATTATAGATATGGAGGCCCTTATCGTTTTATTAACTAATGCCTAGAGCTCCAAGAACTAGTTAGCTAGGGGTTTCTATATATAAACAAGAATAACCGAATCTGCACTAAAACACATTAGCGCCCAAGAAATCCACTCCCGTATTTACCGAGCAGCCATTAAATTTAGTTTCTTAAAGACTAGCTAAGGCAGAATGCGAATATTAATCCCGATATGACGGCAATAGGCATCTAACCAAATGCGTCCTTAGTAGAGCTTATAGAAAGCAATGGCGCTAAAAGTAAAGAAGAGCTCGGTGAGTCCTGGGAAGATATATACCAAGTAGAGTTAGTGTACGTTAATCTAGTAGGAGCAGCAACCTAGTTACAGCCTACGATACGGTTATACGATCTTAGGAAGCCGAGAGAAGACATTAGGGTAATAAAACTACCTCTAAAACCGACTGGTTTGCAACCGGCAATAGTTTAAAATATATAACTAGGAGGACATATCTAAATCGCACCACAACCACAGCGGTAGGCCCCCTATTCACTAGTAAACAATAAAAAGACTAATAAAATGGACTATATAAAACAGCTAAGAAGAGAAGTAGAGTAAGGAATAAAAGCGACTGCGACCGCTAAAGCACCGCAACTAAAGCCGGTTAGGATAATAAATATATTAAAAGGGAATGTCCTAAGCCTAACCGTAATGGCGGACAAGATCTTATTAAAAACTATTAAAGTTACTGTTAGTGACTGCCTTGTATATATACCTAAAGTCGCAAGGTTATTCTTTAAGCCGCTCCCGCTACCTCTTATAAAACCTTACCAATAAAAGCAAGAGGGCGTTAAGGCATCTATATTATTGGCGTACCTAACGTTTTATGCTAATTAAGCTAGCCTAATAACTATAGAGGTAAACTAGATTAAACGGGAAGCAGGATTTACCTAGTTTTAACAACAATATCTAAAGGCGGAAGCATAGATAGGAGATAAAAGGGTTAAGTGCTTAATTAATTCTAGAGCGGAGCTTAACCTTATTAAGGAAAGTGTAGCTCTATAATATGGCTTACTAATATTAAGTCTGCCCCTATAGTTATAGGGCGTACGTCTAACGTTTATAAATAGGACTTAGTCTAAGTTTATTAGATTAGTATATATAGCCGCTATAGTTATAGGGGATGTCTTAATATCCACGACTTTTATTACTATGGGAGAAATGTCATATAAGGTAATACTTAGTAAGCTATAGTCGGTAAGGGCTAGGCTGGTAACGTAGCAAACCGTAATAGGCTAGGTATCTTATATTATTTAATTAAAAGATGGCGGAGTTAAAATAAGGTTTTTAATATCCCATAAGGACGCAATATTCCTTAGACTAGATAAAGGAATTAATATAGGTAGTAGTTTAGGAAATGTGTAACCGGTGCGACCACTAGGATTATATCTAGGGTTACTTATAACCTAGTGTATTAGGATAAGGAGGACGCCAAGGACAGAGAAGAGGGAAATGAGGTGCAACTTTAATAAGGACGTTTACCATTTTAAATATCCGCTAAATAGGGCAATTAACGGGAAGAAGAGCATAACGCTAGATGGAGAAAGCTTAACAGTAAAACATTAAAGGAAGTCCTAAAGAAGCACTTAGGAGGAAGGTAGAAGCCAGTATTTAAAGCAAAAGCTAGATCCCTTATATATTAAATATTAAAGACAACGAATCTATTTATAATATAAATAGAAGGCTATAGGAGTAAGGCCTAATAGAACGCTATAAGTATAGCAACTACGTATAAATAAAAGGCAGAGAAGGTCCGCCCAGTTAATTCGTTAGCACTAGATAGAACAGTTATAGGAGAAATAATAGAGTGGCGAGAAGTGGCCTTGCGTTAGCAAAAGGCGTCCATTTAAGGGTTACCCCTTAGTCTATATAATTATTTCCTTAAGCCGCGGTATACTAAGCTGGCCTATGGTACACGGCTAAAGCCAGAATGATTAGAGCGTATAATCGTAGGGGACCTCCAGCTAAGAGAACAAGAAATCTTTAAGGCCATATTATTTAACCGAGAAGAAGCTCTAGCATAGGAGTTCTCTAAAATAGGTTATATCAGCAAAGACGTAACTCCACTATTAAAGATTAAGACTGTACCGTATAAAGCATAATAAGTGCCAAACTTCCCTATACCAAGAACCCTATAAGGGGAAGTAATAAATATATTATAAGAATGACTAGCTTAAGGGACTCTAGAATATTATAAAAGCCTATATAGGAATTTATAGTTTCTTATAAGTAAAAAGGAATATAAGAAGTACCGGCTAATTAACGTGGCGATAAATATTAACCGAGTAACTATTAGGGACGCAAATCTGCCGCTATATGCTAATGAGTTTTCTAAGGAATTTGCAGGGTGTAAAGTTATATCTCTAGTAGACTTCTTCTTTAGATATAACCAGTTAGAGCTAGATATAGAAAGCAGGAACCTAACGGCCTTTATAATACCTCTGGGACTTTTATAACAAATAACGGTACCTATAAAAGAAATAAATTTAGTAGCCTAGTTCGTAAGGACAATTACTAAGATTCTAGAGCGACATATCCCATACTATACCTTGCCGTTTCTGGATAATATTATAGTAAAAGGACTATAAATAATGTATAATGGAGAAGAGAGCCTTCTAGGCGTGCGTAGATATATTCTAAAACACATTATATAGCTAGACGGAGTACTTACAGATTTAGAACGAGCTGGGTATACGATTTTAGGCGCAAAGTCTCATTTCTACAAAGATAAGATTATAGTAGTTGGTTACCGCTATAATAAAAAGGGGCGATATCCGGAAGAATTAAAAGTCGTAAAGATTATTTACTGGAGAGACTATAAAGACGTTATATCTGCCTAAGCCTTTATAGGAGTTATTATGTATTACTAAATATGGGTAGAAGACTTCGCAATAAAGGCAGAGCCAATCTTCCGACTGCTATAAGTAAATGTTCCATTTATATAGGGCATAGAGCAGATAATTACTATAAAGACTCTAAAGTATATAATTACTACTATACCCGCGTTAGTTTAACTAGATTATAGTAAGGGGGCTAGGCTAATTATTCTCGCCGTTAACGGATACAAGAATAGGTAGGGATACGTCTTATATAACTAGATATGTAAGGTCATTACCACCTATATTAATATAAGAGCGGCATCTAGTCTTAAGCGGAGCAGAAGTACGATTTAGGAAAGCTTAAATATTAGGCATTACTATATGCATTAAAGAAGTGTTGAGTATACCTATATAGCGTCCGCTTTACGGTTAAAACGGATATAAATACCTTAGTCGCGCAACTAAATCGTGCTACTACTAATTTACCAGGAGCCTTAATAACATAATGGCTAGCATGGATTTAGTTATAGGACTTTAATATTAGGCATATTCTAGGGAAGAAGAATAGCCTAGCTGATGGACTATTACAACAACTACTAGATAGTGAACGACCTAATAAGCCAACTAAGGATATTAAAGAGTTTATTAACTATAAGCTAAGTGCTTTAGAATATACGGCTAGCCTAATTAAAATAGAAGCGGGTCTGCTATTAGAAGACTTATATTTAAAGGAATCTTAGGAGATTATAAAGTAGCTAGTAACCTTATAATGTCTAGAAGAGATAAATACTAAGGAGTTTAAAAAGTTTAAATGATATACACTGAAGTTCCTAGTGCATAATCAACAGCTCTTCCGCTAGCAGTTAAAAAATATATTAATATAAAGGGTAGTTAATAACAAGGACGCTCAGCAAGAGATTATTAAAAGCCTTTATAATTAAAGCGGATATTACAGACGAGAGGGAACATATTAAAGGATTTTAAATTAATATTAGTGGCTAGGGCTATAGGATCAGATATTATAGTATATTAAGTCGTGTCTATAATGCTAGGAACGACAGCTAGAACAGGAAGAAGAAGTAATATACCCTACGTAGGAGTCTACCTTATGGCAACAAGTAGCAGTAGACATTATGTTTATGCCTCTAAGCCGTCTTAGATTCCGGTACCTAGCTATTGCTTAAGAATATATATCTAGATAGGTAAAAGCTCAGGCCCTTTAAAATAAAAATGCGAAAAGCATAGCAAAGTTCCTCTATAAAGATGTTATCTGCCAATAGGGAGTATTTAGACAGCTCTCTATAGATAGTAGAGGAGAGAATGCTAACGTTACCACTGCGCTCGCAGAGCTCTACAATATTAAGAGGGTTATAGCTTCCGCTTACCACGCTTAGGCGCAAAGCTTTATAGAGCAAGGCCATAAACCTATAATAGACGCTTTGGCGAAGATAGATAGCTTATAGCTAGACAATCTTTATACCGTTTTATAGGCAGATAGGACAACTATAGCGATGTGCACGACCAGCTTCCACCCCCCTCTGGAAAAATATTATTTCGCTTCGGTACGCGGGCTCGCCAAATCGCCACCAACTGTATAGAGTAATTGTAGCGAACGCATGTGCCTGCACGCAAGGACCTTTTTAATGGTTGCCCTGGAGAATCGCCTTGGTTGCCAGGAGAACTAAAATAAGGACGCACGCGCCCTCCCATCCCCCTTAACTGCGCACCCCCGCTGTGGCCGCCAAAACACGAATACAAAGCTGTTCCTGCAATTGCTGATGAAATTTGGTGATATTGTATGGGTGGAAACCTTACGATATTTAACAAAGATCACGACACTGTGGAGGATCGCGAAGTCTGCCAGAAGTAAAGTTCTTGCAGCCAAGCATGGGCGTTCGCTACGATTTCTAGCGAGCCCGCGTACCGAAGCGAAATAATATTTTTCCAGAGGGGGGGTGGAAGCTGGTCGTGCACATCGCTGTATTAAGCGGCCTATAGGAATAACACCGGCAAGAGTTATATGCGGATATAAGCATATCCTTCCTATTAAACTCTATATACCTACTTAGCAAACGCTGCCTTAGTAAATAGTCCGGACCACTATAGAGCTACTAGCACTTCGTGCAAAGTAGTTTGACCAAAAAGACGCAGATATAAAAGAGGCTATTACGCGTATAAAACAACTAAGGGTAGCAAATAAGGAGTACTTTAATAACACCCACCGCATTCGCTAGGATGGATTTAAGGTTAGAGATATAGTTATACTTTATAACACGCAGCTTAAGTAAGACTATTCTAGCAGTTATAAGTTAGATCTAAAATAGCTAGGCCCATTCCACGTACGTAAGAGTTACCCTTATAAAGGATGGTACTTAATTAAGGATCTTAACGGCACACCGTTCCATGATTAAACTCTAGGGAATAGATTAAAGAAGTTCTATTAACAACAGATATCTAAGGTCTACTAGGAAGACTAGCTTAACCAGTTAAGCAGAACTATACTATAAAAAATAATAGTAGAGCTAGAACCTAAGGAGGATACTATACAAAATCCACTAGTATTACAACGCCGCGTAGTTTAAGAAGTGCGCGTTTTAGAAAGATCGTTTAATAGAATGGAGTACAAAACATTTAACTAGGGGACAGTCAAGTTCTGCAGTGGGGGAGGGGATATAAATAACAGCCGTGCAATCCTTTTATTTGCCGTATTTCCTAAAGCTCTTTCTATTACACGTTCTTATTTACTTTTTAGTTAGGAATCTAATACGTATTAATAGTAAGGTAAGGGCAGAAGAATGTTTGCGAATAACTATCTAGTATTATTTACTGTAAAGATATTAGTTCCGCTCACCGCCTTCACTAAGCTAATAGCGATTTTCTATACTGGGCATAGAAAATCATAATTGGTCTATTTAATGATTAGAGCTGGCAGAACTCCATACCACTACTAGATTTGGTAGACTATTTAGATTAGGAAACCCTATTCAGAACTTTACCTTTTTACCTTTAATAAACCTTAGAGACAGTTATAATTAGCTAAAGTATAAACTAAGCAGAATTAAGAACAACGGTATACTTATTATGTCTTTATCTAGCAGACTACTAGTCCTCTATAAAGGAGCTAAGCAACAAATTAGTGACGTCCTAACGGAAGTCAGAGGCTTCGCGGTCAATTGGCATTAAGTAGTGCTTATCTAAATCTATGACGAGATTTTGCTTTTACGAGAAAACTACACAGATGCGGCTAGTGTAGTAGTTAATTTTATTAACTAAGATAACGGACTATAAGCATCTCTAAAAAAGGACGCATTTATATTAATCTTTAAGGATATCTCTAACGTTAGCAAAATGGCTAAAGATTAGAGAAACTAATATAACGAAGCTAGAGAAACCATCCAAAAGGTATAGAGATAAGATATTCTTAACGGACCGCTAAAATACGCAGTCTCCTATAACTTCCTCTCCGCCGTCTAAAAGCTCGCAATACACCCATTTCCTAAAGTCATAGCAAAAGTTAATAAAGCTCTAATTAACAGGCTTAAATATCTAGGACGTAGCATTAAGAACACTACTTAACTATAGCCGACCGATTTTGCGCTCGTATCTAAGATATTAGAAAGGGCAATATTAGACCAGGTAGTAAATAAGTATAGTTTAGGAAGACACTTAACTAGCTTCCTTATTTTAAATGAGGACCTACCGCTAAGAAGTAGGAGACTAACTACTATAGGACTAGAGGTTACTAATATTAGAATTAGACAAGCAGGAGAGAGCTTAGCTCTTACACTACGAACATATTCATAACATGCTTCTAACATAATAAATCCCTTAGCCTTTTAGCCATCAACACCTATTCAAGGAGGAGGCGTTAGTATTATACTAAGTCCGTCCTAATAAGGATCACCTATATTAGTTAACTTACCTTTATCATCTATAAATAAGAGCATTCTCGCAGCTAGAACGCCTGTTAGCTCGCCCTCGCGGCTGCTAGTATCTTTATTAAAAAGGAATCTAAGAAGAGGGCTAACAATTGCTTACCCAGAAGTAGGAGGGCTAGGAGTAGAATTAATGTTTAATAAGAACGTTATTAAGCCGGGAGATAATAAGGAGTATATTAAGGAGGCCGCAGATACTATAGCAATACTCCGCGCAAAACGAGGGTGTAACTATAAGGATAATATACCCGCTTATCTTAAGGCGTCCCTAAACCAAACCACTAAAATTAAACCAACTAAGGTTATAAAGCTCTTGCGTAGTTAGTATAGGGCAGCTAGTTCTAATCTAGAGATATATAAGGTCTGCTAGATGCATACGCAAGCTATAGGAAGATATATAGGTTTAGCAATAAAGGGTCTAAACTACGCCACACTATATCACAGACTCCGTTTAATATATCACGCTTATAACCACCTTAGCACTATAAAGACCAATCCTACTACGTACTCTTAGTTCAGAAAGGCTTATAGACCTCCAGTTCCGTCCAATTCCTTAAGACCGTATAAGTTTATTTATAACTTAGCGCCAAGGTTTTTATACAACAGAGAGGCTTTACTTAATTAGATAATATTACCAGAAGACTAAAAAGTATAGTAGCGAGAAGAATCTGTAATTTCAAACGTGTTTAGATAGTAGTGGGATTCTAGTATCTTAGCAATAATCGATAAGGAAATGCGCATATACCGCCACTATTAGCGTCTAATTAATAGGCGGCCAAATTACGGCTGGTTAAGAATAATGGTTTACGGTCTCTGCCAATAGCTAATAAGATAAGACCCTTAGTATTATTGTCTCTATTACGCCCTTAGACCTAACAGCTAGTGGCAACTTATCTCCTACCCTTATTATGCAAAATTCGCAGTTAAAGGAGACTCTATAGCTTTCCGCTATATTAACGTTAATATTCCCTTACTCCTTAAAAGTAGACGCAGTGCCAATATAATCTAAGGGAGCGTTTCTTTAGATAATAAGACTAAGAATAACTGCACGATTATTTTACCCGGCATACATTACCACCTAGAATTATAGTAGGAGGATCTTAAGGCGTAAGGATCGACTAAGGGCAACGGATTTATTTATAAGATCTCTAACTAAGACTAGACTACTAAAGACGTAGAAAAGTATGCGACTGACTGGGTAGCTTAGCTATATAAGAAAGGAGATATATATATAACTATGCCTCACCTTCCTTATAAAGCGAAAGGACCTTTAACTAAAACCCGGCAAATAATACTACTATAGTTTATTGGTATTTAGGACGATTATAATAACCTTAAGGTCACTAAAGGAGGTACTTAGGTAGAGTTAGCAGATATACACCGAGACTTAAAAGCGCCGCCCCATACGCCGTCTGGACATACTAATCTCTACGGCGCAATTCTATATTGCTTCCCTGCAGCAGTTAAGCTTATAGCTGCCAGCGCTCTATCTAACGCCCTTCTCGGTAAACAATAATAGGATTCTCTAGTAGTAGTTTAAGATCGTAACCTTCTTCTTAATAGTAATAGGAACGAAGTTAGGAAATAGATGCATTCCTACCGTCTTAGGGCTATTAAGAATTATAAAGATGCGTTTAAGCTAATATGTGCAACTAAGATGGAACGCTTTAATAGCCGCTCTTACTTCTACTGCATCAATAATAGAATTAATCCTTTAGCTATCACGGTAGATCTAAGTAGAGTGCCCCCGGTTATTGTAGAAGGATAGAGTTATATAGAGTTGCCTAAAGAATTATAGGACAGAACTAAGCAAATAAAAGGGCGCGAAAGAGCTATATTATCTAAAAGCCGCCAGTCTAAAGTCTCTCTTGCTACTCAGCTAAGTAGATAAGAATGGTCTTATTTAACCAGAACGGAGTCTCCTTGTTTACCATTTTAGGTTCGTAGTAAGGGCAAGAAACGCATACAATTACCTACCGCGCCTTTATTTTAAAGATAAGGAGTTTTAGAGTTTTAGAAGTCGTTAGGGGACAACAACTTAGGTAGGGGAGGTATATAATAGTGTGATTTGGCCCCTAGATTTAATATCTAGATTAGGTATAGCTTTAGGAGAGCCTAGGCTTTACACAAGTTATATAGATCGGTCTGGAGCCCTTAGAGTCTTTAATAACTTAGATAGGCATAAGGGACATATAATACACTCTTTTCTTTCTTTCTTACTGCCTGTTCTACTAACTGATTATGACTAACCAACCAACTAACCGACTGACTGACAGACAGATAGCACTATGACTTTCCTATCTTAGAGAGGTCGTACCCTCCCACACTAGTGACCTTCTATTTAGTAGTGGCGCTTTATCTACACTCTACTGGCATTCCGCTAGCTACGCCTATAGGGGTTTATTATAGCTTTCTACTTTATATAATCCTTCTAATATATAAGGAACACCTATATCTTATTCTTATAATCCTTTATACAGTCCCTAAGCGCTTCTAGTAGTACTAATAGCCGTTTTATTCTTTACTGGCGCTTTACTAGTATTTTCTAGATACCCTTAAGTGCCTCTACTAATTCCTTTTCTACCCTATTAAAAGCTGTCTTAGCGGCTTTTTAGAGGGCAGTCGTTTTAATATAGAGTTGGATTAGGGGAATAGCTACTTCCTTCTTAATTACAGCTATTAGCGTTTGCTAGTATACCCCTATAACCCTATAGAGGCACTAGTTCTAGACTTTCTATAGCGGTTTAAGCAAGCTTTTTGCTAGTATTCCGCCGTTATCCTATACTCCCTATACTTGGGCACTATATAGCATTGCTAGTTAGACGGTAGCCGTATATAGGAGGCGCGAGCGGCGCATTAATAGGCCCTATATAGACGTAGTGATCCTTAATATCGCTTTAAAGGCTGCTAAGCCTTTAGTTGCTACCTTTTTAACCTATTCTTTCTACTAAAGCTTAGGGTCTACCTAAATCCCTAGGATTTGCATACTGGTTTTCTGGGGAGTTGTCTTATAGCTAGCAATACGCACAGTAGACGTAAGGTCTGCGGTGGTGTGGCGCCGTTGTCTTGTAAAGTATATAAGCTAGTACTTTTTAGGGGCGAACGCCACGCCGTGTTAGTTTACCTATGCAGTGCAGTAATTATAGGCGGCCTTTAATTGTCGACAGTTTTCTACTATAGAGTCCCCCTAAGTAATAAGGTTCGTGTCGTCTATAAAGCTAAACCCCAGTATACCACTATTAGGGCTCTAGAATTTCTCTAAGAGTTTTAATATAAAAAAGAGAAATAGAACTAGCGATAAGGGAGACCCCTAGGGTATACCTATTTATGTCTAGATCTAATTGCTCTTATATCCTATAAACTTAATACAGGTCTTATATACTGTTAAGAAACTTTATATAAAGTCTATAATCTACTTTAGAAAGCCTTTTTTTTTAGGATATAGAGGAGCCTTTTATGGGACACCTTGTTAAATACCCCTGCTAAGTCTAGGCTTAGTATTAATACTATATACCTATGGCGCGTTTGCCACGCAGTTTATATATAGAAGCTAAGTAGTCCTACCACCAATAGTATGGACCGCTTACGCCTTACTCCTATTTAGTTCTAGGAAAGTAATCCATACTCTTCCGCTACCTTTAATATAATATTAGCTACATACTTCTCTAAGACTTTTACTAGTGTATTTTTAAGGGTAACTAGTTTATAACTGCCTAGGAGAGAATAGTCTTTCTTTTCTTCCTTACGTAAAACTATAGTTATAGATTCTTTAAGGCTTTCTAGTATTATTCCGTTAGTAAAGCAGTAACTAGCTACTTCTACTAAATCTTTTATAATTCCTAGCGCAATTGCTTTAAGAACCTTATTTAGTATACTATTAGGCCCTAGGGCTTTTCCATTTAGAAGGTTTCTAATTAATTTACTAATTTCTTCTATCGAAATAATAGGGCTAATATTAAGTGTTCTTTATTCCATTATTGCCTCTATCTTAATATTACTAAGGTCTGCTATTCCAGTTATAGGGAAAAATTTAGCTACTAGAATATCCGCTTTTATAATATTGTTATTTATTAGGGGGTCCTTAATAGACTTCCTAAGGTCTAGTAGATGGGGGTCCGCCTTTACTATACCTACTTTTTTGCTCTATTTTAATAGGATCCAAAGTCCTTTATTATAGGACTTTATTTAGTCTTTAGTAAGTTTATAAATAAAGCGCCTCCAGTTATTATAGCTAACTCTCCTAGTTTCTTTCTAGAGTTAGTTACTTAGTATTAGGTATCTTTATAAGTCCTAAGGGTTATTATAGTCTTAGTACTATTGTCGCGCCTAGCGGGCACTAGCGTGGAGCTATATAGTATATAGTAACCATTCTCTATAAGCTTACTGGCTGGGCTATACTTATAGGCAGTATTCTTTAAGTGCTTATTTAATCCCTTCCTAAAGGGCTTAAAGGGGGTCTTTAAATATAGCCTAGTTAAGTTCCTAAATACTTTAAAGGAGGCCCTATAAGTCTAGCTTTTTAAGGGCGAGGCACTAGCGTTCCGCTAGCGGACAGCTAGTATTATTAATTTAGATGTGGATAGGTATATAGTCTCTTATAAGGGCCCATTCCTTAACTATACTATAAAAGTTAACTTTTCTGTATAGATTTGGAGATATAAACATAAGGTCAATTATACTCTCCTATTACCCTCTTTTTTATATAGGCTCTCCTTTTAATATAGTGAGTATAAGACCTCTAGTATCAGTTTTGGCCAGTAAGCGTTCCGCCTATTCTTCGCTAGCTATATACTTTCCGCCCTATATTAGGTAGTAGGCGTTAAAGTCTCCTAAGAGTATAATTTCTCCCTTAGCCTCCTTAATAGCCGCTTTAACCTTAGGCTATATCCTAATCTAGGGGCCGTCTATACGCGGGTTATAGATATTAATAATTATAATCTCTAGCCCCTCTAGGCGCACCTAAAGGGCTATAGTAAAGAGGCTGTACTATCTGCGCTTCTAATACGCGGCATTAATCTTCTGGCTAATTATAAAGCAGACCTTTATTATAGGGTAGGTGTTATACGTAAGTATAAATCCCCTAGGGCAGTATGTTAACTTAGTGTACCTATTATATACCAGCTCCTAGACTGCGAGGACCTAGTAATCCGCTAGCGTAACGCTGTTAAAAAAGGGGTAACACGCCCCTTAATTTACATTTCCGCAGTTATACTAAATAATTATACACTTATTTATTTAGGGTAGGTATAGGCTCCTCTATATCTGTGTCCTAATCCTCTTTATTTTCACTAGTAACTATTATTACTCTATTAGCGTATAGCTAGAGCCTTAATTATAAGCTATCTCTACTTACTTTATTAATAAAAGATGGTTTACCTAGTTTTCGTTTAAGTGGTTATTCTTAGGTCCCTAACAGTTCTCGTCCTCTTTTTTTATTAATTATAATTACAAAGTTTCCTAGTATTAGGGGTGGGGGTAGCATTATTTCTGTGGCTTCTTATATACGGAGCGACTGCGTTAAGAGGGCCATCCTTTTTATTTAGATACCCTTAAGGTAGCTTTAAAAGGTCCTATACTCCTTTCTTTACTATACTTTATAAGCTTTACCGCAGTTAATATAGGATACCCTTTTCTTAGGGCAGTCTGTGGTGCTATATAGTCCTATATATTATCCATATTTTATTTACTTTCCATATACGCTTTATATATATCCCTATTAATTACACTAGTAGCATTACTTTATAATTAAGCTGTTCTTAAATAGCCTAGTCTTAAAAAGCTAGGATTTAATAACTATCCCACTTTTTATAATCTTTTACTAGATTACCTAGATTAGGATACTAATTATAAGTATTCCTCTAATCTTCTTAGGTTTTCTCTAGGCACTACTAGGGCTTACCTAGCATTTCGCCTACACTTTCGGGTTATATAGCTATTAGATCCGGCTAATAGCTATTCTAGGCATAAGGCGCTTTATAGCTTTGTAGATAGATTAAGTTAATTTTAAGTTATCTACGTTCCTTCTACTATTAATTAGGGTCTTAAGTAGGACCCTAGGTACTTCTAGGAGGTAGTTTTTCCTTAGTATCTTAAGTCCTGGCGTGTCTAGTCCGTTTAGGATTTAATCCTTTATTATTTAGGAGGGGATATAAACATCTATATCTCCGCTATTAAGGGTACGTACGGCGTATACGCTTAGTATTATTCTCTAAATAGTCTTAAGGAGCTCTCCTAGTTTATAGCCCTAGGGCTCCTTAAGCCGGACGCATACGGTCGCTCTCTACGGTGTTACAACTATGTTTACTATGCGGGCCGCCTATATAGTAACAGCTGCCTAGGTCTAGCCCTATACTAAGGGGACTCCTAGACCTAGGGTTCCTCCTTTACGCGTTTCCTTTTAGATTTTCATAATGCTAGCTTTAATCCAGTTAAGCTAGGCCTTAGTCTCTTTTTTTTAGGTTATTTAAGGCGCTAAACGCGTTAAGAGGGCTTTAACGTGTTATATTACCTCTTAAACAGTAATCAGTATCTAGTATTATAGGGTTTCTTCCTCCTCTTTTATAAGATTATCTTTAATTTGTCCAAGTATTTCCTTTAATTTTTGCCATTACTGGTTAAGCTAGTAGCTATCCTTTCCGCGTTATTACCCGCCTAGTTTATAGTTTAGCTCCCTTATATTACGACTTTCGTAACTCTAGCAAGAAGCTTACGCCCCCCTATTGTCCCCCATGCTTTGTAGATAGGGGCGACGTAGTTTTATAGGATCTCTTGGTGCGGGGAATGGGATTCCGATATCGGATTGCTTTATTAAGTGGTTTTTAGGTTGGTTTCGCTGCTATTTAGCTTATATCTTATAAGATTTAATCTATAGGCTTTTATATAGGCTCTCTAATTATTATAATAGCTAAAACGTTAAGTATTAGTAGCGATTTATATAGTTTTATTATAATTAGGTTATAAAGGCTAGTAAGGTATTATAGTATAAGTATTTAAAATAGAATACTAGGGGCTTTTTCTTATAA
>Ga0307515_10012422_pt1 | contig 16019 bp, 2 predicted proteins | sample 17_EM_MG_FD_194513 | JGI IMG/M metagenome (GOLD analysis project Ga0307515, IMG submission 194513) | Populus trichocarpa ectomycorrhiza microbial communities from riparian zone in the Pacific Northwest, United States - 17_EM | ecosystem: Host-associated > Plants > Roots > Unclassified | place...
ATTACACATGTAAATAGTGCTTTGTTATTCAAATTCAATTTGGCGTTGGTGATAGTGGCCCGTGCGAGCTTACTAATTGCTAAGTAATCTGGTTCTGTGGGATGGTTCTGCCCGGAGACGCTCCGGTTATCGAAGCACTACCAACTTAAGAGAAGTGATCAATCACGTAGCTTGGAGGGCCAGTGTGGGAGCCAGCTTCTAGTTGCTGTCCAGTACCATGCGTCCAATATGCCAGGAGAATCCAAGCGTTTCGGTTGGGGGGAAATCCATCGTAGGCTACCGTTGGTGACATTCGCAGTAAAGCCGACAAGGGTTTCTTGACCTAGACTCACAGTCTTCGCCGTCGAACTGCTTGCATTATTCATGCGTCACGCTCGGACTGCGAAGAGTGATTTGTTTGTTACCCCATCTCTCAGAGCTTAGAAGGAATCCGGGACTTTGACATCAAAGATAGAACCGTTAATACCGACTGCACGGCCATCAACCAATTCCTTTGTGGCCCCTTTACTATCAGGCGTAATGGAGGGAACAGCAGCAGGCCAACAAGGTCCAATGGCCATATCGATATGCATTCCCCGGTCTTCGGCCTGCTCTAGAGCCGCAATAATTCCATTTATCCACGGCGCTGTAGCCCAGCCATGGCCATTCAGATCGATCGGATCGATAATGCCGCTGCTGTGATGGACTGAGGATCTCCGTCAGATTATGTATGCAAAGCTGCCACATTTATGGCACTACCATCGTCGATCTCTGCGCCTCCGAATCCTGCGTCTGCCATCTGGTCGATCTCGCCAGCGGTTTCCGCTGTAGACACTTCGCCATGAGGCCACTACCAACGGAACATCGGGCGCACAGAAAAAGCTGGGCTCACAAAGCCACTTGAAATTGTGGCCAGGGTACTGAGAAGAACTGCAACAGCTGCTTCCTAGTGTACGCTTTAGCCTCGTGCTTGCCTGATAAAATGAGCTAGGAATCAATCAACATATCAAGTTTCAATTCTGACAAAGCTAAACTTGCCGTCGCAGGCCTTGAATAGTCCGGTACTGACAACGAGAGTAGTCGCTTGAAGACTTAGAGAGGTACATGCCTCAATATATAAATTCGCCTTTCAGGACTATAAGTAGGACAAAAATAGCAAATACATGGAGAACAATGATCACAAATGCAGGCACAAGCTCAAGAATAAATCCGGGGCATGTGGTACCTTGCGTTAGCCATGGGGGCATTTGAGATACCCTATGAATTCTAAGCCAGCGCAGACCTTCCTAAGTTAGGATAGACACTAGACCCCGGATTTCCCGACGATTGGGTCCGCATCAGCCCGGACAGCGAGATGATACGTGACTATGGTCGGGAGAGGGTTGTACCTAATTGGCTCAAATTGGTCGTAGAGTGAATAAGTTGCTGCTTAGTATGCGAGGTAAGAAGGTTATATTTATAAAGTGATTTAAGGAGTAGTCCGTTACGTTACACCGCATAGCGTTAGCCGCTGGAGAAGCCCGTGAAGCCGTAGAAGGTCGGAGACCGTTGAAGCGAAAAGGCGCAAGCATTTTAACCAGCGGAGACTGTGAGAAACTCTTCTTACTCTGGCACCGAGCAAAATATACTGAGTCTTCCAAGAAAATGTAAATGAGCAAAGAAGCACTCCTGCAATACCAAACCCCTTGTTCATCTACGCCCACCAATGGCGTAAAAGCTAAGGCAGAATGCTGGAAAAGCGGAAGGATTCATCTTAAACATTCCTCTAAAAACTCTATTCTGCTATAAATTCTGAGCACAAAATTGGCTAGAAGGCCTAAAGATGCTAGACGGATGTTCATCACTCACGAGGGGTTGTGCAGGAAGCCGTATAACTTAACGATCAGACCTAATTTATTTAGGTATCCAACAGCTTTCACAGTAAATTTTGCGGAGTTGCCCTCGCGAACAAACCTAGAGGCATACCAGGTGCTACAATAGCCGATTTAAGGTACTATTATAGCACGTTTTTAGAGCTCATTGAGTTATAGATTAGAGCAATAATAGGTGTAATTAAATTAATTATTAATTAGTCCTTTTTAGTCCTTTTAGAGCACGTTTTAGAGGCTTTTAAAGTATTATTTAAAGGCTCTTTGTCAAACACTCGCGCTATAATATACTTTACAAAACCCCTTATCCCTTAGCACGGCAGCGTCCAACGAGTAGGTGGTCTGTGCACGAACACCAGTTTCAAAACCAGACTTGCGGAGGATAAATTATCCTATCCGAGGATAGCCCGGATATCGGATAATATCTGGATAATATCTGGATATCCGCAAAATTTTAACTATAAAATGAAACCTTTACCCCCTTATTATACGACGCTATAAATATAGCTAGTACTAGTAAAACTTACCCTAAAAACTTTAACGATAATAATTCCTTTAAAGTTAACATACTTTCTACCCTTTTAAGCGGCGTTAAGACGAAAGCTAATACTAGTTTAATTTTAACTACTTATATAACACAGATCTTAAGATAAGTCTCCTTAATTTATAAATATACTTATACGATAATAAAGGAAGAAAAGGCCTATATAAAGAAACGCTACTTTTATAAATACTATCCTCCTTAAGACCTAAAAGGATACTATTCTTTAACCATTAGATTATAAGGCCATCTTAAAAAATATAATATCAAATAGAATTTAGTAGAGAATTAGAAGCGTATAACAGTAAAAGATTAGGGGGAGAGATTTCTTTTAGAACTATATTAAAAGCTTTTAGTAAGAGGAGAAGTTTAAGGTCTTAAGGGTAAGGTTCTAAAGCGTATAGTACATTAAAATACTATAAAGTAAGCACTTCTAGATCTAATTATTATATAATGGCTTCCCTTCTTATATATAGAATGGCTAGAGTTTTATACTTTTATAAAAGCATTAAATTAAGAAGCACCCTTAATTATTCCTATATACTACTTAACGATTATAGCCTAGATTCTTAAACACTTTACTAAGAGTTAAGATATTATACAAAAAGTACTTTAATCTACAAAAATAAATATTTACCTTACCGTAGATATCTGGACCTCTCTAAGTTATTTCCTTTTTCTTAGAATCTATACTAGCTTTATTAATATCTAGGATAAATACCGGAGCCCCTTAATTACCCTTCGTATAGTATCTAGTTAGAGCAATATAAATTAGTAGGAGGCGCTTTTTCCGGTTCTTATTAAGTATAGCATTAAAATAAAGATTAAAGCTCTTATTAGTAATAATGCTAGATTAAACAATATTCTCTATTATACGATTAGCTAATAGCTTAGCCTTAAGTATTAAATTAACTGGATCATAATATATTAAAGAATTCGCTATTAGGGGCACGTTATTAATCTTATTATTTAAGCCTTTCTATTTAGTTTAAAAAAGGATAAAAAGCTTATAAACTTATATAATAAAGAGGATAAGAAACAGAATAAAGAAGAAAAGAAAGAAGAGGAGGATATTATATAATAAGTACTACCGCTAGTTAAAAGGAAAAAAAAGAAGGATAAAGAATTAGAGCTAGCATTAGACGAAAAGCGTAAAAAAGGTAAATTTTTTTTTAAATATTATAGGGCCAATGGGGAAGCTTTATAACTATGTCGTTTATATCTATAGCTTAGCTAACTATACGAAATGGTTTATTAAATATACTAGTAAAATAGTTCCTCTTAATAATCGTATAAAATAGAATAGCTAGTTTTTTATACTATATATAGCTCTAAAGGATAAGGTAAAGGCTAGGCTTTAACTCTATATAGAGCACTATAAGGATAACTTAAAAGATAATATCCTCTTAATAAGCGAATAGATACATCTTTATACGATTTATGATTTCCTTTAGTCTTTCTATAAAGTAACTCTATTTCTTTAAGGAGATTATATAACACTAAAAAGGGTTCTAGAATTAGTTAATATCCTTAAGGATATAATATAGACCGCATTAGTATATTATATAATACCCTTAATATTTCTTTAGCTAATTATTTCTTATAGGTAATAGCTACTAAGGCTACGGACAAGTTTATAACTCCTTAACTCTAATATACTAAGGAAAAGCTTATAAAGTATATTAAAAAGCTAAATAATTCTCCCTACTATCTAGCGGCACGAGTTCTTAACCTAGAGTATTATATAAATTTCTTAAAAGATTAGAACAATCATATTACCATTAAAGGAGAAAAAAAGCTCTTTAGCGTACAAAAGCTCTAGGAGAGATTCTATAAGAAAGTAATACTTTTAGGTTTAACTATATCGTACATAACTAAGAAAACTTAAAAGTCGCCTTTAGAGCCTAAAGAAAACCTCTCTACCTTTTATAAGGCTTGTTTTTAATACTATTTAAAATATACTCATCTATAGAGTCTAGATAAGTTTAATAACTATATTAATAAGAATCCAATTCCGCTTAATAGTTATATAATAGCTATTTAATAGTAGAATTAGCCTCTTTAGTATATAAGATTTCTATAACTCTTATAGTGTAACGGAACCTTATAGTAGGTGCTATAATGGGCTCGTTAATAGGCTAGGTGTATAGGTAATGTAAATAAAGTTAACAATGTAATAATAACTAGTGGAGTAGTTGCCTAATAGATTAACTCTAATTATATTCTAAGAATTACTATAAGGAAAGAACTATCTAGTGTAGGGACTATAGTCCTTTAAATACACAACCATACTCTTAGGAAACCCTCCTTATATATAAGGTACGTGTGCTTTATCTACTTTATTACAGATCCTTTAGATTACACAGATTATATTATATAACTTAGCTACTATTCCTTGTTATATAGTTTTACCGGTTCTATCCTAGACCGTACTTATATTAACTAACTAGCTTCTTCTAACTCTTCTCCTAGTAGTTATAATATTATACTTAAGGCGTCCGTAATACTATCTCCCTCCTCTCTATCTTTGTCCTTAAAGATTTTAAATATCTCTAAGTTATTTACTAGAGGTATAATATCCGTCTAATTAATTTAGTTAATATTATTGCTTATTATACCTAAAGCTATCTCTTTTTCTTCTACAGTTTAATATGCTCGCACTATTACTGCTATACTGTTGCTAAGTGAAATAATACTATCTCCGTATTCTCGTTGTGCGAGAGAGGGGTTAGTTTATATTACGCTAGCGAGCTCTTTATCTTAGCAACCCTCCTTTTATTTAGAGTACACTAAAGCAAATATTTATTTATCTTATAACGTTCGTTCTATTTCTAACGCTAAGTATACACATCCTATAACTCTTAATAGTTATTAAATCCCCTAGTTAATTTGTCTTAAGGTTTTATATTTAATCTACTACTACGAAGCTTAATAGTAAGCTCTTAAGTGCTTTAGATAAGTTGTGTTATTTATAAAAAGCAAAATAAGAAGCCGCAGCTGCCCAATAGCGTGCCCTTAAAGCTCGTCTCTTAGCCTCTACTCGTCTTCTTTGTCTTAAACGGGTTTATAAAAAGGTTCGTTTTAAGGAGTAAAAACTTATAGAATAGGGTCTGTAGAAACTTAGTAATAAAAGGGTAAACTCCCCTAAGAGGGGAATAAGTCTAAATAACTCGGTAGCTGTTCTTCCTAGGTCCCCCTTAAGTGACTTATTTTTTTTACAATTCTTCTTTATTAATGCTACCTAACCTAATTTCTTCCGATACTCCTATACTTTTTCTATAGCATTCTTTAAATGTTCTAGTAGCTTATAGGTAGTCTTATTATAGCCTATCTACTTTACTTTATACTTGTTAGAATATATGGACAGGAATATATGGATAGAGGTTACGTGGTCACGTCTCTAATTAGTCATCCTTACGGTGACTAATTAGCCCCCTACTTAGGCACTGCGATCCTTACGATCCTCTGCTTTCTATACCTATTAGACAATAATTAATTTAACGATTAATAGGCCAATTAAGTGCACTTGGGTGATACCGACATTAATTAATGGTTAACCTTACTGGTTGGCTATAGAGCAATAAGGTTTACTGCCGCCCTAGTAGCTTTAATTAAAAGCAGCAACCTAGTACCTAGCAGCAAAACCAGTACCTAGCAGCTCTAGCAGCATCCAATTCTAGCTAGCTTAGAATATACATAAATACATAACATATAAGACATTCTACAGCACGCAAATTAACACCTAGTACGACCTCTTTACTGAGTGCCAGTACCCCTAGCTTTTTAATAGCACCTAGCACCTAACAGCCCTCGGGTAGTACCCTATTAGCAGCTACCTTAGCAGCTACCTTAGCAGTACTTATATAGTATACCAGCTTATACAGCATTTAGCGTTATAGCAACCTAATAGCCTCGCGCAGTACCTAATACCTAATAGCTTTACGCAGTAACCTAGTGTAATAATATAACCTAGTAGTAAACTATTACCTAGTACGCGTCTTAGCATACAAATCAACATCTAACAGCCTTGCGTAGTACTCTAGCGTTATAGTAACCTAGCAGCGTTAGTAGTACCTAATACCTAACAACCTAGTAGCGTTAGCAGCATCCCACAACCTAGTAGCATTAGCAGTACCCTCTATAACCCCGACACCGTCTACTACCTTGTAGATCTGCTACGTCGAAAATCACGTTAACAGCGCGCCTATAACGCTAGCGTGCTCCCTATCCTCTGCCCTCTTAAGTCTGCCGGCGTCTACAGCAGCTATAAACCTTTAATAATGGTACTACCTTAACTTCCTAAAGGATACAAAAGCGGGAGCTGTACGGCCACTGGGCGGCCTTACTATATTAATATCTATAATAATAAAGCCTAATGGGAGTTTCTAACTATAACCGCTTATTAAAAACAGATTTAGGATATATAGGATATTCTAGACCTATGTTGACGACAGTATAAAAGAGTCTAGAAGGCATATTAAGAATAAAAGGAAGAGATTAAGGAGTTATAAAGCGTAGTTTAGCAATTACAGTAATAATAAGCTATACTAGCGCAAGCTCCGTCCGCATAAGCTCCGTCTGCATAAGCTCCGTCCGCGCAAGCTCCGCTAGCTTTACCCTCTCTGTTAACTAAAGCTAAGGAGCCACGGCAGTTAAGTTCGTACAAACCCCCGCAACCTCAAACCTGCAAAAAGTGCTCTACTATATTCCCTTTGGGTTAAGCGCTCTTTAAATATTTGCTAGACTGTTAACTATTTTAATATACTAAGTGCGGATCTATATTCCCCTTAAATACTACCCTCTATAAGTATGTTTAGGGATGTCGTCGTCTAAAGGATTAAGCTTTGTTAGGATAGAGGTCTACTAACCAAATGATTGTGCTGATACGCCTGCGATTTACTAACCGAATGATCGTGCCTGTACGCCTGCGATTTACCGACCGAATGATCGTGCCTGTACGCCTGCGATCTACCAACTGATAAATAAGCTCTATGCTTGACCACTATTACTACCGCCGCTGGTACCGTACTACCACCTAATAGACTTTTGCTGCTTTTACCTACAGCTAAACCAATACCTTGCTGCCTTCCTGCAGCACTATAATTGACTTCTACTGCTCTACCTGCAGTAATATAATCAACAACTGCTGCTCCGCCTGCAGTACCACTATTACCTTGTGCTGCCTTTTACCTTTAGCTAAACTAACACCTTGCTGCCTTACTGCCTTTCTATAACGCTATAAGCATAAAGAAAGAACTGCTAGTGTCGGAATATATAGACAGGAATATATGGACAGAGGTTACGTGGTTATGTCTCTAATTAGTTATCCTTACGGTGACTAATCAGCCCCCTACTTAGGCACTGCGATCCCTACGATCCTCTGCTTTCTATACCTATTAGACAAGAATTAATTCAACGATTAATAGGCCAATTAAGTGCACTTGGGTGATACCGACAATACTATATCTTATTATTAATATTCTTATAACTAACGATCTTTAAAACTTGCTATTTATCCTCTTCTTATCCTTTATATGTGTCTGCTTTATAAACTAGTGGCTTAATATTTCTATATACTAACTTTAGCATTATAATATACTATATAGGGTAGATTTTTATTTTAGCTAGTAGGTTTAACTTAAACGTAACCAGTGAAATCCTTTATATAATTTTAAAAGGTCCTAGTCTAACGTGGTCTAACTTCTTACTTAGTTATTAGCTCTTAAAATTTTTATATAGTAGCCATACTTTATCTTACTCCTTAAGATCTGGTCCCTTAGATCTTTTAGCGTTATAGTATTTTTTTTATTCTTTACTATACTACCTTAGCTATTTCCGTAAGGTTTTTATAAAGATTTATTAGTATCTCCATTCTTTATTTAGCCGTACTACTTGTCTTCTTTACTTACTATGGCGATAACAATGTTCTTAGCTTATATCCGTAATTCGCCTTAAATAGTAACGTACCTATTCCTTTTTATAGTGTTATATTATATATAAATTATATAACTAGTAACAACAATACCTAATTATTCTGTGCGTAATTAATATAGTATCTTAGATACTGCTCTAGTGTCTAGTTTAATCTTTTCATTTAACCGTCTATCTGCGGATAATATACGGTAAAAGTTACTACTCTAACTCCTTATTCCGCCAAAAATACCTCCTAAAATACTACTATAAATCTTAGATCTCTATCTAATATAATCTTACTTAGTGCTCTATATCTTATAAATACTTCTTTAATATAGATTCTAGCAACATCTTTTACTAATATTTCTTCTGTATATGCTATAAAGTATCCCCACTTTATAAGCTTATCTACTATTACTAAAATTATGTTATAGTCTTATCTAGTAATAGGATCTCTTAACTTTGGCAATTTTATAATAAAGTCCTATAATATAACCTCCTATAGTCTTTCTAGTATTTTAATAAGTTATAGCTCTCTATATGGCCTATACCTTATTAGTTTATTCCTTTAGCAATCTAGATATTTCTTTATAACTTTTTATACTAAGCCTTAGATTCTATTAATAATATACTCCTCTTAAAGTCTTAATACTAAGCCCGTAGCTCTATTATGTCCTTAAGTTATTCCCTTATAGAAATCTTCTATAAAGTGTTCTGCTATACTTCTTAGGATATACTTTGCCTCTTTATACTTATATAGTATTTCTTCTCCTAGGTATTTTAGTTACTCTTTTAGCTATGCCTTAAGGATCCTTTATACCCAAAAGCTTTCTAGTAACTTATAAACTCTATCCAGTTCTTCTTAGGTTGCTATAATTTTTAGATAATTATACCTAATTAATCTATCTATATCTTTTCGTAATAAAGCCCCTAATGGCTTCTTATTATTTTGTAGTTTAGCCTTTTAACTTAGAGTATCTACTTGTGTATTATTTATGCCCTTAATATGCTAAATTTTAAAATAGTATTTTATAAGCATCTCTACCTATCTAACCTATCTTTAGTTAAGTTCCTTTATTATTAGGAATCCTATTAGGTTTTTATAATCCGTCTTAACTATAAATAATTCCTCTATACCTTATAAAAATACTCTCTATTTCTTTAACGCTGTAACTATACCTAATAACTCTTTATTATAGATGTTATAGTTTAACTCTAATAGTGTTATCTTCCGACTATAATATACTACTAGGTGTTATCTATTTAGATATCTTTATATAAAATATGCCCCTAGTATAAAGTCTAATATATTTATTTCTATAACCGTCTCTAGGCCTAGTTAATAGATTTTAAGAACTGGCTCCTAGGTAAACAACCTTTTAACTTCCTTAAATAGTTCTTATTGTTCCTTTTCCTATACCTATAGTTCTTCTTTCTTTATTAATCGTGTAAATAGCTTAATATCCTTTAACTATTACACTATAACCCTTTTATAGTAATTGCAAAACCCTAGAAATAATCTTAACTATATTATATTTTCTAGTTCCTGCCAATTAACTATAGCCTTAATCTTTTTTAGATCTATACTAAGTTAGCTTAGTTTAATAATAAATCTAATAAAATCTGTCTTCCTAGTAAAGAACTTATATTTCTTAATTGCTACTAGCATCTATTCTTCTTATAGTCTCTTTAAAACCTATTTAATATATTCTCCATATTCTTCTTTAGTTATTAAGTAGATAATAATATCATTAAGGTATACTATAATAAATTCATCTAAGTGTTCTCTTAATATATTATTAATACGCTTCTAGAACATTGCTAGCGCATTTATAAGCCCGAATTATATAACTAATAGTTTATATAGTCCTTCCTTTAACCTAAAGGCTGCCTTCTATTTGTCGCCTTCCTTAATTCTAATTTAATGGTACGCCTATCTTAGATCTATTTTCATAAAGATTTATACATTGCCTATCCTGTCTTAGATTTTACTAATTAAGGGTAAAGGATACCTATCCTTTCTAGTAATACTATTTAACTATCTATAGTTAATACACAGCCTTAGTTTACTATTTTTCTTTAGTACAAATAGTACTAGATAACCCGCTAATAATTGCGATGGTTTAATATATCCCTTTTATAAGTTCTTTTAGATAAACTCTTTTAACGCTCTACCTTCTTCTTTAGTAAGCTTATAGATTAGAAAAAACCTTAGACTTATTTCTAGTTCTAATTCTATTTTATAATCCTATGCTATATACTTTAATAGCTTTTTACTTTCTAGTAACTATAGTTTCTTACCATACTTATAGTATCTTTTTAGTATATAGCTTAACCCCTTTTCTATTTTTTCGTAGGTTACTTCTACTTGGTACTATACCAACTTAGCTTATTATTGCATTTTACGTCGTTAAGTATCCCTAATATTAACCTGACCTATAACCTAATTAATCTTTAAATTATATTCCTATAACTAAGGCATTCCTAATACTGCCTTATTATTCCCTAATAGTAGTATATTAAAAGACATCTTAATTTATTTCCCTTTAATAGTTAATTAAATAGGTCCTATTTTAAGATTAATAATGCCTCCTCTATAGGCTATTAGGTCTCCTAAAATTATTACTAATAGGTAAGAATGCTCCTTTTTCCTATATGGTAACCCCATTCTTTTAACTGCTATAAGTAAGATATAGTTTCTTGTTGCTCTACTATCTATTAATGCTTTAAACTGCTAATCTTACTACTTAACTTATAGGTTTAGGTGTTGTCCTTAAATTCCTTTAAGGGTCTAAAGCTCTACCACTAGTTCCCTCTAGTCCCGTGGGCCTTTACTTTTCCTAACTATTAGCTACTAGATCCTATTTATACTTAGTCTACTTTTAGCTAATATTTAATTTACTTTTTATCTTTAATATACCATAGATAGGTGTTCTCTAGACATTCCCACTACTATTATCTATCTAGGCATTTTTCCGTAAGGAATCTTCCTAGTTAAAGTATTAAGTCCCCTTATCCTTAAACTTCTATAGGGTGCTAACTATATATATATTTAGCGTTTTAATATTTCGCTTTATCCGGTGCCTAATATATCCTTACTAGGTACTTCTAGTTTTTATCTTTAGGTGCTCTATATATATTATATATATTATCTATATATGCGATCTATACCAATATATAATATACTTAGTGTCTTAGGTTAACTCTTAGCTTATTTTTATTCTTAAGTTTAAACCTTTCTCTTATTAATCTAAGCGTTGTAACTTTATTTACTAGCACTAATATTTACCTCTCGCTTCTTTAGTCTTCTAATTACTCTTTTAGATCTTTTAACGTTATAATTAAGGCTCCTTTAATATAACTTATAGCCTTTTCTGTAATCGGGTGGTCTTAGACAACTTTTTTATCTAACTATATATAGAAATCTTCCTACTTGTCATTATGTCGTTGCCTATACCACTTTTGGTACAGCCCCTTAAGTATATACGGCTTATCTATAAGGAAGTATCTTCTTATTACTACGTTGTGACAGCCCTTTATATGTTATTCCTTAAACCTAGTTAAAATTCCTAGATCCTCTTTTTGTTCTAGTTTAGTAAGCTACTTAGCTCTTAGTGTGCCAGTCTTAGGCCTATTAGTAATTCTTTATATAGGTGCTTTGTCCCTAGTACGACCTAGTATACTAGATCTTTTGTCTAATTTCTATTCTTACTATAAGGTAATTCTTACTCTAAATTCCTTTATAGTTTCTTTTTTTTCGCGTCTTATAAGTAGATCTTTAAAGTCTTCGCGCTTCTTAATCTTATTAATAGTCCTTATTTATTCGTTAAAGTCTTAGTCCTATAGGATTCTTAATCCTAAGCTTACTTCTACTTTAAGCCTTACTCCTACCTTAGTCTAACTAGGCTTAGGTATTCTTATCTCGTCTTAAAAGTCTTAAATCTCACTTATCTTGTCTTAAGAGTCTTATAACTTTAGGAAACTTTATCCCAAGCTTATTCGTATATTATTAAACTAAGCTACTGCCCTGCTTTATTAGTTTTCGTCCGTTATAGGTCCTTAGGTATACCTTATCTTGTTTTAAGAATCTTAGTTATCTCTTATCTTATCTTAAAAATCTTAAGCCTATGGCCTTTTGCCTTTATTAAGTGGTAAATTAGCACTAGCAACCGTTTGCTTACTTAATATCTTTAGGATACTCTTCCTACCGTCTTATAAAGCGATAGATACCATATCTAACGGTGTTATAATTCCCGTTATTAAACCTTACTCTATAGCGGTCTTAGTTTCTACTTCTAATATAACTTCTTTAAGGTTTATATACTCCTAGTAAGCTGCCCTTATTACCTTATCATTTATAAATATTTCGCCTATATTAAACTTATTATCTTCGATATCTAATTTATATAATAGTTTGTTGGTTCCCCTATATTCTAAGGATTTTGGCTTTTATAGCTAATAGCTTACGCTATACTTAGCGTCTTTATAAATTTAGCATGCGTTATTATAACAAAACGCAAAACTTCTAATTAAACATTCCTTTATTCCTCGCAGTATACTATCGTCCCTTTATATGTATATATCTTCTACTAGTCTAGTTCCCTTTATTATATAGTAACTCTAACCATCTTTATAATCTTTAGCAAAGTAACCTTATTTCCTACAATTTATATAAACTCCGTCCCTAAACTACTAATTTTACTATAGAGTCCGCCTAAACGTCTTCTACTACTAAAATCCCTGGTTTAGCCTCTACTCCTTAGTCCTATAATTACTTAATCCTTAACCTCTAGGTTTCTATAGTTTCTTACTCCATCTCTTATAGGTTTCTTTAGTACTACTTAGGTCTATTAGCTCTGCGCCATACTATAGTTTCTAATTTAGCTTTAGTTATTATATACTTTGCGTTTTATATAACTATAAAACTCTATTTTAACCCCTCTTAGCCTATTCCCTTTGGTAGATCCGATTGTTAATCTTAATTACTTAATCTATTAGTTCCCTTAGGGTATTCGTATCTTCTATTAGGATAATTATATCCTAGACTTTAGCCTTAAGTCCTTATTTATACTGTGCCATAAGTGCCTTATTATTCCACTTAACTTATATAGCTAGCGTTTGGAACTATATGGTATATTCAATTGCTAAGGTTTGCTGTATAATATCTTAGAGTTTTCTTTCCGCCGTAGTTATCGCCTCTAGGTCTCCAAATATTTGCGTAAGTTGCTCTACAAATCCATTCTAACTAGAGAATATAAACTATACGTTTTGGTTTATAGTTCCTATACCGTTTGCCTATATCTCTATAAGGTAAAGCTTAAACTATTTAAGTACCCTTCCTAATAGGAATAGTCCTATATACGCTACTTAATCCATAAATATTATTAGCTTTGCTCCCTCTTACGTAACCTTAAAGTGCATTTGCGTAAGGAATCCTTTAAGCTTTAATCTTTCTCCTATAAATCTTTTAATTAATAGTAACTTAACCTTTACTGCTCCTATTCTATTAATCCTATTTTTAAGTGCCGTATTATTACTTATTAGTTAATTAACTATCTCTTATAACTATTTAACCGTTATGGGCTATTGCGAGTTAGTATCTGCTATACTGGTGTCGTTTCCTAATCTTAAAGTAGTTGCTGCCGTTGATGGCGTTGTGGTGGCTGCTTTTAGTGGCATTGTTATTTAACTTTCTATATTAATACTATAACTAGGTAGTGATTGTGTAACGGAACCTTATAGTAGGTACTACAATAGGCTTATTAATAGGCTAGGTGTATAGGTAATATAAATAAAGTTAACAACATAATAATAACTAGTAGAGTGGTTGCCTAATAGATTAACTCTAATTATATTCTAAGAATTACTATAAGGAAAGAACTATCTAGTATAGGGACTATGGTCCTTTAAATACACAACTATACTCTTAGGAAACCCTCCTTGTATATAAGGTACGTGTGCTCTATCTGCTTTATTACAGATCCTTTAGATCACACAGATTATACAGATCACATTACGTGACTTGGCTACTATTCCTCGTTACATGGTTCTACCGGTTTCATTCTAGACCGTGCCTACATTAACTAACTAGCTTCTTCCAACTCTTCTCCCAGTAGTCGTAACATTGTACTTAAGGCGTCCGTAACACCTAGCTTATAATTAAAGTTCTTTTAATACCTAGAATAAGCGATAAGCTAGAGAGAGTATTTTTAGGTTTTTAACGTTATATTCTATAGGGTCGTATAAGAACTACTCTATAAATACTTAAGGCATTAGAATGCGCAAAGGACTAGGTAGCTTATAAGATTTTAAGTATTCTCTTATAATTGTATAAGGGAAGGTATATAAAAGATACATTATATAACACTAAAGGGTATAAAATATATAAAAAAAAAATTTTAGGTAAAAGGTAACCACTAAAGGCGTGTAGGTGGCGGATGTAAATATATACTAACTTTAAATTTAATAGATTATAAGTTTAAATACCACTAATATCGTCCTTTATTAGGAATTGGGAAATATAATTATCTAGTATACTTCTCGTCCTACTATATAAGAGATTCTCTGGCAGTAATACCATACTATAAGTATACTCTCCTCTCCGTATAATATACCTATATAACTAACTAGCCTTAGGATAAGTAGAAAAGGGTAAAAGCTTTACCGGCGATTAATATAGAGGCTTAAGTAGGGGGTATATTAAAGAAGTAGGTATAGACGGGGAGGCCTTTATATATAAATGCAATTCTAATTTAAAGCCGTAGATCTCTAAATATAACTATAAGTAACCTATATTACTCGTACAAGGTAGAGAGCTAATTAATGCTAGTTCTATAAGGCCTATATAGCGACTCCGCGTTGTCTAGTAGGCCCTTACCCCTTTACTAAGTGTCGGAGTCTCCTAGGGTTCTATAGTGGGTGCTGTAGAAATTACAAGTGGCGGGATTATAGGGCTTAATATTCGGCGTACAATAAAAATTCTTAACCTATAGCGGCGGTAGTAGGAGGAGCACTGGAGGGTAAGGATTGGATTGTGGAATTGGAGGATAATAAGGAATAGATAAAGTCACTAAATTTAAACTGCTAGGTCTCCTCTCTCTTTTACTATTTTTATTTTATTTTATGCGTATAAAAGCCTTATATAGGCTTTATACGAGGATTTATATAAATCTCTATATACGGAGGCTCTATACGAAGCTCTGCACGGAGCTCCGTATACGGAGGCTCTGCATAGCTCTGCGTACGACGGTTCTACGTACGACGGCTCTACTACGGAGGCTCTATATAAAAGCTTTATGCGGAGCTTCGTGTAGAGCTTTATGCGGAGCTTCGTGTAGAGCTTTGTGCAGAGCCTCCGTACGTAAAGCTTCGTGCAGAGCTTCATGCAGAGCTTCGTGTAGAGCTTTACTTAGAGCTTTATATAGAGCTTCGTGTAGAGCTTCGTATAGAGCTTTATACGCGGCTTATTCCGCAGAGCTCTTATAAGCTTTATATCTATATAATATTACTTATCCTTAGGATATTTGAATAAAAGTGGTACTATTTTAAAGCGCTTTAACATGCGGAACGTTGATCCCCTAACGTAAATTTTAACCTAAGTTTATAAGTAATAAGCCAATCAATTTTAGAGCTTTATTATATAGACTTTAATTAATATATATAGAGATAAGGTTTTCCAGGGGGAGACCCCCTGGGACCCCCCTATATAGAGCTTTTGC
>Ga0307515_10012423_pt1 | contig 16018 bp, 8 predicted proteins | sample 17_EM_MG_FD_194513 | JGI IMG/M metagenome (GOLD analysis project Ga0307515, IMG submission 194513) | Populus trichocarpa ectomycorrhiza microbial communities from riparian zone in the Pacific Northwest, United States - 17_EM | ecosystem: Host-associated > Plants > Roots > Unclassified | place...
GTGTTTTGGATATTGAATTAAATTTATGTTGTTGGTTTAAAATTTAAATTTGGTTTATATAAGTGTTGCATTGTAACTAGTTAGGTGTTTTCTATAGGTGTTGTATTGGTTTTTTTATTTGTTTACCCGGGTTGACCCATTTGACCCGTGATCCAATCATTAGACCGGGTCGACCACCGGATCAGGTTTAAAAACTATGATAAAAAAAAGATTGAAAACAAGTTTTTTTATATAAAATACTAAAATAGGTATTATAAATGAATGCAAGTTGTTAATATATAAGTGAAAATAAATATTAGTAATAAGAAAGTCTGTAAGTCATTTTTTTTTAATGTTCATTAGTTAGCATCGAATGAAATTAAATTGTTTTGGTTTTTATATTATAAAAGTAAAATATGCACGTATAAATATTATTTTATACATGTATAAGAGTATGTATAAAGTAGTGTATTGCAGTAACTAACATATACCCTGGGGGTCATATATAATCACCTCTTTTAATCATAGAAAAACGTATTCTGGATTCTGAACCTTGATGGAAATTCATAAAATTGATGTTCGTTGGCTATTGACGCAGACACGCTCCTTTGTGATTTTATTTATTAATAATCTTTCGATTCAACAGCATCCATGGAAATTAAGGAACACACGAGACTGTCTGAATGAAATAACTTGCAATTTTAAGAATTCGAACCTGCTTAGCTACAGGAAAACACTTCTACAAAAAAAATTTTGAAGCAGTGATGAATACAATACCTGGGATATTACCTTTCTTCCCATTCTCCTCTGATCCTCGATCTCCAACTCTATTAATTGAAATGGAACAAGGTTTATCTGTCGTGCTATGTAGGAAATGGAGGGGACAAGAAGGCTGGTTTTTTCTGGGAGTGTGGACACATTTTTCATCAATTTCCTGCTCATGCAGACGCTACACACTAGTTAGAACAGGAATTAGTTCTGACCGAGAAGTGTATACTATTCAAAGGAACAAGGCACGAACAGAGCCCTCACTGATCCACTTCTGGCAAATTTAGAATTACAGAGAATAGCATTTCGAGTAAAAATAACATCATGGCTTCTATCATTTGAGTTTTCTTTTCTTTCTTTTTTTTATTCGATGTCTTGAGTTTCTGATCCATTTATCTTTTTGGTCTCAACAACTTGCACAGCAGAGCTGCGTTTCTTCAGCAAGGCAGCGGAGAATCCACTAACTCTTTAATATCAACATGCTGAGATTTCCATCATCGGGCCTTGTGCAAACTGTCCCACAGAGACGCACTTCCTTTTTTCTCTTTCCAAACTGAGAAAATCATGCTTCGTAACCAGTTCAAGCACTACATTCTTGGTCATGTTCATAAAGGTAAGCTTCCTACCGGAGCTTTAACTTTGTTTTCATTGCATCGAGTGACTGCGATGGTTGTCTGAGAAGTAATGACGCCAAAATAAATTAAACAGAACATAGCACACACTGCAGCTATAATGCAACAACACAATGAGGCTACTGTGTTAATACAAATTATACTTTTTTTCCACAAAACCTTGGCTCATACTGAGCTCTTCTTACAACACCTAGATCATTCATGATCCATGTTAGCAACCTGGGAGTATCTGAGACAATTGAATCAGCTTTAAGGAGAGAGGATTTGGAAACCATTTAGATTTGTTTCAAATAATTGCATTCTGCTTAAATCAATATGATATTACTAATGAAATTGAAAGGTATTATACACCAAGCCGATGAATCAAGAAGAAAGGGAAGGCTCATAGAGTGGAACAACTAGGCAGCGTGCAACTCAATTAAAGCAAAAAAAAAAAATATTATATTCACCGGGTTTGAGTTTTAAAAATGTTTTCGAAAACATTTGAATTTTTTTTTAAATTAATATTTTTTAAGTGTTTTTTTTATTATTTTAATATACTGATATCAAAAATAATTTTTAAAAAATAAAAAATATTATTTTGATGCATTTAAAAAAAAACACTTTAAAATACAACCGTTAGAATACTCATTATACAATTTAATTACATTGAGCCCAGTCGCAACCTCCAGTAAAATTAACAGGAAGCAACATTTTTCTTTATTTTATAGTGTAATGTAATATAGATTATTGATGGGCAATGACAATGCATATATGCATGTTACCTCCTTCTTCTTGTTTTTGTACAATGAGAGTGCAGTGAGTACCAAACCAAGTGTGTAGTTTAATATATAGAGAGTGTTTAATATGAGCTTTTAAGTGAAATATTGTATGAGAAATATTGTAAGAGGTTTGTTTTATTGAATATGCAGTAAATTAATTAGCTATACATGGTATTGACTTTTTTTTATATAAATATATTTGATTTATTAATAAAAATATATTTATCTTTAATATTCATCAAATATTTTATTAATAAATCTAGAATAAAAATAAAGTCCTTGAAACAAAAATATTTTGCAAAGAAAATTATAAAGTTATTATAATTATGATATTTTTATTGCATCAAAGTATTGTTTTTAAATATTTTTAGTCAATGCTCTATTAAGATTAAATATTAATTAAAGCTACATTAAATATGAAGATAAAGGTTACAAGGTCATCATAGATTATAATGGAAGTTACATTAGTGCAATATTTTATGGTAATGTAAACCGTTTAGGTTGAAAATTTATTCATCACCTTAAACCATATAGTATATCATGTGCTAACAACACCTCTATAGCAATCAAGAAGAAATGTCCTTTTCCTATAAAGTTTGTAAACTGCCATAATGAAATTTAATGTGATGTGATTCTCATGGACATAGAACATGTCATTTTAGGTAGTTCTTAGTTATATAATTTAAATGTTATCATATTTGGTCAATCAAATTCTTGTTCATTCACTTTTCAAAGTAAAATGATCAAACTCATTAGATTTCCACTAACGCCTAATAACGGGGGACAAAAGAAGAAAAAGGTGAAAGCAAAATGGACCTGACATAATAAGTTCTAAGAAATTTGAGAAGGAGGTTAATGAGGAGTCAATTGTATTTGCTCTAGTTGCCAAGGAGATTGTAGAAAACTCTTCAAATGAGCCACCTAAAGAGGTAAATGCAATGTTGAAAGAGTTTTAAGATATATTTTTCTCTGAACTTCATAATGTCTTATCTCTTATGCGTGACATTCAACACGCCATAAATTATCCCTGGTGCTAAATCGTTGAATTTTCCTTGCTATAGGATGAATCCCAGTGAATATATCGAATTGCAAACGCAAGCAAATGAGCTTTTACAAAAGGGTTTCATAAGAGATAGCTTAAGTCTTTGTGCAGTACATGTTCTTTTAACACTAAAACAAAATAGTTTTTACAGGATGTGTGTAGATACTAAAGCTACTAATAAGGTTACTATCAAGTAATGTTTTATCATTCTTAGGTTAGATGACATGTTGGATATGATAGTAAGAGTCTAAATTTTCTCTAATACTGATTTAAAAAGTGGGTATTATTATATTAGAATCTGTTTTGGAGATGAATGAAAAATTATATTTAAGACTAAAAATGAATTATATAAGTGGAGTAGTTAGTCATGTCTTTTGACCATTTCAATACACCAAATATTTTATGCTTAGGTTTTTTGGAAAATTTGTATGATATATTTTGATGATATTTTTATTTATAACAAAATCAAAAAATAATTAAACTATTTACTCAACTATAGAAGCTAATGCTTGTCTTTTAGGGGTTTGCTAACCCTTAATAATGATTCATTAAAACCATTTACTCAACAATATTTGTAATCAAAGATTAAAACTTTTTGTCTGAGGGGGGAAAAGATTGCAACTTATTTAATCATTACAACAATTTTTTCTAACAACATTTTTCAAATTAATGGGATGTTTAATATAAAGTGATCCTTTACATAAGACATTATCTTAGACTATCATAGTTAGTTTCTTTTAGAATTAGAATATTTAATATGGGACTTTAGCATCAAGATTTATTAAATACAACAATTCCAAATACCAGATAAGTACATTAACAAAGCCTCACAAATTATCAAATGTAAATAATAAAAATAAAAATAAAAATAAATATATTTTTAGTACACATCGGGATTACAACGTCCACCAAGAGAATTTCCCTGCAAAGCCTGATTCAAATGCACTGACAAAGCATAATTATTAACTTCAAGCATCCGAACCTTCTCCTGATAATGTTCGACCATCTCCTTGAACTGCTTCAATTCTTTCTCCTTCCCTTCCCCTTCCTTCAGCATCTCATGCTGTATCACCACAGCGCGCTTCAGCACTCCATTCTCGTGGCACAAAGCTTCAAACCTTTCCTTCAACGCATAATTCTCTGTTTCAAAACCCTTCGCCGCCTCTTCGGTCACCTGATCGCTAATAACTTTCTGCAGCATCTCAAGAACTCTCCCTGCGCGTGATTTTGCGTCGTCCACGCTTGTTGCGCTCGTCATCTCTTTCACTAGCAGGTCCACCCATTGTTCACCACTAGCAGGAACAGGATTTTTGGGAACTGGGTTTTCTTTTGGAGGTGGTTGTGGTGGCCGGATGCCAGGCGGAGAGGTGCAGCGGATACGTTTTAGAAGCGGGATGGAGGAGATTTCGTCTTCGAAGAAGTATGATCTTTTGGTACCACAGACTGCAGCAGAAGCCATTGATCGAAGGATTAAAGAATCGCAAATTAGTTTTGTGTAACAGAGAGAAATAGGGGTTTTGTGTTTGGCGGAGAGGGAAGGGAGATTTGGTTTCGGGGGCAAGTCAGGGACTTTATATAGAGAGGAGATTCCTTCAGGGAGAAGGAGATGTAACCGCCAATGTTTTTATTGTGTACATATAAATCTTTAATTTTGTAAATTCAATTATTTTTCCAAGATGTAATTTCTTTTATTTATTTTTCCCATTTCTTTTATATTTTAAATAAATTAAAATAATTATTCTATTTTATTTATAAAAAAAATTAATATCACCACATCAAAATAATTTAAAAAAAAATAATTAAAAAAATAATTTTTTAAAAAACACCATTTAAAACTCAATTCCAAATGGCCTATAAATCATGTATTAGGTCTAGTTAAAAATAAGTTAAATTATTTAAAATGATTTTTGAACAAAGAAGTTGTTAAGATTTCTTTTTAAAAAAGTAGTATTGATAAGAATATTGTTCATTTCTTTTTCTTTTGAATTAAACAAAGAAATATTTTCCTCTTTTTACTTTTGGAAAAAATCTAGCAAGACCGAATTTTCGCGGAAAGGAGAAATAGTTAACTAGAAAACAAAATCTAAAGTCTCAAGAGGGTTATGGCTTGAAGACGGCCACAAGGACAAAAGACAGTAGCCACATAAATGATGGAACACAACCCCAGATATTTAAGTGCTGCTTTTGGTCTTTCCAAAATGTGATTTGCTTCTTAAAATCCAGAGTTTTTAAAGAATTAGTTTGTTTCAATGTCTTCTTCATCATGTTCTTTGTCACCTTCATTAAGGTCAAGGCTATTCAATTCCTCTGCTACAAGGTTTCTTGTACCACCAGCAAGACTAAATCAGTGCAGTAAGTTTATTTTGTTTTAAAATGTTCATTTCGTTTCTGGGTTTTTATTGAATTCCTCTTTCTCTCTTTCTTTTGGCTTGAAGGAAGCAGATGTGAAATGAACAGGAGAAGTTTTGCTTTCAGAGGAATTCTGGCTTCTGGGGTTTCAATCACGGGCTCTTCTTTAGCCACAGAGCCTACTCAAGGTCAGTTTTATTTTTTTACCATCCAGCTGTGCTTGCTTAAGTATAAAGTTTTTTTTTTTTTTTTGTCTTCTTTTCTTTGGGGATAGGGATGGAGAGATTGCCATTCAAGCCTGAGGGATATAATTTTTGGACATGGCGGGGTCACAAAATACATTATGTGGTACAAGGAGAAGGGCTTCCTATTGTTCTCATTCATGGTTTTGGTGCTTCTTCATATCATTGGAGGTATTTTATTCTTAGATTCTATCATCTGTTTTAAGGAATGAGACCCATCTTTCCCCGATGCTCTTTTGGAGAACATTTAGTTAAGGAAACAAGCAAAGTTTTGTGTATCTAGTCAAGAGATGCTAATGCTGTTATTTAATTTATGTTTATCATGATCGATCATTTGGTGGAAACAAAACTCAATCAGACAATGGATTTTGTTGTAAAGCATGTGATCTCTTTTTTTTTTTTCTGAATCCTATCTTTTTTGCATTATAGTTGTTGCTAATTGAAAATTAGAAGAATAATGCTGCTATTGTATCAAATGGTTGTGAATTTTGTCCGGGCTGAGAAGCAATGGATGTTTGTTTACATATTTATTCCTTGGTTATAGTGAAAGTCTTGTTCTACCTGACAAAGTTATCATCTTTGCAATGTCCTCAGATACAACATACCTGAATTGGCCAAAAAGTATAAGGTTTATGCAGTAGACTTGCTGGGGTTTGGATGGAGTGAGAAAGCACTTATTGAGTATGATGCCATGGTGTGGAGGGATCAAGTAGTGGATTTCTTGAAGGAGATAGTGAAAGAGCCAGCTGTTTTAGTAGGAAACAGGTATAGCAAATAAAATGCACTGTTTTTTTATTATATTGTCTATTTGAGTGTATGTGATTAAAACATGTATTGCGGAAGGAAAATGTTTATTTTCTCTATGTTTTTGGCTTTATGTAACTCGTGGTGAATTTTCAGCCTTGGAGGCTTTACTGCTTTGGTTGCAGCAGTGGGCTTTCCTGATCAAGTTGTTGGGCTTGCACTACTAAATTCTGCTGGTCAGTTTGGGAATCCAAATGAAAAAATGGATGAGTCTGAGGAATCAATCTTGCAGAAATTTGTATTGAAGCCCCTGAAGGAAGTTTTCCAGCGTGTAGTTCTTGGATTTTTGTTTTGGCAAGCAAAGCAGCCAGCTCGCATTGAATCTGTTCTAAAGAGTGTAAGTTTCTTGCTCCTTGATTTGTTAACTAGGACTTCTCATTTAAAGGCATATGAGCAAAATTATGAGTGTTAAATTGTTTGTATCACCGAGCAGGAGCACTGTTGTATATCCATGATCACTGCCTTGCTGCCTGAAATTGATTTTGAAATGTGCTTATATTAAATCATGGAATGGATAAATTTGCATCCTTGTGAATTTTGATTACCATGTAGAACACCAACTAGTAGGATTACCTGCCATTTCATCGAGGCCAAATTCCCGAGGTTTGTAAACTTTGTTATAGCACTGCTAAGATTGTCTCCTGCCTTCAACTTGAACTGAGATAGAGTTTTATTTTCTCTTTTGTGTTTCCTTTTAACAAGTATGGTGGATCTGGTTTTTATGATTTTTGAAGTGGTTGCTCCTTCTAGGGATGTCAACCAAGGCGCCAACCGCGCCTATTAGATCTTTATCCATCCCTGTCAGTTATACGATACACATGGATGGTTTTTGAAAAATTTGAGCCTCCGAACATGTCCATACTAACGTAGTATGTCACTTTTGACTTCTCAAATCATCGTATTCTCTAACGTGCATGCTATTCTTGCTAATTTTATGATTTTGCTTCGCAGGTTTATATAAATACCTCTAATGTAGACGACTACCTTGTGGAATCAATTACCATGCCAGCAGCTGATCCAAACGCTGGAGAAGTTTATTATAGGTGCATATACGAGTCTAACGTCCTTTTATTAAATAAAATATCCACTTTGGTTTCGAAATTATATTTTAAAAACATTTCCTTGCTGACTATTAGCAATTACATTTGCAAGACAAGTCCTATAGATGCCGGAGCCAATGCTTAATTTTAACTTAAAATTGCTCTTTGACTATTTTCTCAACTACTATCAACGTTCTTCTTTCTTCAGATTGATGACTCGATTCATGCTGAATCAAAGCAAGTACACGTTAAACAGTGCATTGAGTGAACTTAGATGCCCACTGCTATTGCTCTGGGGTGACTTAGACCCATGGGTAGGTCCTGCAAAGGCCAATCGAATCAAAGAGTTCTACCCAAATTCAACTCTTGTAAACTTAAAGGCTGGTCACTGCCCGCACGATGAAGTTCCAGAGCTTGTTAATAAATCCTTAATGGATTGGTTGTCATCTCTAAAACCTGAAGCCTCCCTTCAGACATTGTAAAAGTAAAAATTTTGCAGCCCCAGTTCTAACATCTGCTTCAAGCTAGTACTTGTAATGTAATTATACTTTCATTAATCAAAGTTCCTGATTAAAGCTGACTTTATGCGTGAAGTTCATAGGACTTGGTTTTTACAGGCTGGTTTGGATAACAAACAGAGTCAATACCATAACATGTTCGAGCAAGCTGTTACTTAAGCTACTCTTTAATTCTTTTCTCCTGCAAGTAAATGAGTGGGATCCTATGGCCTAGAAAAAATCGTTGATGATTCAAATCATGCTTAAACATCATAATATGTTGTGGCAAAAACCAGAAACAGTGGATTCCCATTTATCACCAGCTACAACACAGTGTGTGCTCTGATAACTCGAGGGATAAAACAAAATCACTCTTTGCTTTACCTAGTTTCTAGGGATAGGAGTGAAGATGAGAACAACAAAAAAAGCCATTTGGTTACTGCATCTGATAGTGAAGTGCATTGTACAGTTTCCCAATGCCAGAATTCTGACAGGTAGTTATGGATAAGGAGAATGATCCAAATTGATGTGACAATAATGGGTTAAGTTTGTGCAGGTAAAACCAAAGATAACTTTCATCACTTTCATCAATTAATCCAAGCAGAATTAACCTGATGGAGATTCATCAGAAAATAGAGAATATGTTCGACATATTATCAGTATCATTCAGATTCTCCATTGTGAGACACAACCCTATATCCAAAAACGTCCAGGTTTAGAAACATTTCCTCATGTTTTCTTTATTTTTGAGTGGTGTTTTAAGTTGAAGTATTTCGAAGTACAAACTAGTTCAATTAGCAAAATGTTGTTGCATTCTTAAGGAAATCCTAAAAGAGTATGTGAAATAAGCGAAGGGTGGAGGTTGCAGAGTTGAAATGGATTTGAATTTTGTTTCCTATTCTAGACAAAGAAAATTCTGCTATTTCAGCAGCTCAAGTCCACGCTCCTTCCAGAGATCCATAATTCTTCTCGTCCAGCAGCCAGCCACAGACTAAAATGACAAAAGATAAAGAGGACAGAAGGGAAAAACATGCTGGTTGGCAAGCTTAGATTTTACAGGAAGCAAAACAAAAGATCCTAGGGTGTAAATTGCTGGAAAAAACCTGAAACAGAACGCCACCAAGCATTGTCGTTACCGATGTTTCAGCTTTGCAATCATCGTATTTTAAACTGAAGCATCTTTCTGCATTCCTTAGTTTCGGTCTCCTCCTTAGATTCCATACCTTTTTATTTACCTCAGCATCGAAATTCTTCTTGTTCTTAGGAATCTCACACTTTTCTTGATTCCTACACTTTCCCAAGGCTATTTGGAAGAGAGACATTTTCTCCTCATTTTTTTTTCCAATCTGAAAGCTCCTGAATTCTTACTCGAATACTGGGCTCAATGGAGAATGGTTCGACTCGATATAGAGCCCCTCATCCTCAACTTGTTAATGTCCTGAAGCAAAGGCGAAGCGGTTACGAGCCATCAGATACAGAAACTGATTGGCAAGACAGTCCAATGCGTGATCGAAATAACAAAAATGGAGCTTTTGGTTCTGGGAGTCCAATTCAGTTGGATTTACCAAGAAACATCAGCCCTTTGAAGAACAGCAGGAGACATTCTTCAAGATATGATGATTATTCTACAAAGGACTCTGTTTCCAGTCCGCCTCGAAGGAGGCGCAGCAGCAAGTCACCCTACAAGACACAAAGAGACGATGATGGCGCTGAACCTATGCCAAATCAGAGAAATGCCAATCCCATGTTGAGAACTGATTCCGGAAGACAAGTTCCCCACTTTAAGGAACAGAGAGATGAGGGTGGTGCTGTTTCACCAGAATCCAGCCAGAGAAATGTTAGTCCCTTGACAAAACCAGACCAGAGAAGACAAGCTTCTCCGTACAAGGTGAAAAGAGAGGATCGTGGTGCTGTTTCACCCAAATTCAGTAAGAGAAATGTTAGTCCCTTGTCAAAACCAGAACAGGGAAGACAAATTTCTCCTTATAAACCCCAGAGGAAAAATCAAAGAACGCCTACTAGAGAAGAAAGGAGCACTCACTCGCAATTTGACGAAGACAGTAGATTAAGTGAGAGACTAAACGCTAGTCGTAGGAAGACAACTGCACCAAGACAAAGGACCTGGGGCAAGGAACAGGAAAACAGCCATGGTCATAAAGAGCAAAAAGGGGGAAGAAGCCCATCGCCTTTGTCAAGGAGTATGATCCGTAGACAAAGGGAAAGGGAAGTTTCTCATACAAAAGCACCTTCTGTTGGTGAACTGAATGAGATAGTTGCTAACATCAAGCTTTCTAAAGGTTCTATGCTTAATGCTACGAATTTTGAAAGCACGGAATCTATTCCACCTGGTGATATCTTCTTTTCTGTCGACCAGACAGCCTTGGCGATGCAGAAGAATGCCATAGTAAAGGACAACAATGTAACCAATTTGTACCCAAGGCCCACAATGTTTCCCCACATGGATTCTGCTCTTCTTCAGCGTAATAAAGCAAATGCTAATATCAATCATAACTCACGGAGAACTTCGACAACAACTTCTGGTTCACGAATGACTATGACTTCCGCCTCTTCAGCAAGTAGGCGGAGTAGTAGCAAGCTTACCAGTGACGATAGTAAGATGAGTGATGCAAGAGGTAGAACAAGTGGAAGCTTCAAAAAGTTCACAGCAAATAGAAAGAAGAAGCAATCAGAAGCTTGGTTTTCATGTGTGAGGAAGGGGCCGTGCAAGACCTCAAAATCACCTGAAAAAAAACGTTTTGATGAAACATCATTCATTGAGAAGGCGTTTGTGGTTGAGAGCTTGAGACAGTTTTGGGCCGATAAGCATCAACCTGATTCATTTAACGGATTTACATGCCACAAACATGAAGCTCAAATTCTCAGTCAACTAGTAAGCTATTTCAAGATTGAGTGCCAATTTTTTCCTCTTATCTGCTCAACTCTAGATAAATACTTAGGCTTCTGCAAACTGCTTTATCAACTATTTCATGTCATTCAATGTTCCTAGTCTATTCTGCCAGCAGGCCTTATTAACACACTCCATGTATAACCATAGGTATCACATGACAGCATTCCTCACATTTTGTTGAAAGGACCACCCGGTTCTGGTAAAAAAGCGCTAGCACTGGCTCTGATTGGCGAAATATTTGGTGATGCATGTTGGAATGTATGTCCTTGGTTATCAGATGCAATAACATTAATGATCTTTCTCTCTTGAGCAGTACTTTTGGATGCTTAAGATAACTTAATTCACTTTTTTCTTGCAGAAAACACATGATTTAAGATATTTCCAGGTTCAGGTATACGAGTATTCTTACAGATTTGTCATCTCATCTTCTTGAAGTCTTTGAGATATCAGCAGAACTGAGATTTTTTAAAAGCTCAATATCTCTTTATTATTATTTAATTTTTAAAAAAAACGTTGGCGGAATATTGAAGATTCATCGGTTATATGTAACTTCTTTTCAACTTTTGGAGAACTTTGGGATCCAATGTTTTACACTTTATTGTGAAACAGGAACAAAGGGCAGCAGCACAAGTAGCAATTTCAATAGCATCCAGTGCTCACCATGTAGAGATCAATGTAAATTCGGAACCAAATGCTAAATATGCATTAATGGGTTTAGTGAAGGAAATAAGCAACACTTATGCTATTAACCCTGAAGTTAGCGAGGCCAATTTTAAGCCAGACTATAAAGGTGAACTCTTTAAACATGAGCATGATTGCCTTCCTGATGAACCGTTCCACTCATTCACTTGAATCTAACACTTATGTGTTCTTTATTTCAGTATTAATTCTTTATGAGGTTGACAAAGCACCAGAGAACATACAGCATTTGATAAAATGGATCATGGACTGTTACACAGATTCTTGTAAGCTCATACTCTGCTGTGAAGATGATTCAGACATCCTAGAAACCGTAAAAAATAGCTGCAAAGTCTTAAAAGTCGATGCTCCTGCAACCCACGAGGTAAGAATGTTCCTATTAGAATCAGTGTATTCACTGCTTGGACGAAATAATGGTATATAAATACAGTGCAAAGTTTAAAACTAAGATTTTTAAGCCCCCTTAGTCATGGCCTTGATCAATACTTGAAATGTGACCTTGGTCCTACTGAATTAGTCTTGCTCAAATTAGACCTTGATGAAAAATCTATCTTAACTCTCATTTCTTGATTCAACTTCTTTCCCAGATCATGGAAGTTCTCATCCAAATTGCAAGGAAAGAAGAGTTTGATCTACCGATGAACTTTGCTTCTAAGATCGCTGCCAAATCGAAGCAGAACCTGAGAAAAGCAATCATGGCTCTTGAAGCCTGCAAAGCACACAAGTAAGGATTTGAACAAATGGACATACTCAACTTCCAATAAATATGGATCAAAAGATGGCAGTGATAATTAGTAATTACCAATAAACAATTTTTTATGGCAATCTTCTTCTGCAGCTATCCTTTTTCTGATGATCAGCCAATTCCATTTGGATGGGAAGAGGTTTTGGTTGAACTTGCAACAGAAATCCTGAATGATCCCTCACCTAATAAGTACGTCTTCTTTTCTTTTGTTCTATTTTCCTTTCTTATTTGAAAATGGTGAGGACAATCACTGTAGGTGTGTGGAAGAATTGTTTTGGATGAAAATCTAACTGGGTAGCAATATTACCATACTCGGTTTTTCCTGATAAAACACTAATGATCATGTCTTTCATTTATGGATTTCACAGGCTATTTTCTGTACGGGGAAAGTTTCAAAAGCTTCTCGTGGATTTTGTTCACCCCAAACTCATTCTCCTGGTGATGCATTTGATATCTCTCAGCTTTCATTTCATGATTACTACCAATAGTTTTCTTTTACAACAAGTAAACGATTCCGATAGAGCTGCATTTCCAACTGACAGAAATTGGTAGAGCTATTCTTGAAGGGAGTGGAGGCTAATTCAAAACGGGAGCTTTATTATTGGCATGCTTATTATGTAAGTTCTCTCTTACCCCTTTTCTTGTCCTTTATCTTTTAGTTTCCAGCCAAGTGGAGTGGTGTCCTCAGGCTTGCTTTGGTGCACCAAGACAAAGTCCAACTTTGTAGTACGGTCTTGTCAACAAACTGAACAAAAAGCAGCTATTGTTTATAGGATAAGAGGCTCCCTACAGGAACAACTGCTCTGCTCAAACTGGAAGGTAAAATGGACAAACCAATCTAACAGAATAATCATTACTAGTTATACACGCAAAAAGATTCTGCGATTCATCTAAGCAATGATGCTTAGCATCATTTTCAACTCAATATCCAAATGAAAATATATGCTCTAAGCACTTGGATAGTTCATAGCCTGATCATGCACTTATTCTGCAGAATTTGTGGCCAAATTCATTAGCACGTACAGGAAGAGCTCTGGCAATAGTCAGTACGTGCAGTGAAGCTGGTTTTTGAAAGTCCTTAGCCACATACTCATGTGCCCTATTAAGGTGCCGCTGTTATGGATGCTAATGCTACTTGAAGTTCAGATCTTCTGCCCCCGATGGATTAGCCCCTCCAAATACATTGCTTTATTTTGCTTGATTATAACATGAAAGAACACCAATTTCTGTACACAATGTCTGTTGTGTGTATTGGTTTGATAAAAGATGATCCAGAAGAACTGCTTGATAATCATGCAGCAATCATCCCTGGACAATGGTTGTAAAGTACCTCAAAAAGGTAAGGGTATAAAAAAAATAAGCATTTACGAAGCCAAGGATTGCCATTTTATTAAGCTTTTACCTGAGAATCCCTGGCCAGAAATGGGCACTTTATCTCCATAAAAAAGGTCCAAGAACTTCAGTAGCGCATTAAGGTGTGCTGTCTGTTAACAAATGAAACCTCTCAAAGTTAAAGAGTCATTTGAATCAGTCCGTATCTTTCATATTTATGGTGGTTTGCCAGCTTTTAGTGGCTGTATCTTTACAAGAAAGCACACTCCCATGCAAGCCAATACTGCTCTTGTTACAAGTTTGTTTTCAAAAATACGGTTAATGTGCATTTTGATTCCAAATAAAAATTGGTATCCATTCACTCACCTTTAGGATTGAGATTTTGTTGAAAATTATACTCAACAAGAATATTTTAATATGAAACATTAACTTTTAAAAAACAAATTAAAGAAAAACAATAAATTAATCCCAATAAATTCTTGATTATCATGTTTTAAAAAAACCTAAAAATCTTTAATTTTATATTAAAAGATTACAAGATTTTCTTATAAGTTATATATGTTTTAAATATAATACTTTGTTTTGTATGTGTTAGTATGGCATATTATGATCTTGTTTGATTAAATTATAATTTTGAATATTTTACTAGATGCTTAATATGTATGCTAAAAAATTGTTTTAATTTAATTGCAAATTTAAGTACTTTACTTTGATTTTATAAATTTTAATGAAATTTAATTTAACTATCATAGTTTTAATTAGTACTATATATATTTAGCTTAGAAAATTAAATTTAAATGAAACAATTGCAATCTATAAAATATCATACAACTAGCATAATTAGGGGTGAATTGAATGTTTCAAAACATTAGAGATAAATTAATAAACCACCAATACCTTGGAAGAGAGATGGATATTGGTTTTATATAGTCTTATGAAGTATTTATTTGTTTTAAGTATAATTATAGAACTTGTCCGAAGTCATTCAGAAACTAGATTAGAAAAGTTAAATGAAGTTATAATTTTTTTTTTTAGATCGTTTGATATATTAATATTAATTTTTTAAAAAAAAATTATTATAATATATTTTTAAGTGAAAAACACTTTATAAAACAACCGATATTACATTTATGTTTTTATTCAACTTTTTTTTCGAAATCTATATTTGTTTTATTTGGAAGTAATTAGTAACAATATCCAATTTTAACTAGCTTTGCAAATAAAGATTTGTGCTTGCACCGTAAGACTTAGATCTTAGTCTCTCTCTTTTATATATATATATATATATATATATAAAAACAAAAAAAAACAAAAACAAAAACAAAAACCTTTAAGTCTAAAGTACATTAAACAAATAAGAAGTTGTGTTCACATTGTAAGAGATAGGATAAAAATAAAAATAAAATAAAATATTGGCGTATTAAACAAAAACGATGTCGTGTGCATTATAAAAGCCTTAACTACCCAGCAAAATGCAACACGTGGCAAGACCACGAAAAGTTAAAAAAAAAACACTGCTGGAAAGTGATTGGTAGACAAGATGGCACTCGTGTAGTGCACACGCAGGGAGACTTGTGCACAGCGTTTTGAAGGGTAGTCAGTGTCTACTACTCCGCCTCCTCGCATTTCTCGGTCTCTACAGTTGTTCTCGTTTCTTTCTCCACTTCTTCTTCTTCCAATGCTATTTTAATAATAATAATAATAATATTCTTTCAATTGAAGAAAATAAATCAAAATCTGATCAGGCAGAAGATTAGATGGGGACATTAGGGAGAGCAATCTACAGCGTAGGATTCTGGATCCGTGAAACCGGTCAAGCACTTGATCGCCTCGGTTGCCGGCTTCAAGGCAACTACTACTTCCAAGAACAACGTGAGCATGATTCAGTTTGTTACATTTATATTTTTGGTCTATATTAGAGCGATTTATTTGTTTTTTTATTTATTTATTTTTACATATAGTAGATTCAGAAATGGGTATATGGTTTGTAATCTCTATTCTTTGATTAAATAGTATCTAGGCATCGGACGCTCATGAATGTATTTGATAAAGCTCCTGTTGTTGAAAAGGATGCGTTTGTAGCCCCTAGTGCATCTATAACTGGCAATGTTCATGTGGGAAGAGGTTCTTCCATTTGGTACGGCTGTGTTTTGAGAGGTAAGATGGACAACTTATTTTTTGCCTTACATTTTTTATCCCTCACAATAGACGTTGGGGGGG
>Ga0307515_10012424_pt1 | contig 16017 bp, 15 predicted proteins | sample 17_EM_MG_FD_194513 | JGI IMG/M metagenome (GOLD analysis project Ga0307515, IMG submission 194513) | Populus trichocarpa ectomycorrhiza microbial communities from riparian zone in the Pacific Northwest, United States - 17_EM | ecosystem: Host-associated > Plants > Roots > Unclassified | place...
GACCAACAAGTCCAGCAACGAGGCGCGCATCGCCGCGATCAAGATGCTCGACTACATCTACACCGACGAGGGCCAGATCATCGTCAACGGCGGGCCGGAAGGGGTCGGCTGGGTGAAGCCCAGCGCCACCGACATCGCCCTCGACGAGAGCGTGAAGCCGACGTGGAAGTCGGTGCCGGACGCGCAGATGCCGAAGAACATCAGGTGGGCGTCCCTGGGGCAGTACAACGTCACGCTCGCCCTCCGCAACGCCCAGGCCGTGCCGAAGGACGTCTACGCCGAGGAAGGTCTCGAACGACGGCTGTTCCAGGCGACGAAGGAGTATGAGCCCCACGTGGACAAGGCGGTGGTCTTCCCGGAAGCCCAGATCTGGACCGACCCGAGCGTCGCCTCCGAGCTGGCGACGCTGAAGACCAACCTCGACAGCTACGTCATCCAGGGCCAACTGGCGTTCATCACCGGGTCGAAGAACATCGACACCGACTGGGACGCCTGGGTGCAGGGTCTCGACGGCGTCGGCATGAAGCGATACCTGGAACTCAACCAGCAGGCCTACGACCAGCACAAGTCCGGCAAGTGACAACGAGGCCCAGCCGGCCGGAAACGGCCGGCTGGGCCCGAAAGTCAGCCGGCGATCGAGCCGACCGTTACGCGCCACTCGCGCAGCCGTCGGTCCTTGGTCACGTCGAGCTGCGTGTACGGGTCCTGATCGACGAGCGCCTGCGCGCCGGGTTCGTCGTCCGCCTGCAGCAGGATGATGCCGCCGCTCAGGTCGGCCAGCGGTCCGGCCGCCACCAGGTGGCCGCTCTTCTCCAGGCTGCCCAGGTGGGCGAGGTGAGCCTCCCGGCGCTCGGCGCGCAGGGGCGTGTCGTTGTAGCCGTAGGTGAGGACGAACAGCGGCATGAGGTCTCTCCTGGTGGGGATGGGGGGATGGTCACGACGGCAGCCGGTACACGCGTCGGGCGTTCTCGGCGAAGATCCACGCCTGCTGCTCTACCGGCAGCGCCGACAACGTGTCCCGCCAGGCGGCGACCAGTTCGGGCATCGTCGTCCAGATCTTCTCGATCGGAAAATTCGTTCCGAACATGGCGCGGCGCGGGCCGAAGAGGTCGAGGACATGCTCGGTGACGAGGGCGAGGAACGCCGGATCGACCCGGTGGATGAAGGTCCCTTGGCCGGTCAGCTTCACCACGACGTTGGGCTGCTCGGCCAGCGCCCGCATGCCTGTGCGCCAGGCCCGCACCTCGGCCGGGTCCGGGCTGATGAGCATGCCGGCGTGCACGAGGACGAACGTGGTCCGGGGGAAGGCGGCCACGAGTTTGGCGGCATCGACCATCTGCTGCGGGAAGACCTGCAGCTCGAACAGCCAGCCGAGTTCCTCCAGGACGGCGATGTTCCGCAGGAAGGTGGGGTCGAGCATGGCGTCGGGGCCGGCGGCGAACCGAAACTCCTCGCGCTCGTGCCAGTGCAGTTGCAACCGCGTCCCCCGCAGGAGCGTGGACGTCGCCGCCTGCTCGCGCATGGTGTGCGCCGCTTCCGCGCTGAAGAGGTCGGCGGTCCCGATGACGGCGGTCGGCCAGCCGGCGGCCTGGTGGACGTCGCGAAGCCAGCGAACCTCATCCATCGCCCGGTCCAGCGGCCAGTTGGTCTGGACGTAGACGGACTGGGTGATGCCCGCGCCGGTCGCGTCGGTGACGTATTCGTCGATCGGATAGTCGCGCCTGATCGGCTCGTAGGGTCCGAAGATTCGCGGCACCACCTCGCCGGAAAGCCAGCGTAGGTCCCGGCGCCGCCAGATGTGGTGGTGCGAATCGACGATCGGACCGGGGTAGGACATGGTCACCCTCCACTGTGGTGTCGCCGGATCCGAGGCCCCCGTACGAGGGAGAAGGCGCTCGCCACCTGATCGTGCGCGGTCTGCAGGTCGCACACGCCGGTCAACGCGTCGAGGTGGTCCGCGATCGCCGCCATCGCCCGGGTCACCGGGCGATACGTCGGGTCGCAGGCCAGCGGTGACCACCAGAGCAACCGGTGACTCAGGCTCGCCAGCCGCCGCACGGCCTCGGTCATGGTCGAGCAGTCGCCCCGTTCGAGGCCATCGGAGAAGACGATCACCAGGGCGCCCCGCGCCATCGTGCTGAAGCGGCGGTTGGCGAGGAAGTCCCGCAACGCGGACCCGATCCGGGTGCCACCGTCGGCATCCAGGACGACCGCGGAGAGCGCCCGCACAGCGGTGTCGGGATCGGCCGCGCGCAGTGCCGCGGACGCGTGGGTCAGCCGGGTGCCGAAGGTGAAGACCTCGGCCCGTGCGCACGAGGTCAGGACGGCGTGGCCGAACCGCAGCAGGTCCGCGGAGTGCTGCTTCATCGATCCGGACACGTCGATGAGGAGTGTGATCCGGCGCGGCCGCGAGGGTCGGTGCCGCCAGCGCAGGCTGAGCACCTCCCCGTGGGTGCGGGCCGCCTCCCGCACCACCCGGCGGAGGTCCAGCACGTCGCCGCGCCTGGCGGGGCGACGCCGGCGGGAGGCGACCCGGGGCAGGGCGGCCGGCAGATCGCGCTGCAGCAGGGCGATCAGCTGTGCCTCGGCGGCGGTCGTCGGCCGGAAGGTGAGCCGGCCCAAGCGGACCGCCGGGCTGGCCGCCTGACCCGTGCCGCGATCCGCCGCGGCGTACGGATGGTCCTCGGTGTCCCGGACGGCGTTCGGGGCCGCAGCGGGTCCGTCGTCGGCGGCGGGCGGCTCCGGCTCGGCGACCAGCGCGGGCGGCGTCGTCGAGAACCAGCGCCAGAAGATCGGGTCGAAGACCTCGTGTTCGCGGGGAGAGGTCGTGAGGCTGATCCGGCCGATCCAGTACAGGTTCGCCAGGTCGTCGTGGTCGCTCAGCTCGACGGCCCGCAGGAAGTGGATCTTCTTGGGCACGGAGACGCCGACGCCGTGGTCGGTGAGGTCCCGGAGGAAGCCGTGCAGATGCTCGGCCATGTGTCGCGTCCGCACCGCGCGGCCGGGTAGGCGTTCGCTGGAGGAAGTCATGAGCCGGCGAAGACCTCCTCGCGGTGGGCCTCCACCAGGACGATGTCCTCCTCGTACTTGACGAGCAGCCCCAGGGAGCTGCGCATCGCCTCGAACCAGTCGTAGCCCTCGTGGATGAGCAACTGCACGCCGCGGGCCCACGCAATGGATTCGGCGATGCCCGGCCGCTTGACGGGCGCGAGATCCCGGACCGCATTGACGGCGTCGATCAGGCGCCCGGCGCTCCGCTCGTCGAGGTGGGGAGCCTTGGCCCGGATGATCGCGCGTTCGCGCTCGGCGTCCGGATAGGGGATCCAGTGATAGAGACACCGGCGCTTGAGCGCGTCGTGCAGCTCCCGGGTGCGGTTGGAGGTCAGGATGACCACCGGTGGGACCACCGCGCGCACGGTGCCGACCTCCGGGATCGTCACTTGAAAGTCGCCCAGGAACTCCAGCAGGAAGGCCTCGAACTCGCTGTCGGCGCGGTCGATCTCGTCGATCAGCAGCACCACGCCCGCCTCGGCCCGCAGCGCGCGCAGCAAGGGCCGTTGCAGCAGGAACTGGTCGTCGAAAAGCCCTTCGGTACGGCGCCCCTCGACCTCCGCGAGCCGCAGGTGGAGGAGTTGCTTCGGGTAGTCCCACTCGTAGAGGGCGTGGGAGGCGTCCAGCCCCTCGTAGCACTGCAGCCGGATGAACTCGCGGCGCAGGACCCGCGCGAGCACCGCCGCGACGTCGGTCTTGCCGACCCCCGGTTCGCCTTCCAGCAACAGCGGGAGGCCGAGCTGGCGGGCCAGGTGGATGGCGGTGAGCAGACCGTCGTCGGCCAGGTAGCCCTCTCGTTCGAGGTCGCCGGCCAGCGCGAGCCGGTCGGCGCGGCTCAAGGCGTTCCGATCGAGGCGCGCAGCTCGTCCAGCCCGCGCAGCACGGACTCCGGGGTGAAGGGCATGACGGTCAGCCGTACGCCGACGGCGTCGTAGATCGCGTTGGCGATCGCCGGGATCGGCGCGTTGGCGGTCATCTCGCCGATGCCCTTCGCCCCGAACGGGCCGTCGTCCGACGGCCGTTCCAGCAGGATGCTCGTCTGCGCCGGGCTTTCGGCGGGTCCGGGCATAAGATATTCACAGAAATCGATCGGGCCGTGCGCGCGGGAGGCCGGATACCCCGGCTCGGTCGACTCGAACAGCGCGTGTGACACCCCCATCCAGGCGCCGCCCTCCACCTGCTGCGTGGCCAGCGCGGGATTGAGGGCACGACCGATCTCGTACGCGTTGTGCAGGCTGAGCACCTCGACCACGCCGGTCTCGTCGTCAACCTCGACATCCGCGACGGTGCAGGCGTGCGCCTGGCAGGAGTCCGGGTCCATCTTTCCGGTCTCCGGGTCCGGATAGCTCCGCTCCTTCAGGAAGATGCCCCGGCCGGAGATCGTTCGGCCCTGCTTGAAGTGCGCCGCGAGCGCCACGTCACTGATGTGGATCCTGCGTGCCGCGGCGCCCTTGACCGCGATGAAGCCCGTACCGTCGGTCTCGAGGTCCTCGGCATCCGCTTCGAGCTCGTCGGCCGCGACCTGGAGCATCACCTCGCGGGCCTCGCGGGCCGCCATGATCACGGCATTGCCGACCCGGTGGGTTCCGCGGCTGGCGAAGGTGCCCATGCAATGCGGTCCGGTGTCGGTGTCGGCCGTGTCGATAATGACGTTCTCGATGGGGATGCCCAGGGTCTCCGCGGCACACTGCGCGACGACGGTCTTGAGCCCCTGGCCGAGGTCGACCGAGGAGAGGCTCACCACGAAGCCGCCCATGGTGGTCGCGTGGACCAGCGCCTGCGACGGATCGCCGCCCAGGTTCATGCCGGTGGGGTAGTTGACCGACGCGTATCCCCGGCCGCGGCGCAGTGCCATCGTCATGCCTCCCTCGGTGTGGTGGACGACAGGGCCCGGTCGGCGGGGGTGAGCTCGTAGCCGACCAACTCGGCGGCACGCTGGACGACCTCGATGAGCGCCGTGCCGGTCGCAACCTTCTGGTGGGCCTTCATGTCACCGTCGCGATAGGCGTTCCGCAGCCGCATCTCGAGCGGACCGATGCCCAGCGCCCGGGCGATGCGGTCCATCTGCGACTCCAGCGCGAAGTCGCCGATCGTGACGCCGAAGCCGCGCATGGCGCTGGACGGCGTCCGGTTGGTGTAGACACAGTGGCAGTCAATGTGGACGTTCGGGATGGCGTACGGGCCCGGCAGGTGCGCGGCGGCCTTGGTGGCTCCGTACGGGCTGTGGCGGGAGTAGGCACCGGCGTCGACGTAGAGCACGACCTTGCGCGCGATGATCCGTCCGTCGTTCATGACGCCGTCGGTGATGTAGATGCGTTCGGCCGCGCGGGGCGAGGACACCTGCATCTCCTCCGCCCGGCTGTAGACGAATTTCACCGGGCGGTTGGTCAGCGTCGCGGCGATGCAGGCCAGCGGCTCGACCATCACGTCGACCTTGCCCCCGAAGCCGCCCCCGACGGTGCCGCCGATGACCTGCAGATCGGTGAACGGTCGCCCGAGGATCAGCGCGGTGTTGTCCAGGGTGAAGAAGGCGGCCTGGGTGTTCGTGTGGATCCGCAGCCGGCCGTTGCCCTGTGGGACGACGATGCAACCGGTGGTCTCGGTGGGGGCGTGCTCGATCGGCGCGGAACTGTACCGCCACGCGAAAACGCGGTCGGCCTGCTGGAAGCCACGCTCGACGTCGCCGAAGCGGACGCGACGGCAGTGGTGTCCTTCGTAGACGAAGTAGTTCGTGCCGCTCTGTTTGATGATGGGCGCGTCCTCGGCGAGCGCCTCCTCGACGTCGAGAACGGCCGGCAGATCCGTGTATTCGACGACGACGCGGGCTGCACCCTCGCGGGCGGCCTCCTCGGTTTCGGCGACGACTGCCACGATGGGCTCGCCGAGATAGAGCACGCGGTCCTCGGCGAGGACCGGTTCGTCGTCGGGCCCGATCCCGATCAGCCGGAGCACCGTGTACCAGTTGTTCGGCACGTCCTCGTGGGTGATCACCCGAAGCACGCCGGGCACCGCGAGGGCGCCGGAGACGTCGACGCGGTCGATGCGCGCGTGGTGCCGCGCCGAGCGGTGCACCTTCAGATGCGCCATCCCCGGCGGGGCCATGTCCTCGAAGAAGGCCGTGCGTCCGGTGACGTGCCCGCGGGCATCCGACCGTTGCACCGTCGACCCGATCACGTTGAAGGAGCCCCGGCGCTCGTTCCGGAAGTAGTCGGGGTCGATCGCGCCGATCCGGGCCATCAGCTTTCCGTCCCCTGCAGCGTGCGCACCGGGGCCGGCGCGGGAGGCGGCGCCGCGGTGGTGCGTCGGCGTTCGGCGGCGTCCAGGATCGCGGCGACGATCGGTTCGTACCCGGTGCAGCGGCAGACGTTCCCGGAGATCGCCTCGGCGACCTCGGCCCGGCTCGGACTCGGGTTCCGGTCCAGCAGGGCCTCGGCCGACATGATCATTCCTGGCGTGCAGTAACCGCACTGCGTGGCAAAACCGTCAAGAAACGCTTCCTGTACGGCGTCGAGACCACCGTCCCGGCCGGCGACGCCCTCGATGGTCGTGACGGCGGCTCCGTCCAGCGTCGCGAGGGGGATCAGGCAAGACACGACGGGCGCTCCGTCGAGCAGCACCGTGCAGGTCCCGCAGGCACCCTGGGCACAGCCGCGCTTCGCCCCCATCAGCCCGAGAGCCTCCCGCAGGGCGAGCAGGAGGGTCGTCGCCGGTCGCGCGATCAACTCCTGCGCTGTCCCGTTCACGGTGAGGTCGACGAGTCGTGACGACATGGCCTTCTCCTTGTCCTTGCCGTGGAAACAGGATCAACCGCCGAGCTTCTGTCGTGGGTGCAGGCTCAGCGGGTGGAGGCTCAGCGGGTGCGGGCTCAATGGGTGCGGGCTCAACTGCCGAGCAAGGCCCGCCGTAGGTGCACGGGGAAGACGCGGCGGCGATACCAGGCCGAGGAATAGGCGTCGTCGAACGGTGCGATGACGTCCTGCATGACCTCGGCGGCGGCCTGGATGGACTCCGCGTCCAGCGGTCTGCCGGCCAGCAGCCGTTCGGCCGCCGCGCAGCGCAGCGGAGTGGCCGCGAGCCCCCCGAGGGCGATGCGGATGTCTCCGACGATGCCGGCAGCGCCGCCGGGCGTGACCCGGGCGGCCACGGTGACGATCGAGGCGGAGTTGAACCGTCGCCGGGACGCCTTGTGGAAGCGGAATTCACCCGCGGCGGGCGCGGTGAGATGGACACTCGCGACGATCTCGTCCGGGCCGACTCCCGCGGTGAGGACGGACTGAAGGGCCTCGCGGCGGGCGCCGGCCGCCCCGTGTATCTCCACCTCGGCGTCGAGCGCGAGCAGGGCCACGGCCAGATCGCCGTACGGTTGAGGCACGAAGAGGTTGCCCCCGACGGTGGCGAGGCTGCGCACCGGGGGAGAGGCGATCGACCGCACGCACCCGTGCAGAAAGCGCAGGCGCTGGTCGGCCTCGATCGTCGCGAGGGTCGTCGTCGCGCCCAGCGTGACCGCGGAGCCCGCGACCTCGATCACGTCGAGCCCGGCCCGCCGGAGGCTGATCAGCCTGGTGGGCGGGAAGGCCCGGTCGGTCAGCGATGGCATGAGGTGCGTGCCACCCGCCAGCAGCGTGCCGCCGACCGCGAGGGCCTGCTGGGCGGCGATCAGGGTGGGCGGCACCTCCACTGCGGTCAACACGGGGCGTCCTCTCGGGGAGGTCGGCGTAAGATTATCGATATCGATAATAAGGTAGTTGCCGGCGGGAGAGCCCGTCAAGGCATGATGCAAGGCACGTAGCGAGGGGAGCGGCAGACTTGTCCAGCAACATGATCGGCGGGAGCCACCTCGGCGGCCGGACGCCGAAGCCGACATTGAGCGCGCAGATCCGTGACGCGCTGCTCCAGCGCATCGTCACCGGCGAGCTCAACGACGGCGAGCGCCTGGTGGAGACGCGGATCGCCGCCGAGTTCGGCACCAGCCAGGCGCCGGTCCGGGAAGCGCTGCGCGAACTGGAGGGCCTGTCTCTGGTCCAGAGCAGGCCGCGGCACGGCCGGACCGTGGTCTCGTTCGCCGAGCAGACGATCCGTGAGGCCTACATCGTGCGCTCGGCCCTCGAGGAGGCCGCCACCCGGCTGTGCATGCTGCGCGGCTCGGCGTCACCCGTCGTGCTGGCGGACGCCGTGGCCGACATGTCCCGGTGCGCCGAGCGAGAGGATCGAGCCGGCGTAGGCCGGGCCAGCGTGGCCTTTCACCGGCACATCGTCGAGGCCTGCGACAACAGGCTCCTGCAGCGGGCGTGGGAGTCGCTGCAGATCGAGGCGCGCACGTCGATCGCGCTGCTGGTGCTGGCGCCGGCGCTCGCCGACGTCGCCGCGGAGCATCAAGAGCTCCTGGACGTGATGCTCACGGGTGACGTCGAGGCGTCCTGCCGCCATGCCCGGGAGCATCAGCTGGCCTACGCGGAGCTCCCTCACCAGGTGAAGGCCCACCTCGAGACGGCCGCCTCCGCGCGCTGACCGGGTGCCTGCCGATCAGCCAATTCGGGCCGGGGCCGGCTCGTGCCGTCGCGATCTGAGCGGCCTGCGAGCCGGAGCACCGGCGGTTGCGGGAGCCACCGGCGGGGTGCGGGAGCCACCGGCGGGTGCCGGAGCACCTGCGGATGCTGGAGCCACCGGCGGGTGCCGGAGTTCCGAGGGGTTCCGTGGCGCGCGTCCGGCGAGTCAGTGTGTGTTCGGCTCCAGGCAGCCGAATTCGGCGCCCGCCCCGGTCACCTCGACCCGGAGTCGGTCCGGTCGGAGGTCTCCGATCACGCAGCCGGCGCCGGCGAACCGCACAGCGAACACCGCGCCCGGCGGGGGAGTGTCCGAATCGAGCGCTGGTCGCATCGCGGTGACCTGCACGTCGTCCGGCCGCAGGCCGAGCCCGAGCAGGGCCTGCCGGGTGGACGCCGGGGCGAGGTCCCCGGCGGTGCGCAGCGCCGTGAGCTTCGGCCGGATGCGTGCCGCGAGGGCGTCGCCGGCGTGCTGCTCCTCGGTGGTGAGCTCGTGCCGCTGCTTCCAGCTGTTGTTGTCGGCCTGGTGGGGCGCACCGTCTCCCGGCGGCAGGGCCTGACCTTCCGCATCGTCCTGCGGCGTGGATGCGGTGGGGGCGGGCCGCGACAGGCTGGGTGACGGCAGCGGTGACGAGTCGCCGTCCCCGGCGCCCGGCCGGGCGCAGCCGAGCGCGATCAGCCCGAGCACGGCCGCCGTCACCCATCGGCCGGCATTCCGCGTCCGCATCGTCCACCCCCGTCCGCCGCCACCCGGATCCTAGCCCGAGTGTCCTGGATAAGTTGATCTTGTAGGGAGTTCTACCTGGTCAGGGCCGGTTTCGAGTGACCGAAAGCGTATGACCTAAGTTGCCCAAGCCTGGCCTCAAAATCGCCCCAGGTCACGACGGGTGCAGTTGGGTCATCTGGTCGCGGGTAAGTATTTCACGATTCGGTCTACCCGGACTTTTAGGTCATACGCTAATCGACGGCTTGACCTGTGTGAACTGCACTGGAATCGATCTAGCCAGGACACTCCGGCTAGGGGGCGCCGTCCACGCCCACGATGTCGAACCGGTCCAGGCCGCCGCCTGTCCCGGGAGCGACGAGAGCTGCGCCTTCCCGGGTGCGACGAGAACTGCGCCTGTCCCGGGAACGACGAGACCGGGGCGAAGATCGCTGTGGCGTCGCGCAGGGGTCGCGCTTCAGCTCGTGCGACGGCGGGCTCGCTCGGTGCCTGCGGCAGGCCGGGGATTGCCGCGGTCAGGAACGGGCCGACCAGGGCCGTGCGGTCGCTCCCGCGCGCGGCGATGTCGACCTGCCGGCCGTCGTCCGACTGGAGCGAGAGCACGACGGGCTCGGCACCGAGCCAGGAGACCTCCTCGGTGGCCATCGGTGCTCCACGGTCGCCAGCGCCATGACCCAGCCGAAGAAGCGCATGGGCCGCGGCGCGTACAGGATCAGCAGGTGCACGATCGCGGTGGCCAAGCCGCCGGCCCACAGCGGCGCATTCTCATCTGCGTGTCATGTTCGCCGGTGCACTGTGCGGTTATGACACACGACCTGACGGGCGACGCCCGGGCCCCGGAATCCGCGGCGACCGGTCTGTCCCGGCCGGCCGGTCGGGACGCACCGCCGCCGAACACCGGCACCGACCCCGCATCCGAACCCGGCCCACACCCGCCGGCCCCGCCGTCCTGGCGGCGGTGGCTGTGGCCGGCCGCCATGGCGCTGACCTTCCTGCTGCTGTTCCTGCCGAACCCGTTCGCCGCGGCTCGGGCCGACTACACCTACAGTCAGTTCGTCACCGCGGTCGACGCGGGCCAGGTCAAACAGGTCTCGATCAGCGCCGGTGGAGCGGTTACCGGAACGCTGACCAGCGGGTCGACGTTCACCTCGCAATTGCCGACGGCGCTGGGTGATACCGGGATCAGCCAGAGCCTGCAGACCCACCACGTGGCGATCACCGCCACCGGCACCACCACGTCGTGGCTGTCCGTCCTGGTCGGTTGGCTGCCGTTCCTGCTGCTCGTCTGCTTCTTCGTGTGGAGCGGCCGCAAGGCGATGAAAGGGCTTGTCGGCGGCATCGGCGGGTTCGGCCGGGCCCGTACGAAGGTCATCGACGCTGAACGCCCGACGACCCGGTTCGTCGACGTCGCCGGCTACGCCGGCGCGAAACGCGAGATCCAAGAGGTTGTCGACTACCTGTCCGACCCCGGCCGCTACAAGGAGGTCGGCGCGACCGGACCGCGCGGGGTGCTGCTGGTGGGCCCGCCCGGAACGGGCAAGACCCTGCTCGCCCGAGCCGTGGCGGGAGAGGCCAAGGTGCCGTTCCTGTCGGTGTCCGGGTCGGGATTCGTGGAGATGTTCGTCGGCGTCGGCGCCTCCCGCGTGCGGGACCTGTTCGCCGAGGCCCGACGGCGCGCCCCGGCGATCATCTTCATCGACGAGATCGACGCCATCGGCGGGAGCCGCGGCGCCGTCGCCATCGGCGGCCACGACGAACGAGAGCAGACCCTCAACCAGTTGCTCGCCGAGATGGACGGCTTCGAGCAGGCTGCCGGCGTGGTGATCATCGCCGCGACCAACCGGCCCGAGACGCTCGACGTCGCACTGCTGCGACCGGGTCGCTTCGACCGGCAGGTCGTCGTTCCGCTGCCCACCCTGGCCGATCGGACCGAGATCCTGCGGGTGCACACCGCGGGCAAGCCGCTGGCCGGCGCCGTCGACCTGAACCGGGTCGCTCGCTCGACTCCCGGATTCTCCGGCGCAGACCTGGCCAACCTGGTCAACGAGGCCGCCATCCACGCCGTCCGCGAACACCGCCAGATCGTGCTGCCCGAGGACATCTCCGCTGCCCGCGACCGGATCCTGATCGGGCGCCGCGAGGACTCCAACGCCCTGCTGCCCGAGGAGAAACACGCCGTCGCGGTGCACGAAGCCGGCCACGCCCTGGTCGCATTGCTGAGCCCCAACGCGGACCCCGTCGACAAGGTCACCATCCTGCCCGCCGGCGCGGCTCTGGGCGTCACCCAGCAGCTACCGGAGGTCGAACGACACCTCTACAGCGAGTCGTACCTGCATGACTCGCTCGCCGTGCGCCTCGGCGGACGCGCCGCCGAACTGGTCGTGTTCGCCGAGGGCTCCACCGGTGCCGCCGACGACCTGGCCGGTGCCACCGAGCTGGCAACCCGCATGGTCACCGAGTTCGGCCTGTCGAAGGTGCTGGGGCCGGTCGGCTACGGCGACCGCACAGCCCACTACCTGCCGGGCCAGCCGACACCGGCGCGTTCTTTGTCCGAGGCGACCCAGTGTGTCATCGACCTGGAAGTCGCCGAACTGATGCGCGGAGCTGAAAGCACCGCCCTGGATCTGCTGACGACCCACCGCGATGCCCTCGACGAGCTCACCGCACTGCTGCTTGAACAGGAAACCATCGACGGCGATCAGGTCCGATCGGTGCTGCGCGCGCCGTCGAGCGCATTTTCCAACCCGAAATGACTAGGAAAGGAAGCGCGATGATGCGCACAAAACCCCGTAGGTTCCTCGCGGTCACCGGCGTCGTGACGATGCTGGCCGCCGGCCTCGCCGGCTGCGACAGTTCCAAGAACACCTCCTCGGGCACGGCAGCGGCGAACACCAAGGTCGGTGTGCTGCTGCCGGACACGGCGTCGTCGCCGCGTTGGGTTTCGGCCGATCCGAACGAGATCAACAAGCAGTGCATCGCGAACAAGCTGACGTGCTACATCGACAACGCCAACGGCAGCGCCACCACCCAGCAGGCTCAGGCCCAGGCGCTGATCAATGCCGGGGTCGGCGTGCTGCTGGTCACGAACCTCGACCCGGGCTCCGGTAAAGCCATCGAGGCCCTGGCCAAGCAGCACAACGTCGTCACCATCGACTACGACCGGCTGACCACCGGCGGCACCGCCTCCTACTACGTCTCCTACGACAACGTCAAAGTCGGTGCGGATCAGGGCACCGCCCTGACCCAGGCTCCGCAGGTCAAGGGCAAGACCGCCGTCAACTACGTCGAGATCGACGGGGCGCCCACCGACAACAACGCCACCCTGTTCGCGCAGGGCTACAACTCAGTGCTGTCCAAGCAGCCCGGCTGGAAGAAGCTCGCCGACCAGACCGGCAACTGGGACCCCGCCACCGCGCAGACCGTCTTCACCACCATGCTCGGCCAGCACCCGAACATCAACGCGGTCATGGTCGCCAACGACACCATGGCCCAGTCGGTCATCAACGTGCTCAAGTCGCAGGGGCTGGCGGGCAAGGTCGCCGTCTCCGGCCAGGACGCCACCGCCGGCGGCCTGGACAACATCATGGCCGGCACCCAGGCCTTCACCATCTACAGGCCGGTCGCCGGTGAGGCCGACGTGGCGATCAAGGTGGCCGCCGAGATCCTCTCCGGGCAGAAGCCCACCGCGCCGGCCACGACCAAGGACCCGACCACCGGCCGGGAGGTCCCGTCATACCTGGCCAACCCGACGGTCATCACCAAGGCCAACGTGGCCCTGCCGGTGACCGACGGCTACGTCACCGCCGCCGCCGTGTGCTCCAGCGCAGCGCTGACGAAGCTGTGCACCGCCAACGGCGTGCACGCGAGTTGATCCTTCCGCAGCCCTTCCGTCGCGGGCCGGCAGCACAGACCGGTGCCGGCCCGCACCCAGAACAGGTGGTCAACCATGAGCGACAACCCGGCGCTGCACCTGCGTGGCGTGGACAAGTCCTTCGGCCCGGTGCACGTGCTCTCCGGCGTGGACTTCACCGCCGAGGCAGGCGAAGTGACCGCGCTGGTCGGCGACAACGGCGCCGGCAAGACGACGCTGATCAAGTGCGTCGGTGGGATCCACCCGATCGACGCCGGAGAGTTCCTCATCGACGGCCGTCCGGTGACCGTGCACGACCCGCGCGACGCGGCCGCACTCGGCATCGAGATCGTCTACCAGGACCTCGCCCTGTGCGAAAACCTGGACATCGTCCAGAACATGTTCCTCGGCCGGGAACGCCACACCCGGCTGCGCACCCTCGACGAGAACACCATGGAGAAGCTGGCCCGGCAGGCCCTGTCGTCGCTGTCGGTGCGCACCGTCAGATCCGTGCGCCAAGGCGTCGCCAGCCTGTCCGGCGGACAACGCCAAACCGTGGCGATCGCCAAATCGGTGCTCTGGAAGTCGAAGGTCGTCATCCTCGACGAACCCACCGCGGCGCTCGGCGTCGCGCAGACCGAACAGGTCCTCGCCCTGGTACGCCGCCTGGCCGACCAGGGTGTCGCGGTCATCCTCGTCTCCCACAACATGAACGACGTGCTGCAGGTCGCCGACTCCATCGCGGTGCTCTACCTCGGCCGGTTGGCCGCGCAGGTCCGGCGCACCGACGTCACCCAGACCCAGATTGTCGAGCTGATCACCGCGGGCCGCGCCGGTGACCTGGGACTCTCGCCCGCCGAATCGACCGGAGCGACGATATGAGCACGCAGACCGACGAGACTGTCGACCGGATCGAACAGGACCCGCCCGACACCGTCGAAGGAATCGCATCACTGACCGCGCACACCCGTGCCTACCTTGGCCGGATCAAGGGCGGTCAGCTCGGCGCCATCCCGGCCATGGCCGGCCTGATCGTCATCTCCGCGGTGTTCGCCGTCGTCCATCCCGGCTTTCTCAGCGCGTACAACATCGAGGCCCTGGTGATCCAGGCCGCGCCGATCATCATCATGGCCATGGGTTTGATCTTCGTGCTCCTGCTCGGCGAGATCGACCTCTCCGCGGGCACCACCGGTGGCCTCTGCGCGGCCATCATGGCCGTGCTGCTGCTGCGTGACGGCGCGCCCTGGTGGCTGGGTGCGATCGCCGCGCTGGTCGTCGGCGTCGCGATCGGGCTGGGGATGGGATGGCTGCGTGCTCGCGTCGGCATTCCGTCGTTCGTCATCACGCTCGCCACCTTCCTGGCCTTTCAGGGCGTCACCCTGATCCTCATCGGTGGCCAGGGATCGGTCATCCTGCCGGACAACTCGCCGCTGATCGGGTTGGAGAACAGCTTCATCCCGCTGTGGGCGGGATGGGTGCTGCTGGGGGTCGTCGTCGCCGGATACGCCGCGATCAAGATCAACGACGCGGCCGGGCGGCGCCGCGCCGGCCTGCCCCCGACTCCGAGGGCGGTCATCGCCGTCAAGGTGATCACGCTGGCCGCGCTCGGGGCGCTCTTCACGCACGTCATGGACATCAACCGCAACCTGACCACCAACGCGTTCTTCAGCAACAAGGCCCAGGGCATGCCGTGGGTCGTGCTCCTGCTGGTCGTCCTGTTCGCGGGATGGCACTTCGTGCTGAGCCGCACCGGCTACGGCCGGCACCTCTACGCCGTCGGCGGCAACGAGGAGGCTTCCCGGCGCGCCGGGATCGTCGTGTCCCGGGTACGGATCTCTGTGTTCGTGATCTGTTCGGCCATGGCAGCCGTCTCCGGCATCGCCGCCGCGTCGCTACTGCAGTCGGTCCAATCCAACGCCGGCGCCGGCAACACCCTGCTGCTCGCGGTCGGCGCCGCGGTCATCGGCGGTACGTCCCTGTTCGGCGGCCGCGGCAGGATGATCGACGCGGTCCTCGGCGGCCTCGTCGTCGCGGTCATCATCAACGGCATGAGCGACCTGATCCAGGGTTCCAACTCCGCAGGGTACGAATACGTCGTCACGGGTGCTGTGCTGCTGTTGGCAGCCGGATTCGACGCCGTCGTGCGACGCCGCGGGCGAGCCTCCTGAACCGACGCGAGCCCGCGCGGCGGATCGTCCCGGCTGATGATCGGAGCCGCCCGCAGCGTGCACTCGATCAAGGGTTGCAGCTCCGGGTAGTACTCACGCAACCCATGCAGGACGTCGGCGGCGCTGGCGAAGCCGTCTTCCTGGAGTGCTGGGGGGAACACTCCGGGGGTCGCTCGACCGGGTGAGCGTTCCGCCCGGCACGGGTCCATGTGGGGCATTTCTCCATACGGTGATCTTCTGGTTCCGTTCCAAGGAGTAGCCGTGAAACGTCGTCACCTAGCGGTCGCCGTGGTCGCCGCGATCAGCGCAACCGTCGGCCAGGTCCCCGTCTCGGGTCCGGCCGCCGCGACGCCTCCCGACGCCTGGGGACAGGCTGCGGCCCACGCGACCGGCGACTTTTACAACGCGGGTGAAACCCGGCTGACCCCCGCCGCCGCCGTCAAGCTGAAGCCGCGCTGGAACGTCCCGCTGGCGACCGCAGTGTGCGCTGCCCCGTCCGTGCCGTTGGTCGGCGCGAATCGGCTGGTCACCGCCGCGTCGTACCGGATCAGCGGTTATTGACCCGTAGCTCAAACTTGCCGTGATCGTTTGGGGTGTATGGGCGTTTTGCGACGGGATGCGCGTCGGCTTTCCCTTGAGGCGCAAGAGGATCTACGGCGGCGGGCGGTCGCAGCGGTGCAG
>Ga0307515_10012425_pt1 | contig 16016 bp, 15 predicted proteins | sample 17_EM_MG_FD_194513 | JGI IMG/M metagenome (GOLD analysis project Ga0307515, IMG submission 194513) | Populus trichocarpa ectomycorrhiza microbial communities from riparian zone in the Pacific Northwest, United States - 17_EM | ecosystem: Host-associated > Plants > Roots > Unclassified | place...
GTTGACACCGTCACATTCAGCAATTCCGAGGTTAAGAACTCGGTGAACGGTACGCCCCTTACATTACCTCCTGCTGTTCTCCTTAAAGAGAAGGGAGAATGACATATAAATCTCCAATTTGAAGAGAAGGTCCATAATCATCCAACTTACGTGCCGCGCAGGAATCCGGATCAAGGCTATTGAGGGCGACACAGGCACTATCAAGAGCGTGACTTACAAATCAATCACCCTGGCCTCCATCTCGAAGTATGCTAACCCCCCTTCTCCAAACACCCGACGCAGGCGCGAATATGTGACTTGGTGCTGATAACAAATTTGCAACTATAGATACGGCATCCTGATTGAGCAGAACTACGATGGCGGCGACCTCGACGGCGGTACCCCGTCAAGCGGCATCCCTATTACCGGCCTGGTGGTCCAAAATATCGCGGGGTCGGGCGCTGTCGCTAGTACTGGATATAACGTGGTTATCGCTTGCGGTAGCGGCGCCTGTTCTAGCTGGACGTGGTCGAATGTCGTCGTCACTGGCGGTAAGACGTACGGTAGTTGCAGCAATGTGCCTAGCGTTGCGTCTTGTTAGTCAAGACGGCAGGGGGACACCTTCGAACTCTTGTTAAAAGTTGGCGATTTGAGCGGCTAGGAAGGGTCGACATTCCGGTAGTATAACAGTTCTAACGTTGGAGAAACTTTGAATTCACGTTCAAGGGCATTCACATCTGAGGTTGAATTTCTATAAGAAGAATGACAACCTATTGACAATTAATGAGTTCTTGGCATTCCCTGTCCTGCACTGCCTCCGATAGAGGGGAAACCTAGTCGTAAGGCTGGCAATTTATAATGATGCAAATGTATCAAAAATATCAGGATAGTAAGTTCTTAAAGGAGTCGACAAAGGGCGGAATGTCGGGTAGTGCGATGCTGGTGGTGTTACTGGTAGATGATTAGTGTGTTAACGCTTCGAGCAAACCCCGTTCTCTGCCTTTCAAATGCCCGAAGAACCCGTCCCGGGTTCCGTAGGGCCCGGATGACAGTTTGATATATGCATATAGGAGGTCTTGTGAGTTAGTCACATCCATATTTGATTGGTTGATGGAAGCAGCACTTGTTGAAAATGCTACGAATTAAATGAAGTACTCGATTCTGTATATAGAATACCTCTCATACTCAACATGGCTTTACTACGGTTAAGAGCACCCAAAGTGTATTCGTAGACTAAGGGACAATACAAGATTCACTTTGAAGGGAGATATAAATTTCACTTCAACGCGTCGGAACTAACCTCCTATGACAAAATAATCAACGTAGAGTCTTCGCCAGATCGTGCAATTATCCCATTCGGCGACCTTTCACATTATTTAATTGAAGTGTCTATTTGGAACTCCGTAAGGGATTTCTTCGAACCGCGTTCTCTGTGACATCCCTCTTCTGCATTGAATTGATTTTACGAGTGACGGCATGGAATGTGTGGCAGGAAACCCTTCTATCTAGTGGCATTGACAAAATTATAGCTATAAGGATCCTACTATATGAAGAAAAGAGAAAGCGGTTACCAACCCATCACTGATCGAAGTCCGCAATGGCAAATTGGTCCTTCCACTAGCCATGCGAGAAGGCACGTGGCCTATCTATGAGCAACACTAACGCACACTTGTGGGCGTTGTATCGTGTAGGCATGTCACAGATATTAAATATAGAGACCTTTAAGGAAGAGAAGTTCACCCTCTGCTGTGGTAGCCTTATTTTGGTGGCGTTCGACCTCAAAATCTTGTACCAGTGATCTATAATGGCCTTCTTCGGAGTTGCGCTCATCTACTGGAACAACGAGAATTCTCTAAATTTATTGGCACAAGACCTCGAGCATCTCGATTGCGTCATCATCAATGTTCCCTACAAAGTGGCCTATGAGCAGATACACTTCTAGTTCTCTTGATTCTCGAGCTCTGCATCTATTCGTGGCGTTTTAAAGTATAAATGCATATGGCTATTAGGGTATACTAGCCAATAGAGGAGTCGAAGGTGAACAGAAAAGACTATGTTGAGATATTTGTGTCCAGAAATTGGGGGTTAAATGACAATAATGACTGAGGTGGGTCACGTGATGGCAAAAATCCAACTAGGGAACACTTCCCCATCACGCTCTTTCATCAGCACAGTACATCACAATAGGACGTTGTTTTATTTTTATTTTTCAATCTTTTCTTCCGAGAGGTAAAGGAGTACCGCTGATGAAGAGACTGAGAGCAGAGTCCCAAAATACTTGAGCGTGAAGCTGAGTCGCTCGTCTCGACAGTAAAGGAACAAGTGTTTTCGATTGAGACATTTATGCATGATATTTGAGGGACAACTCCTTGCTCACGGCATAAATCCAGTCATGCCTCATTTCAGCGGTCTCTATCCCAAAGCAAAACGCGGCACTTCGTATCTCGAGCTATACCGCCGCCCCCTTCCACTCCAGACTTGCTTGCTCAAGATATCATTGCTTCACTCTCTTCCCGAGTATTCACAGATCAGAATGCCGATTCAGGTTGCTCTCCGGAAACCGAACTACTATCCGAGGAATCGATCCTTATGCCAAGTATCACAAACCTTACCCACTGCATTGAATAAGCTATATACAGCGTGATTTTAGTAGATACGGAATCATTGACAATTCAATAACACTCTCAGTTTTTGAAAACTTTCTAGGTCTATATACACCCCTCCCCAGTCCCAAGCCTCAGTCACACGGCCAGAAAGAAGAAAACCGTTCTCCTCTTACATGATGCCTTGAGGTAACGGGTTGTCATTGATGTGACCTCGGAAATTGATTGTGTTCGCCTTCATATGTGCTAATAACAAGGAGAGGCCATTTTCCCTCCTGTAACCTTTTGTGGAACTATGCTATCCATGCGGTTATCACCCGTTGGTACACAAAACAACAGGTGCACATTCCCACGTTATTTCATGTCACGTGTAGGCTTCGAGCTTCTCTCATTTATAATAAGATTTTAGCTGATTAAACTTCTTAAACGCTTTAACCGATGCCTTAGATCTGGAAGGCAAGTCCTTTTACCCTCTCAAATTACACCAATTATCCTTCAAAGTCAGGTGATGATGGACTTGGAACAGTCTAATGCTGAAGAATAACGCAATGCTGTAGCTGCCACATTTTTATTGTATCATCCTGCTTTATCTAAGATTCCGTGAAATTGATCTTCTTCCCTATATGCACAACGGCTTTTATTAAAGCCTCCACAGTGGCACCAGTCGTGACAAGATGAACAACTGCCCTGAAGAAAAGTCCCCTCTCTCCAGGAGCAAAGTCAACCATGAAGCCCTGCTTTACTAATTCCCTTGCAATTTGTTTTGTTGTTCTAGTGTTCACGGACTCATCCTCGCCGGCGTGACCGCCAGGAGCGAAATAGAAGCATACTTGCAAGCAAGGGGGTGGGTTCTCACTGAGAAGCTCAAGATCATCATTGGTAGCGACGAGGGAAGCGAAATGCGCCGCTGTGTCGAACGCCCTATCGATTTGGGCTCCGTAACCAGAGCTCCCGTAATAGATCCATCCAAGAGCTAGTTTGAGAGCGTCGCCTCTACGTCCACACTGGAGGGTAAGGTCCGCTAAATCCCAGCAATCAATGCCAAAGTCAGTTTCTCCGTTACAACCGTTCGCAATACCAGTTTCCAAAGTACTGCCATCCTCTCCATTGTTCTCGTGAAATAGATACCCTGCCGGTAGAGTATTGGCCCGCCAAAACCTTCTGAGATCCGCGCCGAGCAAGAAGGAACATGTCAAAGGTACTCCCATCATTTTGTGTGGATTGATTGTCACACTGTCCGCGAACTCGGATCCATGCAACTTATGCTTCTGCTTGGCGGAGAATACCACAGGTCCGCCCCAAGAAGCATCGATATGGAACCAGAGCTTTTCTCTCCGGCATATCTTTGCAATCTCTAGGAAAGGATCAAACGCTCCCATAACTGTAGTGCCAGCCGAGGCACTCACAAAAAAAGGGGTGAAGCCTTCTTCTCGCGCTTTCCGTATCAGCCTCTCGAGCTCGGAGGCGATCATGCGGCAGTGAGAGTCTACAGGGACAAGCCAGGCATTTGAACTTCCCAGCCCACATACCTGCGCGGCCTTTTCAAGCGAATAGTGACCATGTGCACTTGCAAACAAGACAAACTTCTTCCCACCATATCCTTCACTTTTTGTCTTCGGAAAGAGTTCGTTGCGCGCGATGACTAGCGCAGTAGTGTTGGAGGCTGAACCACCTGGCATAGTCAAGCCTCCAGCATACGGGCCCACAAGGTTGAAGAGCAACGCTAAAGCGCGGCCAGTCTTCTTTTCGATCGTGGTCAAGACTGGGGAGACTTCATAGACATGTAACTGACACAAAGTTCGATCAGCTTCAATCTGAACTCGGAGTTTTTGGGATAGGAATGAAATTACATTCGCGTTCAGGACACTCAGAACTAGTTCGGACACCAATCCGACGGCATTCGTCGAGGCTGACAATTTATGCATAAATCCCCGATCCCACGTATTCACGCTGTAGTGAAGTATACGTTCCACAATGCTAAGGAGGCCGTCTTTGCCTTTTCCTTCTTGGGGTAATTGGAACCCCAGAAGATTCGTCAGTTCTTGTGGCTTGTATTTTTCGACGAGAGAAGACACGCCGCCATCTCCTCCGAGAGAGAGGCTGTCTTCGTGATCCGCACGAGCGATGAATGGGATGATAAGAGACTTTACAGCAGTCAGAAGCTAGCCTCGAAGTCAGTGATGAATAGCCTACTACCAGACAAGAGTTTTGGACAAAAAACTTGGGCATGAAATGCTGCTGAATTGTCGGGGAAAACACTCGATACTCACATCGTCGACCTCCGTTGCTCGGTCGAGATTCTCTTTTGCATGACCATTGCAACCATTTGTCATTTCGTTTCTGCCATTGCTGAGAATTTGAGCGTCGGCCATAGTTTCTTGCGCAAGATCTCCAAGTAGAACGATTGTTGCCAAATTGAGGACGTGCCAGATGGAGCACACTTTTGAGCAGCGCTGCTGCTTAAATTAAGGACGATAGCCATGGTATCGTTGACAAACATTTTTGGCTGCCACTGCCGACGGCCACACGTACCATATGCACAAGGAAAGATTGGGTACAAATATGAATGTGTTCGATCGATTTCGGATCTCTGCAGGAAAGAGCAACTCCATCCCCCACGGAGAAGACTGGTCCCCTCTGAGTCCTCTCGCCCGGTTTGTTAGCAGAAAAAGTAGATGTACCTGAGGCTCCACCAGTGATATGGTATCTGAGTTCCAGCCGCATAAATGGATCGGCAAATTCCAGCCTAGATTTGCCAACAGGGTGGGCAGCAGGATGGTACGGAAAACAACAGGTGCAGGACGTGTGTGAAAATGGCGTTCAATCTCCACAAAGCAGTGGTCGACCCGCGTGGGGACCCCAGCGCTAGCGATAATTCTCCACTCGAAATGCCCTCCTCTCAGAGAGCACAACGGATTATATCCATATTATAAGGTAACTTAAAAGAGTGGTATAAGAGGCATTGTAAACTTTCAGCTGATGACTGCTGACCGGCCAGGTAAGGCCCTCTCATTCAGTCTCGGGTGACATTGGAGCCGATGCAAGAGGGCAGCCCCAAATGCGCAGCATCCACGCTGCCTCGTGGCTCCGAGGCAGTGCATGATCATTTGATGCACGCCACACCACAAGCAAGTTGGGACGGAGATGCAGAGGGCATTACAGGCTCGTTTCTGCAATAGAGATGAGGGTGAAAGCATTAGTTCGGGAAGCCGCATGATTGGAATGTGCTCCCTCGAAGCCGTGGCCTTGACCCTAACAAAATGGGGAGCATAATATGACTGGGAGGATGGCGGCCTAGACTGATGTTCAAGTAGGCTCTGACATGTGGACGTTTCAGTGCTTGTATGTAAGAAAGAAATGCGATCCTTGCTCAAATTGACTAAGAGGAAGCAGATTTTTCGCGGGGGTGGTTCGGTACCGGTAATGGGGCTGGGAGGGGGAGCAGCAACCCTCATGGGGGCACCAAGCGTATCTGTGACCAACCAAACTCGGGGCTTGACGCTTGGTCTCAGCGTCGAACATAGGTGCCTTATAAATTTAGTGATTTAACGCTGTAATTGTAGGCTTGCAACTAATGAAGTTTAGGTTGTTGGCTCTGAAAATCAGCGTCTTATGCGAATTAAAAAAAATTAGAAAGGGGGCGGGGAAGCAGCAAGACAAAGACAAAGACAAAGACAAAGCGCAAGGCCAGAAGCCCGACCCATCACGTTCTTCTGGCTTTCCGTAGCTCCAAGAGCTCACTCAGCCTTCTCGAAAACCTGATCTCAAATTGCGCTTCAAACCGCACAGAAGCAATGCTGATGATCACAACTTCAGATCCTTTATTTGCTAGAGCGTCTCCAGGTATGCCAAGTTCATCTAACACAGGCTCTGTTTCTTGCCCTGACCTTCCTTAGTCCGACCGTGCAGCCTGCCCTTCGAACAACGACCCCACGCCATCGAGAGCTCTCTCTCGTGCGATCACAACGGCACCCTCGCTGTCCGCAAATAGCAGCCCCAGTGACACATGTATTGGCCGCGGCGATTATGACCTTGGTCACAGCGTACTTGCTCTGAGCGTGAGCAAGTCCCAAGAAGGATTATATTTGGCTGTTTGCAGGTACCGGCCAGGCTATCGGGCCTGGATTGATAAAGGGCGTTTCAAATGATTCGGCGGTGGAGTTTCAAAACGGGAAAGGATTCGCAGGCACAGAGAGAACGGGTTGTCCAAGAGATTAGGGACGCTCTATGGGAGGCGAGCAAAAATAAGCCCAACAATGATACGAAGGAGCACCTCCAGTTTGTCTGCGAAGAAGATGTGGAAAAGATATGGACTCCTTGGCGTATTGGACAACTCTCGTCGGAGCTAGAATGGGACAAACAAGATCTGCAAGATCGAGCGCTACGGTTCCTAAAAGTTTTATCGACTTTAGTCTGGATCCACTGGGACAAATGGGAAGACTTTGGGAAATTGTTTCTGAAGCTAGATGGCCGATCTGACCGAGACCTGCCATTATCCAATACGCACTTTCTCCAAAACGAAAGACTTCAATCATCCTTTGAGCAGGATCAATATATCTTTATTCCTGTCACCCTAAAGGAAGATGACGAGGATAACCAAGACGAGATTGATTATGTCTCGTACTCGAAGAACCAACGACTACCATTATTCAATTCAGAAGAAATTGGGGAGGGTGCTTCCGGCAAGGTAACCAAGGAAGCGATTGCACGCAAATATTTCTTCTGGAAGGTGGGCCATTTGAACCCAGAGGTACGTCTATAATTATACAAAACCAACCGTTTTCTTTCTCACACTCAATAGGAGCAATACGTCGCCGTTAAACGTATTGTACATAGCGACTCAGACCCTTCAAGATTTATGGCAGAGCACAAGAACCTGAAAGCATTCAAGCAATGTCTGGATCGAAATACGAATATTATGCTGAGCTATGCCGCATTTGCGCATGGTTCGAACTTCATTATAATATCACCATTAGCGGACCTTGACCTTTACAAATTTTTCACAGGATCATATCCAGACTTTCAAGCCCGCCGAAGGCGATTTACACCAATCGCATTGCTAAAGGAGTCCCTGGGTCTTGCCGCTGCGCTCAACTTCCTCCACGATGGACTGAGAATGAGAGAGGGGCAAAAAGTTGCTTGCGCACACTTGGATCTTAAACCAGAGAATATTTTGGTGAAGTGGGGTGCAGGGGGCGCAACGGATGTTGGTCGTTGGAAGATCCATGACTTTGGAACTTCAAGGATCAAGGAACCTTCGGCTACAAACCCTAAGGTTTCAGGTTTGCTGCCTGGCTATTTTCCCAGGCAGTTCTCATTCACAAGAGCTGGTCGGGCACCTGGACCATTCCAAGCCCCGGAAGTTCAGTCTAGCCAAGAGAGAGTTGTTGGTAGGGAAAGCGACATGTGGTCCTTCGGTTGCATTTTGGCATTTGTTCTCGCCTTTGTTATAGGAGGGCCAAAACATACATCACAACTAGCGAAGACTCTTGACGAGCCAGTTTCGGAAGACACGGAAACCGACTACTTCTATACGATTGATTCGACTAATAAATCCAAATTTATTATCAAACCGAAGGTAGCGGAGTGGCTCAAGAGCCTTAAGATGAATAATGGCGATAAGACACCCTGGGTCAACAACACTCTGAACCTCATCTTCAGTACCCTAGTGGTGGATGCTAAAGCGCGACCCAAAGCTTCTGATGCTTTGAATCGTCTGGATGCAATTTGTTCCGAAAAGACTGATAATTTCGATGCGATTTGTAGTTGGGTGCCAGCAGAGGAAGACTTCGGTATCGAAATGAATATTCTGCCTCCTATTTCCTCCCCTGTATCTACTCAAACTTCGTCGACTCACTCTATCCGGGAGACTTCGCAACCTACGGATGAGCATGGTAGCTCTCCCAATTCTCCTGTACGCCTGGTCGCATCTCCGTCAACGAGCGGGTCCGGACTATCTGATCCCTGGTCAGGGCCTTCGAATGAAATTGCGGAAACTGCTGTGTTCATGAACCTCAAACCACCCCGCAAAACCTTCAAAACCACAATATGCCCGTCGGGTTGCCACGCCGCATTCGTATCAAAAAATCTGGCTAAAATACACTGCCTAAATTGGGTTAGAACACGTTCAAAATCGATAACTCAGCCTATGATTCATGCCCCGGACGTTAGGGAGATTTCTTGTCCTGACGAGGGGTACGAATGGAATTATGTCTGCCTCTCTGATTCTTATGTTCTCTTAAGAGCTAAGGATCAGAGAAGTAGAAGTAAACATACAAAAGTAAGACCGCGCTTCGTGTCCGCTCTGATTGCACCTCCCAATGCTGTTGAGCTTTGTCCTTGTTTAGAGCCTAGTTTTGGGCTTCAAAGAAAAGTTTCTACGAATTTCCAGAATGTTGCACGTCGACTGCAGCCAGTTCTTCCGACCTGCCGCAAATTGTCTAGCCACTAACTATTGTAGATCCATCTATACAGATATGACATGCGTGACCACACAAGCTCCGGAGAACCGGAGGAGGTGCCTTTGGTTGCGTCTGTCCAAACCGCTGCAACAAATGCTGTGAGAATGGCTGTATCGAGTCTTGGTGATATACTTTTCATGTGGGATGCCGCGTTATATTTCTATTCATCAAACCTTGGGTAATTCCCGACCGGTTACAGATGTCCAAAAACTTGCTGTGCTGACTTAATGATAGGGTACAGAAACTAAAAATTGCGGGTCTGCTGCACAGCAGCGGTGCCTCTTTTAGCCCTGACGGAAAACGCATTTACGGTTGGTCATTTTCGGAGAATGGACTCGGAAATGGACGTGAGAACTATTGGTACATGTGGAATGCAACGAATGCGGAACAGCTTTCGAAAGTCGCCACTGCTCGTAAAACCGTTCGTTCTAATATTCATCTTCGTTTTTGACGTTAAACTAACTTTGAATAGGCTGAAGGTAGTAAAGGCCAGGATACGCTTTTCCCACTCTCCACTTACTTCTCTGCCTTCGAACGGCCCAACCGAATGTACGTGATCGGTAAAGACGAAACCAAATTCGAAGCCGTCAGATTGAGTCAAGCAGTGCGCGATATTGTGGCAGGTGCCAGCTACCGCTGTTCGGACACAGATAACGAATCCTTGGTGTTGGTCTCGTCAAATGGCATGTTGACTAATTTGAAACTGCTACCTGATGTCGATGCTTCTTCGCCATCTTTCGTCGGCAAGCTGAAAAATGGAGTCACAACAGATGATGGAATTGCTGTGCTAGAGTTAGATTCGAGCATTTTCGTTATTGTCTCTCATTGCAATGGATGTATCGAGAAGAGGAAGATCTGGAGCAAGTGATCTTAGATCCGCGGCCTTACGCGGTACGCAGAGCCGCAGAATCTCTCAAGCGTTGTTTCTTTTGATGCCACGATCCATATTTCCAGTATCCTAAGGTGAGGATTGTCAATGGGATAGTGACGGCAACGTAGATCCAGAAGCTTTTGGAGATGAGGAGTGTTCTTGTGCTAGAATTGAAACTGAAAAAGTTCATGCCAAAAATTCCCTTTTGAGAGTTGAATTAGGATCGTCAATTGACTTCTTGATATTGGTACGTACTGTTATAAAGCTTGCTGGTAGATATGTCAAAGTGACCAGTGTGATTATTCGGACGGTTGCACTGTCATCAACAGTGTCTTTTGTCAACGTAAGCAGATGGTTATTAATTTCTGCAGAGATATCTTGATTCTGTAGATTCAAGCCATCTGCGAGCTACGCCGTAGATCAGTAAACACGAATAGCAGATTTGATTCCATACCACTGACAAACTTTGTCATGTTTTCAATGCGCTGTTGCAGGACATCTGTGGCAGAAATGTAGCCTTCAAGCCGTGAAGAGCAAGCCCTTAAATGATATGCTGTTTCCGCAACTCTTTGTTCATCATGCGGTCCTGGTAGGCTGTTGTTCATAGCTTGAAGGGCAGTGATTATTGATATGGTATTGCGAAGGATCGCGGGAATGGGGATGAGTTTTGCAGCCAAGTGTCGGAGTGCTTGCAGTGTGTTGAAGTTCATACCGAGGTAGTCTTCACGATCGCGGAGATCACTGGTCATTAACATATCTTCCTACAACGATGGTAGGTTAGATCTGCGTGTCAAAGTCTCTCTTTAATGTGGCTTACCAGTTCAAGATAGTTTTTGGTATTGTAGCGGAGATACCAGCACCAGTTATTAACGTAGGATGACAAGATTAAGACATGCAATCGCACAGGATCCAACCCGATCGTCCTTGTAGTCATGCCGGTTGATGATGCCATAGAAATTCGCTTCTGAGCCTTGGAGTTCTGCATTGGGTGAAGCAAGAGGCAAAAGTTCTGGCCCACTCCCACTGCTGGCATCGAATAACGGTGGTAGACCCCGGTTTGACGCAATGACCATGGGTCGCCGTGCTTTCGGCCATTCCTCTCTGCATAGCGGAGCTGGTAGAATATGTCTTTGTCCAAATTATTAGCAAGTATGATAGGAGATAAGTTGGGGAGCGAAGTACCCCGACATGAGCTATTTGGATTGTTGCAGATAACGCTCCCTACCCCTTCGTCGGAGAAAACTTGCCTGTCGCCGAAGCGGCAAATAACATCCAGAAATCCAGGTGGGACTTGGTGGCGTTTGAGTACCTCGCACATTGAATCTTCATCGATATTGAAGGGTGACACAGAATTATCCTGAGTTATGGAACTGCCCTTCCTATCAGTACCAATATTGGTGCCTTCAAAGGGGCCTACGTACATTATTCGCAACTGGGGAACAACGGTACTCGAAAGCAAACTTTTCATACTTGCCTCGTCCTGCAAAGCAGACGGTCTGACGGTGTCTGACGGCTCTGAAGATTCAATGACCTCGACGTCTATGCGTGGAGAAAATAACACCGCTGATAGTTGTTGAAGTTGCTCGGTATACGGTTGAGCATCGATGCCCATTGGGTCGAAATCTGACATGTTTAGGAGGGATTCATCCCAAGCTTGCCAAAGTTTGCATGGGGCCATTTGTAAGAGTTCGACAATGACGTCTTGGGAGATCTATTTCGTATGTGGCAACGAGGCTCGACATCAGCGATCAGAACATATTTCTCGATTTCTTGGTGTTGAGTTGTTTAAGTGTGAGGTGTCTCACAATTTGCCAAAGGGATCAGTCACAGGGCGTAGGCTGATTGATTCGTGTCAGGCACTCTTTTTTCCTTGCTTGAGGGGACCGTTCATTGCTTGAGGTGTCCCGAGTAATGTGGCCGCAGTGCATATCACACGCACACCCAGGCGCATAAAAAGCGTGGGGTCAAGAATGCCACATTCAAGGCAGTTTCTGTTTTTGGTTGGTTGCATATTTACATGTGTTCCGGCAACCAATCTGCGACTTGTGACACCACACTCTGCACCAGCTGCGTTGGCACGCTCCCCCCATCGGCCACCTGACACCAAAATCTAAAAACAAGCAAACTCAGCCTTGCCCAGAAGCTAGGTTTCACCATGGGGCATAATTGATCTTTGCCGCCGCCGTCAGCGATGTTGCTCCAGTGCTTGGGTTTACCACTCGCTGTTACGTACTGCATTTCTTCCTGTAAGTTTCAAAATTAACCTTCGAACTAGCCAAAGTCAACAAGGCATTGTGCCAGGTTGAAACTCACCGGAGTCAGTCTTCGTGGCGCATAGTATATCCATCTTTCATTCTTCGTCTGTGGCACTTTGGTGTCAGCGACTGCCCCCAGTGACGAATCTTTTACAAACGCTGATCTTGAAATTCATCTGCCCAAATATCTCCACTAGCTTGGCCCTCAATGCCTCCCTGCTGATGTAACCTGTATCTCTGAGCTCAGTCTGAAATTTCCTTAACGGCGCCGCTGAAGCCATCATGGTGGCCCGCTGGAATTCGAAATGGGTGTCGTAGAAGTACAGCAGGATCCCGGGCGGCTTTATCAGAGTGGCATTATTAATTCCAAACTCGCGAGCAAGCAAATGACCCTGACTCTGATTTTGTCGCTGCTTGCCTTGTCGGTGAGAAAGAGGAAATTTATCGCGGCGTCGGGCGCTCAATATTGACCAAGCCACTCCAGGCAGGGGAGCCACCAAGCCACCAAAGACAGCACACACGCACCTAAAATTTCTGCCTGTGTGGAACCGGGAGCCCTCTTGAAATCGTCAAAATCCCTCTGGTTCTGATCAGTCTGGGCTCTTCCTATCTGCAGCCGACATTCGCACAAAGTTTATCTAAGCCTTAGTTCTTAGAAGCTGGAACTAAGCATCATGGATCACAGTTCCCCTGCATCAGCACCTGTCATGAGGTGCGCTCAATCTGCTGTCCAAATAATACATCTTTTGCTTACAATATACTTTTAGAAGAATATTACGCTGGTATCACATAGCTGTAAGTCATTCCCAAATATTATAATGCACTCGTTTAGAATAAGTCCCTGCTGGGAAAATCGGGGAGGCCTCAAAGCAGTTGAATGAGAACGCCTGTGTACTCTTCCAGACCCCTCTGCTGAAAACCCTTCCAGGCGATCACGATTGGGGGAATAATCGGCATTGGGTTTGCTACAACGAGCGGCCAAGTCCTTGCGATTGCTGGGCCCGGGGGAACCTTGATTGCGTTTAGTGTGAACGGGTTTGTTGCCATCTGCGTCATGGAAGGAATTTGCGAAATGATAGTCTTGTGGCCTATCTCAAATGCCATGATTGAATTCGTCCGCGCTTTTGTTGACGAGGATCTTGCTATCGTCGTTGGAATAGCCTACTGGTATGTGATTTTCTAATGAGTACCCTTCTCCTTCTGGTTATATCTCTTCGAAGCCATATAATTTAATACTTAATGTAGGTATAGCTGGGCTTGTACAATGACAGCTTTGGTTATTGGCGCCGCCGGTCTACTATCCTACTGGAATATATCCACTGGTCTCCTCAATGTCGTATTTTTTGGATGCATATTCGTAATATTCCTTATCAACTGTTCTGGCATCTTAGTAAGCATTACCTTTCTCGCAAAAGGTTTTTCTAATTTCTGAAATCTAGCTATTTGGAACTATCGAACTTGTAGGAGGCATCTTTAAGCTTCTCCTCATTACGATAATATTCATCACTATGATTTGTGTCAATAACGGAGGTAAGCCAATGTACACATGGTTGAGTCGCAACGATGCTGATGATAAACAAAGCCGGTCCAGGTCCTAGTATTGGAAGCGCCTGTCCGTAATTTCTTATTTACCCCCCGATTACTAAATCTTACTCCAAACATAGTTTTCAACGATGGCATAAAGAACAACCCAAATGTAGCCGGAAGCCAATTCCTCGCAGTAATGTAAGTGTTTCTAAACTCGTTTCACTCCATCCGACTTTCTAACGCCTCGGGCAGTATTGCTATCCCCATCGCGACTTTTTCGTACACAGGTGTCGAAATTGTCACCGTTACCGCATTTGAAGCTGCAAGGCCCAAAGAACTCCGGTGGCCGGCAAAGAACATTGCCTATTTCACTCTGATCTTCTATGTCCTGAACATAGGAGGATTTATCGCCAACATAGAATGGTTCAACCAAAATCTTCCGCAATTCTTTAGTCAGCCACTTGTTTCACTCCAAACCCCCAATCTGGGGCATACCGCGTGGTTTCCGCAGGCAGGTCTGAGAAGTAGTGCTGCACCAATTATTGCTACGCTACAGGTTGGGATGAAGACTCTCCCAGCTGTCTTGACTGGGCTTCTCATGTATTCTGGACTCAGTGCCGCTAATGCATCATTATATGTTGCTTCAAGAACTCTCTATGGCCTCACTCGAGATCTTGCCTATGATGATGAACGATTTCTCGTTAGAATGGCGGCAAAACTGAACGTTATTTCCCCCGGCCGTCGGGTTCCTCTCTGGTCTCTCCTATTTTCTGTCCTGGCCTTCTCATCCTGGCTACCATTCATAAAAACCCACTCTGGGTATACGCAAGCGGACGTATGTTTCAATATCTCTTTCGTTATGAACCAAGAGTACTGACCACAACCTTCAGCTTCAAAACACTTTCGAGTCAATCGGAAGCACAGGATGTTTGCTAGTATGGGCTTCTCAATGTCTTGCGTTTATCAGATACAATAAATGGTATGCCGAGTATAGTTTCCAACAGACCAGCGCTAACATTATTATGCAAGGCTTTGGATGCATAAAGAAAAACTTCAAGGGGAACACTTGAAGCAATTCCAGCGGTGGCCCCAAAAGGGTTTCTCGAGCTGGGCTTCTGCCCTACAGCCGGGTCCGGCATACGTTGGTCTGATATCCTGTCTTGTGATTGTGTTCATCTTGAATACTGCTAGTTTGTGGAATGGCCAGGACCTGAAGTCAAAAGCGCTGACTGTATTTCTCGGTGTGAGTGGAAATCTATCCTAAAAAATCACGTTTTAACTTCAGCATACTGACTTGGTATTTCCAGCCAGGACTCCTTCTAACAATCTTTCTGGCGCTTAAGATTGTGAATAAGAGGGGATGGGTAGTACTTGATGACCGATGGGAAAAACTTCATAGCACTTTGAGTAACCTTGACGGCTTGATTAACCCCGATATCCAAACACAGTCTGGATCGAACTCTCCTACTCCTACCGGCTTGATTAACCCCGATATCCAAACACGGTCTGGATCGAACCCTCCTACTCCTTCGACAAATAACATTGCTGAAGGTGAGAAGTGAATTGCTTTAGACTTTTGGTTTCAGTCAATTAAGAATTTTAACTTATTGAACTGTCAAACTTATATTACTAGGCTTGCTTAAGTCTTATTTTCTTCTTACGTCAGGAATTGGGTCAGCTATAGCACCGCACACGCAGATGGTTTCAGCAATATGGCAGAAATGCAATGTAAACAGGGAAATCCGGACCTAAAGAACCCGGTCGTTCTTAGGATCCTCCCCCAAAGATGTCCTGCACATATTGCAGTGGCAATAGAGATTTCACACTCTGTAATATTTCAATAAAGTTAATTAAGTCCATATAGTATTAAGAGTTGGTATAGCACGTAATGCGCTATTATAAGAGATCTATAAGCTCATTATTATATATTTAAATATAGAATTCTCTTAGTATAAGCTAAATAATGTGGTACGGCTGGCCGTACACTGTCGATTTTCGCGATTTTAGGTAGTTTTGACATTCTGATCACATGACCACGGACATGTCCGAGATCATGTGACTTTGGCATTTCGCATAAGAAGGCCACAGTTTCTATAGCCATAGAGCAATAATCTATACATCACTTTCATACTTTGAGTTCTATGCACTTGTACACTGATTTTGTACTACTTTACGTCTGTCTTACAATTATTGTTTTTTGGTATTTTTGCTATTAGTCGATTTTATACTCTGTAGTGTTGTGACGGCAGGAACAAAGCAATGAGAAGCGAAGCTCAAGATCTAAGATTCCTATGTCTATTGAGAATCTAAAGCTAAGGAG
>Ga0307515_10012426_pt1 | contig 16015 bp, 5 predicted proteins | sample 17_EM_MG_FD_194513 | JGI IMG/M metagenome (GOLD analysis project Ga0307515, IMG submission 194513) | Populus trichocarpa ectomycorrhiza microbial communities from riparian zone in the Pacific Northwest, United States - 17_EM | ecosystem: Host-associated > Plants > Roots > Unclassified | place...
AATTCTTAAAATTAACTTAATCAGGTCTCGTTTAAATTTAACCTATTCAATTAAATCAGCGAGAATGACCTGTTCAATCTTGATTTAACCGGGACAATCTCCTAGCCAATTCAAAATGAAATATGATCTGTCATGTTGAGTTTAATAGCTTAAATAAATATTTATTTAAAAAAAAAAACTCAATTTTTAAATTTGCTAGGAAAAAAAATGACGTCGAACAAATAAATGTCAGGCCAATCACTTGCCACCACGTATTGGTCGATTCGCTAATCGGACAACCTGGAAATTGTAACTACCAACCAAGAACTTGGTCGTTGATTATAGCCCATGGTTCCGCTACTCCAAGAAGTCGTGGTTTTACAAGATCCTCTTTTCGACCGTATTTGATAATGTGATGATTGTTTTTTTTTTTTAAGTATTTTTATTATTAAAATTTTGTTTAAAATATTATTATATAAAAACAATAAAAAATTAAATCTATTTTTTAAAAAAATAAATAAATTACTATTCATCTCTCGTGTGTGGACGTACTTCCGCAACGGTACCCTAGTACCTGCTGCTACCACTATAATTTTTCTTTTTCTTATTCCCTTTTCAATAGGTCGGATTTTAATTAAATTATAGTAGATCCAGATCATATTTGTTTAATAGGTCAACTAGGATTGGGTTTTTTAAATTCATATTGGATTTTTTAATGGTTGATTCAGAGCCATGTGTTGATCATGTTAAAAATCAGGCTTAAAAATTTGACGTACGTCCTGGTAATATTTTATGTATCACTTTTTAAAAATTAAAAAATACAACTCCATTGAAAATAAAAAAAATTAAATTATCCCAATATGAATTTACCTTTAAAGTAAAAATTAATGTAAACAAGGCAAGAAATATGACAAGGCTAGATAAAAATAATAAGACTATTTACTGACAGATTGACTGGATTGCACCATGTAAAAAAAAAGACATGGGCATGTAACATTATTTAGTACTTGGAGTAAACGAACGCTGAATCCAAATTTAGTGTCATATTTATATCTTCTCTTGCTAAAAATCTAGCATAAAATTATATCCGGAAACTCGGTCAAACACATTAAACCCTGGAATTTTAATTGTTATTTAACATTCATCATACTCAAGTATATTATATTTTTTAAATTAATGTTTGTATTGATTTGAAATCAAATTATTATCAAACCACATCATGATAAATTTATATTTAATCTATTTAATAAATTTATTTAACTGGATTTGTAATTCGTGTTAAACTGCGAGTAGGATCAATTTATTTTAAGTAAAAAGAAACATCCACACATTGCAATGTTTTTCAAATAAAAAAAATTAAATTATATAAAAATTGATCTAATATAACCCAATCAATTTAATAGATCAAAAGGAAACCTAAATACTAGTAAAAATCTTGTTTGACATGCAAAAATTAAAGATAGTGTCTTTTTTCTTAAAAAATAATGAGATGACAATATATTTTATCAATTCATGTCAATTCGGGTTAATTTGTAAAATCCACAACCTGGATTATGAGACCATGATAACTTATATAAAATAAATTGAAACGGATTATGAATCTTAATTTCTAATCAACTCAATATTGAATAATAAAAATTAAAAAAAATCAATTAAAAAAGGCTTCAAAATAAATGACATGAGTCAACCTGCCAAAACCACAACCCTTGTAATAAGACTAATATAACCCGGTGAAAAGTGAATAAAAAAAATTATGAAGCCCGATTATCAATCAACTCAATGTTAAATGATGAAATTAAAAAAAAAATAATTAAAAAAATGATAGAAAAAAAAACTTGAATCAAACCGCCAAACCCATGATCCTGGTAATGAAACTAAGAAAGTCTCGTAGAAAATAAACAAAAAAAAATAACCAAAGTCAATCTAGGTTATCATGTCAAATCCTCGATCTAGTCACGAGACTGAGATAACCCAATAAAAAAATCAAAATAAATTATGAAGTACAATTCATAATAAATTCACCGTTAAATTATGAAATTATATAAAAAAATATAATTTTTAAATGACATAATAAAATGTCCTGAATCTATCAAGGTTAACCCGTGACCCTGTTTACGAGACCGAGATAACCTTGTAGAAAATAAATCAAAATAAATCATGAAACCTAATTTATAATCAACAATGTTGAATAATGACATTGAAAAAATACCAATTAAAAAAAACACTCGAGTCAATCGAGTTAACTTGCTAAATTTATAATATGAGTTATAATATTGATATAACTACATAAAAAATAATTTGTAATAAATCATAATGCCCAATCTCTAATAAACCAAATGTAAAAAAATAAAACATCATAAATATACATAGATTAAAAACACGAAAAAATTAAGGGAAAAAATACTATTACAACAAATAATATTTTTATGGGGGGTGATGCACAATAAAAACTACAACTATTTTAATTGTTGTTAATTGATTCAACCTGTGTTATAAAAAATATATACTAGATTTGTTTGATTATATATGGATTCATATTAAGATAGATCTATTGCCAATCCTATCAATTTATCAATGGTTATCTGTTAGTATTAAAAAATAGAGATAATTGAATTTAACCACGAGATATAAATATTTTCAATTTCCTAGCATCTTCATAAAATTGAACAAGTGATATTTTTTTATTGAAACCAAGAAGTGACTGTCACTCGCTCATTGGCCAGCTACCACTATAATTGGTCCCAACTACCAATCTCTTTCATATCGCGTGGATATAAAAAAGCAAAATCCTCTGCGCTACTCCATAACGTAATCGTATTCGGTATGAATACATTCCACACCGTCTCTCTCCATTTCACCTCAAGCGCGTGCATATACTTCGCCATTTAGATCCTCACACCGTACAAACACAACTTAATTGGTTGAGATCCACCACCCTGTCTCATAGCGCGTGGAAAGATTGGTATTATCTGGCGTTTCGATTTTTAAAAGAAATAGGGAGGGAATTGGATTTCAATCATTGAAAGGAAAAATAAATAACAATTAAAGAAAAAAAAAAAACAGCTAAAACATACCGCCCGTCCCTTTATTGTCTCTCCTTTGTATCAACCAATTACGGATCCTTAATTTTTTTTGTCCCTTCCTTTTCTAGCTTCAATTTCAAACCCTAATTTTTCAAATTCTTGACTGAAAAAGATGGGATTATGGGAAGCTTTTCTCAACTGGATACGAAGGTAACCTTTTCATCCCTGTGTTTCTGTTTGGATGTCGAGAAAGTTTGGGACTTTTCTTTTCTTTTGTTGCTTGGTTTGGTTATAAAGATTGATAGTTGGAGATTTGGGGCTTAAATTGGTTTAAATTGCTATTTGAGTTTTGATTTTAATTGATAGTTTTAGTGTCAAATTAACCCATAAATGAAAAGGCTCAGATTATTGTTTTATATAACTTAATTGGGAATCTAATGGGGGATTTATATGAAATTTGAAATTCTTGGTTAAGATATTTGAAGGGAGCACGTGGAATTTGTTTTAAGAGTTTATTGGTAGGTGATATTATTTGGTTGACTGTTTAATGGCTGTTTGGTTATATGAATCATAGGATGCTTTAGATGTAATACTTGATTTTCAACGCCTGGAATTAGTTTTAATTGGTTATTCGGAGCATAGAATTCGTCAGTTTAACCTCTTTAAAGCTCCGTGAACTTGATACCGTGAATTTTTGAACTGGAGCAGCATCACTTTTTGATGGAAGCGCATGGCTGTATCAACTACCGTTTTCCTTCAAAGTTATTTGAGAATTTGAAGCTGTAATGCTTTGGTTGCACTGAATTCTATACATGATGTTTCATAAGCAGCGTGAAAAAGGGAAACACGGTGTTCTGTAGTATGCCGGCAGCTCTATCATACAATGTCTTGTTGGTTCGACTCTGTTTTTGTCTCTACGTTTGAGTCTTGTTTGTTCTTCTTTCAACTTTCCACAACGAGTGGAAAAAGTTCAATTTGTATTGAACAGTTTACTGATTTTTAAAATAATCGAAGAGATTTTGATTCTCAAGTAGTGTACCCTGCCTTTTGAAAGTCATTTATTTTGTAGCCTTTGCTGTGAAAAACATATTCTGTGAGATCATTAAACCTCATTACCACTGGCCTCTTCACTCCTTATTTTTTTTGGATGGGCTTTGAAGATCTCTATGTGCAAAAAGTTAGCTTCTGGGAAGCCTTTGCATTAGGGTAGACCGTCCGTTTGTATTTGAGTGTCCTTGTCTGAACTATTGAGATGGTTGACACGAATTTTCACTCTTGGATTGTGAGCTTCTCATTTTAAACTGCGAGCCTGTTTGGGTTGAAATGATCAGTCATCCATGCTGCTCATCTTTTCTGTTGCTATCTAACCTGGAAAGACTTTTACACATAATTTAATCTTTCTTTCTAATTATTTTTATTTAATGGTTGTAGTCTCTTTTTCAAGCAAGAAATGGAGCTGTCTCTAATAGGACTTCAGAATGCTGGGAAGACTTCTCTTGTAAATGTTATTGCGGTAAGTAAGAGTTCTTGTGAGAGGCGTGATCTATATTTTATATGTTTCTCTCCTCCTTCGGTTCGGATGCTGATGGCTGTATTTTTGTTTCTGGCTGTTGATTCTAGACTGGTGGATATAGCGAAGACATGATCCCAACAGTAAGCCGTTATCTCACAAATTGTCATTCCATTATGCAGAAAATTTTGCCTAAGAAGTTTTCATTCTGCCTGTAATTCTTTTTATATCACTATCACATTAATCCTATTGACATTCAAGTCACCTCTTTCACCATCAGGTTGGATTTAATATGAGGAAGGTTACAAAAGGCAATGTCACAATAAAGTTGTGGGATCTCGGAGGTCAACCACGATTCCGCAGTATGTGGGAGAGATATTGTCGTGCAGTTTCGGCCATTGTGTATGTCTCACACTGCTTAATATTCTCATAACACTGTCTTTGAACTTGGAAGACTCTCATTATATTAGTTTTAAACATGGTCATTGCTTATTAATAATTACAGATGATGTTTTGTTTTTGTTTTGTTCTTTATTTTTTTCCCCTTTGTGAAAAAAACATGTGTTAGCCGGTCTTTTAGGGATAATAATCTCTCATAGTAATTGCTGGGGATGTTTTTCTGTGATTTCAGTTGAAGTGCTTTTATAGTGTCATTGCAAGAGACTTTGGATGTAGAAGATCCTATTTATGCAGTGCCCTAAATAGAAGAGTTGCATTTCCACTTTGGCCCTTTCATCTACATTATGGTTTATGTTTATCCCACTCTCTGTTGCATATGCACCTTTGTATTTCAAAGCTAAGCATGAGGAGTACAATGTACCATTTTTGTCATGAGGGTGCTGAAACTAGTTAAATAAGTGACTCTTCATGTTGTCGCACGTAGCAAAAATTTGTTTATGGATAAGATATCTTTTACTATCCACTGTCTGGTAAACCAGCTTAATGAATTATATATTATTTGTTTTTCTTTGTTTTTTCATGCAGATATGTCGTGGATGCTGCTGATTATGATAATTTATCTGTCTCAAAAAGTGAACTGCATGATCTTTTGAGTAAACCGTCACTGAGTGGTATCCCTTTGTTAGTACTGGGAAATAAGATTGACAAACCAGGATCCTTGTCTAAGGAAGATTTTATGGAACAAATGTAAGTTCACTAGATATCTTAAGATGCACGCAGGAGGCTGTAAAACAATTTTGTATTATCAGTTTTCAGAGCATTTGATGCTAAGAATTATGTTATTCTGTGCAGGGGGCTTAAGTCCATCACCGACAGAGAAGTATGCTGCTACATGATCTCATGCAAGAACTCAACCAACATCGATACAGTTATTGACTGGCTTGTAAAACATTCAAAATCAAAGAATTGAGCATCAGTTCCTGTACTTTTCAGCTTTCGCAGCCACGATTTTGAGTTGCTAGTTAAAGTTCGTCTGCTGTGTCTAACTGGGTTATCGATGTCTGACCATTGTCTTTCATTTTATCCTGTGGGCTCTAGTTAATGTATGTATCATTTGAGTTCACGTCCAAGTGTTATTGACACACTAGTAATGTTTGGTTGCGTACTGGTTTGATTTTTATGGACAAATATTAATCAATTAGTGTGATTTCCTAAAACAAACTTGCGACAGTGATTTTCAATGAATAATGGTCTTTGCCCGTATTGGCAGTTTTGTATTTCTTTGAGATGCTGGTGCTCGGTAGAATGGGATCTATTTAAAGTATTTTTTTTAAAAAATTAATTTTTTTGAAATTAATTTTTTTTAGTATTTTTAAATTATTTTCATGATGTTAAAAATAATTTTTTAAAATACTTTTAAATAAAAAAATATTTTAAAATAAAAAAATATTTTAAAAAACAATAATAATTAAAATTTTAAAGTGATGGTTACATTCCTGTGGAATAGCTGCTGTGCATGCATGGTCCACCCTTGGTCTAGACCAATTTTTGGTTGTGGTCTAAACTGTAAAACCTATGGCCTAGTTCTAGTTGAAGGACTCGTAAAAAGGTATCGTTGTAAAAAAGCATGCCACAAATAACAAATCTTTGCTCAGGTCAGGTGTGAAAGAAATAACATTTTAGTTAGTCAGTGACACCGCAAGAGAGTAGAAATCTCCCAGTTGGACTCGTGGATCCTATCTAAAAAGAAGGGAGAAAAATATAGATCACTGATTAAAATTTGCTAAACAAAGATTTTCATATTATTTTAATATATTAATATTAAAAATAAAATAAATTTATTTTAATATATTTTTAAATAAAAATACTGTCGCTTAACCAAATACAAAAACCCACCTCGGGTTATAATCCCCGTCACCATCCTCCTAGTTTGCTTTAGAAACCAATATTAAAGTAGCTTAGCATAGGCCTTGATGTCTAGGGGCCACTGCTGTTAAGGCGACAACCCTGATTATATAATAATCCAAGTACAATTATATAACCTTGAACTGTAAAAACTGTAGCATTCATAAATAAATGTATGAAAAACACCTGAGTACTTGATGTTGTTTCCCGTAATAAAACCAACCACCCAACCAACCAAATTGGAAACCAACAACTGTCTTATCTTTTGGCTTTTTCGAGTTTTGACCTCAGTCAAATGCACACTTATCATGGTTTGTTTGTTTGCCTAGAAAACCGAGGAGAAGTGTAGAGAAAACGACTTCGAAAATCCTGTTCTCATTTTCTCTTCCTTTCCCACTGTTTTCCTGGCACTCGAATGGAGTATCAACAGTGACATCCCCCGTGGAACGTTTTCGGGCTATGTGTGCCTGTATTGTAACCACTAACCATCTACTCTCTCTCCGAATGTAGAGTATAATTGAGTTGACAAATTAAAGGTATTAGAAGTGACAACTTGTAGTGATAATTTGTGGGTTCTGGTTATTTTTGTTAGTTATGCTGATTTTATGTGTTGGTGGTTGTTTTGTTTTGTGAAAACTTCTGGGTTGCAGCTTTTGCCAAGTGTAGTTGCAGCACTCTTTTTTTGTTTTAGGCTTTTCCTTTTATTTGGTGTGAGATTCTATTCTGTATAAGCCATTAATATAATCCTGTTTTGTTGGATTTCAAGAGTTATAATACTGGACTAGATGTCTGGTTGCATATTCTTGTACCCTTTATTTCCGTGTTTTTTTTTTGCCTCATGTTGTGGCTGTATGCAATGGAGATCGTATATTTGTTGTTTTGTTTTATATTCCATGCACTGGATATTGTGGTTTATCTTACTTTATGACCGATGACTGTGTTGCCAATCGTACTCGAGCATTATTTTGTAATAGAACATCCAATTAGGGCCAGTAAAACTATTAAGTTTACAGGCATGCTTCGTGAATTCCATATACTTCACCACTGTCTGTGCTTTGGCAGCAAGGGCGGACAAAATCGAGGGCCTCTTGCACCTAATCAGGCTGCAGAATATTTTCATTTACGAAGCCTAAACTTAAATCTTGTTGTTCCAAGGTAGTATTCAGTACATATTTGTTATCTGTGCAGTCCATTCCTAGTAATTTTTTGGTGACCTATAGTAAATCAGATATTTGTGTTATTTTTCTGCAATCATTTACCAATCAAACTGTTTGCTGTGGAACTTCTTTTCTAACATGATGTTGTGACTGGACCATGAATATTCTGCTGTAACATGATGTCTCTGGTTCCATCTTGCATTCTCATCTCAGAAGTCAACTCCATTTATTTATTCCTTGTGGGTTGAGTTGGGATTTAATTTTCTGTGATTCTCTAAATATTCTATAAAGTTTGGGCAAAAAAAGAAAAAAAAGAACTGATTGCAACCTCTCATGAATAGCAAGATTCTAACGGGGCATTCTGAGAATCATACTCGGGACCTCTCGCACCCAAAACGAGAATCATACCACTAGACCAAATGCCCTTTGTGAGTGATCTGGGAAAGCAAAACCTAAATGGTCATTGAATTTCTGAAACAGGAAAATGGCCATTCTATGCTGGAATTGGTTGCTTTACACCCTGAGAATTTGTCTCATTCACTTTGAATTGTCTAACTAAATGTTTTCATATTCACCAACTTAATCAGATGCATTCCTGAGTTTCTTAACCATGATTTGTATCACTGAAGGTTCTTCTTAGGATTTTCTTTTCCTTCTGAACATTGACAGGCTCTACTACATTGAGTAAAATGTTGCAGAAACAGAAAGGCTTATGTTGATAAATGTGTTGAAGGCATGAATATCGATTACAAGCTGCTTTGACATTATATATCCTACCATTTTAGATACGTGACAGGACTGAGCTGACTATACATTTGGCAGAAAGCTGATCACTACAATGCTATGCCGAACAGACCGAACCTTTTGATATGTTGCTATACAAGTTGACTTTTAAAATCTTTCCCATGCTCTAGCATCAACTCTTGCATTAAAATTAGCTTTGGGTATGTTTCTGTTCTCTTATTTTTGTCATGTCAATTGAGTTACTGAATTTGTATCAAATTGATGCGTACACTATTTGGCAGGTTCAGGTAAATGACTTTTTCCAATGTCTGAAGCCAGTGACAGGTGTGAGCCTTTCTTTCATACCTTGATTTCAGCAAAGTCTGCTTATTTATTGGTCAGCTTATCGGTAATGAATCTTACCATAAAAGAAATGTATCTGAATTTTCTTTAATATATTATGTTTTACTGTTAGAGTTGACTTTAGGTTCTTTGCTAAAATGTTTGAAACTGCAAACTAAAACTATATGAATTTTCAACTTTCTGGGAACCTAAAATTTACATGAATCATTAAATTCCTGAACCCACAAGGTCGTCAATCAGTTGAAACTTGTTTAGAGATAGTAAACAATTAGTTCATCACGCTTGATGCAGGCATATTTGTACCTTTCCCTCCTTGTTAACTCTGCTGATTTATTTATTTCCAATACCGTGGCACAGAATCTTGTTGAAAGACTGACATATCTGAACATCAAAATTTTAATATCATAGTTTTTCAGTTTGACCTTAGGCTGACAATTCTGCTCTACACGATAAAGCTGTCATGTGGAAGAGAGAAAACCAAACATTATGGCTAGAGTGAAAAATGGGGCATTCCGAGAATCGAACTCGGGACCTCTCGCACCCAAAGCGAGAATCATACCACTAGACCAAATGCCCAACCGGTGATATTTATTATTACAATCTGTCTTAATGCTCTTACAACCGCAAGTTGAAGGTATACAGCATAGTTTTCCCTTGGAAGGTCAATTAGCCATGACACTTTGAGGTGTGCCAGTCTTCTTATTGGTTTTATGACCTCTTTTCTAGCAAAAAGAGTGGAAAGAGTAATCATTTTAGTTTCAAGTCTAATGCCTTTCTTTTAGTAAATAAATAGTACATTTCTCTCCAAAGGATCAAAGTTTCTATGGTGTAAATTGGAAAAGAACCACTGATTTTTTGTGTAGTTCTACTGGTTCTTTATTGCACTTGCAGTTGGGAACTCAGAGTGAACACTGGACTCTAGATGGCAATCTGTTTTCAGTTTTAATGTTGTTCTGTCCACCCATAAAATGAAGCATGCTGCTTATTCTTCTCAATTTATTGATAAAAAATGTTCTGAGGAAAGATTCTGGGTTAAGTGAGAGTTTTGAGTTGAGCGGTGGTCAATTAATATACTAGTACAACGGTGCCTTTTGGCTCTTCCTAGTCAAATCTTACCTGCTGTAAGAAATTAATTTCCCTTTTGATTTATCTGATTTAACTTTGCAGCTTATATCCCTCAAAATTTTATCTCCTTTATTTGGTGTTGCCTGCTGCAGTCCTTGACCAGATGTTCTTTTCTGGTGTTATTAAAAGGTTGTAAGAAGAAATAGACCAGTCATATTCTGGTGAGGTGTTCTTCTCAATACGGTAAACAAATTCACATCACTGCTATGTAAAGAATGTCCAAACAATGGTATGTTTCTATTGTCTAATTTTGGCTCTCAAAATGTTTTCATACATTTGGCAGGGTCGAGGTATACCATACATGGTTTTGTGTTGATTGCTTATGCCACAAGCACATTTCTAGATTTCTTGCCTTGATTTCACAACCAACTGTTATTTGCTTGTCAATTTCCATGATGTAGGATCTTATCTGAAAGGCACTCATATTGTATGTGTATTCTGACGTTGTCATATTGTATTGAAGTTGACTTTGACTAGATCATAGGGCTAGGTCCAATTTTTATAACAATAATATGAGAACCTACCCCAAAAAATAAATAATAAAAAAATGGAAATAAAAAATTATTAGAAACTGAATCCTTAAAATCTGACTGGAAAATTTTTGGGGCATTCCGAGAATCGAACTCGGGACCTCTCGCACCCAAAGCGAGAATCATACCACTAGACCAAATGCCCATTTCTTGATGTGTATTTTATTTAAATAGTACTTAATGTCTTCTCCTAGTTTTCCTGATAATTTTAAAGTGAATTGTAGCCACTCCAGTGGATCAAACATTTTCTATTGTCAGGCCTTTTGGCAGTTCTTATTTCCATTCCTCTAGTGGATGGAATGCAAAAAACTGTATAGAAATCCTCTAGATTGGATTCCTTTTCTTTTCCCCAATTGCTAGAGACAAAAGCAGGGATGGTTATATGTCAATATGCGTGTATAAATGTACAGACACACATGTATATGTTTATTTTCATTGTGACAAATGAATAAAATGCCACAAATGACATTATTTGGCACCAAATTTGAGTATTTCAAATATTTTTCCGTTTAGTTGCTCCGGGGGAAGATAATATTTTACTGCAGAGGATGTGTGCTTCACAATTTATCTTCTTTGCTTCAGCACCTCTTGCTGCATTCTCTGTCAAAATGTTAATTACAATATGATCTCTATCCTGGAATATTTTTCAATTATGATGCAAATCAACTAAAATGTAATATTCATTTGTCATAATATTTTGAGATCCTTGCCTGAAAATATTACATATTTACCAAGTCAGGACTCTAGAAGGCACAGAACTGGGAATTATTTTTGTTTTAGTCTACAGTTAAATTAGGCTTAGTTGTGCTGATTGACTAGAGTTGATTCTATCAATGACGTTTCATGTTAGGCAACTTGTCATAATTATGTTTAGTGATAAGAGTTGAGTACTTATCAATGGAGTTTCTTGCTAGATAGTACGCCATTCATGAGTAGTTATGATGTGAGGATGCATGGTAGCATAGCTTGAAAGTATAGCAAAAAATAGGCGGGGAAGGGATGAATGGCGAGTGTGGTGGAAAGCTGATCACAAAATGCCACATTCAAGATATCAGAACCTTCTACATGTGAAGGGGCATTCCGAGAATTGAACTTGGGACCTCTCGCACCCTAAGCGAGAATCATACCACTAGACCAAATGCCCAATTGCCGAGGCTGATTTTCTAATTTTCTTTGCATGAAGTTTCTGATAAATTTGAAGTGAATTCTTTTCTTGTGGTTCAACAGTTTCTGGTCTCTTGGATTTGAATGAAGTTTCTTATGTCATTTCCCTATTATGTTAAAGAGTGAATAACTTCTAAAAGTTGTTTTTCACTCTTTGGATCAATTGGAACTTGTGTATACAGAGGGTAATAGTACTGAATGTTTGAATTTTAGAATGCTTGATGCAGGAATCTCTTTAGCTTGTCCACCTTGTTTTCAATCTCTAATGTTTACTTTAAAAAAAAAAAATTTCTTTGCCATGGAATCTTGTCAGAAATTAATATTTTGGAATATATCAGAATCTCATATCACAGCTTTGTGGTTGGATATTCCGCTCAGAATATTAAAATTGTGGTTGTTATTTGGAAACGATCAAATTGATAAAAAAGACAGATTTGGGGCATTCCGAGAATCGAACTCGGGACCTCTTGCACCCAAAGCAAGAATCATACCACTAGACCAAATGCCCGTTTGATGTGCTTCTTTCCTCTAAATTGTAATCAACATGTTTTATCTCCAGCTACCCCTTTTACTTGAAAGTGAATTAGAAACATTATATTGGTTGAATCTTTAAACATTTTCTGTTGTGCTTTGGTGAGTTCTTAGTTAGGATGGGGTGCAAAACTTAAAAATGCATTTATGTTTGCTGAGATCTGTATTTATGTAATCACTTCAAGCCACATTCCCAACCTCTTAGATTTTATGTTGTGTTAGCTTCTTTAGACCAGACCTTTTTCTTTTCTTCACTCCTAATTGGAACAATCAAAGGCTAGGATTAATATATGAGTGTCCATATATGTTCATTTCATTAATGATAAATATATTGACTGCCTCAGAATCTCGGATGACCCAAATTTGCTCCAACTTTTGAGTCTTCGAGTCTTCTCCATTTCCTTGTGCCCGAGCTAGTTTCTCAGAAAGGACGTGTTATATTTTTACCCAAAGGATGTCGGCATGGCTTCACAATAGTCATACTTCACGACATTTTGAGGTCCTCGCTTGCAAATATTTCATCATGGTAAACTCTGCGTCTGAAATCTATATGTAGCAGAATCTTGCAGAAGGATTTCGTGATGATATAATTAGATTAAGGGGGAAATCATCTAGTTGGCCATGCTCATTATCCATTCCAAAGGCAATCATCAGATGATGCAATGATCAATCGGACTTAGCAAACCATGTAGCTTACTGTTTGCAGGTTCTTTTTTCAAGCGCTGCTCTGATATCGAGATACAGATGGTAACTCTATTATTGAGTCTTGCACAAGGTACATTCCTTTCGGAATCTGATGCTACACGGCTTGTGTTGAGCCTGTACGAATGGAGTTTCAATTAGATAGTTTATGCTTTATGAGTTGTTCTAATACTAGGATGCTTAGCAGCATAACTAAATATTTAATTTGGGGCAGGGATGAGATGACAGGCGAGTTAGGTGGAAAGGTGATCAGAAAATGCCATGCTAAGAAAAGGCAGAACTTTCTTTCGTGTGAAGCTGTAAAAAATGAATGCACACGCATGTATGTGTGTGCATTTTAGGGTGTTGGTGCTGGGGTGCTTTTCTTCCCCAATTTGGTTGTCTTTGGTACTTGGTAGGTTATTCTTAATATTAAAACTACCTGGCAGCCGCAGGGTAAGTAAATGGCTCTTCTTTTCTTGATGAACGAGGCTAGACACAAGTATTTTCCTTGCTCGTTTGTCTTGATTTGAGCACCGTAGTCATATATTCACTCATAATTCATTGGGAAGAGGCTTGTGCTTGTCAGAAAACATATACCAGGATTTGCAACTGACCATAGTTGGATTGAGGTTAGTTCCTTTGCTAAAATATTTCAAACTGTCGTCTGCCAAGGAAGAAAAAAAAAGCATATTGATCGGCAGATTTTAGTGAGCCAAAAGGGGCATCCGAGAATTGAACTCGGGACCTCTCGCACCCTAGTTGCTGAAGTTTGCCTGTTTCTCAAAATATTTTATCCACGAAGGCCCTGCTATTTAAAGTGAATTTTATATAGCGGGTCATCAGCTTCTGGTCTCTTTGATTCTTGCAGTTTTTTCAAGCGACTTGCATGCAAATGACTTCCAAAGTTATTTATTACATCTGATTAATTGGTACTTATGTCTACTTGTGTTAATAATAATGGATACATTATTTAATTTATCATGCTTGATACAGGAATCTTTCTAGCCTGTCCAACTTGGTATAAGCAACTGCTAATCTATCTTTCAATTTGGCATAGCTAATATGTCTGAATATAAAAATGTTATATCGTAGTTTTCTTCGTTTGACCCCTGGCTGGAAATACTGCTCAGCATGTTAAAAATGTTATTATAGAAGATGGGAAATCATATGCATTCTATAGAATGATAAAGAAAATCATATGTTACTCGGGACCTCTCGCACCCAAAGCGAGAATCATACCACTAGACCAAATGCCCAGCTAGTGATATTTATCACGTGATCATGCTTGTAATAAAAAAAGTGCAGCTACAAGTTGGAGGTAATAATTGGCAATTTTTTTAAAATTAACCTGAAAAATAATATGTTGGTTGGTAATTTAAAAATATGTATTAAACTGGGGGCATTACAAGAATGTAACTCAGGAACTCTTACATAAAAAACGAGAATCATACCACCAGATCAAATGCCAATTTTCTGAGTTCTCCAAACCAAAAGCGAATGAAGCTGGGGCATTCCGAGAATCGGACTCGGGACCTCTCGCACCCATCTGTTTATGTTTCCATTTGTCTTCTAACTATTCTTTTACATACTTAGATTAAGGCTTCACTATGATATGTTACTATATGAAATTGAATGGAGTTTCTCATTGAGATGAGTTTTTGTTGATGCTAGCGAGGGATGTAAAGCCTGCACGTTGGACGTGAGTTTTTGTGTTATAGTTTTTTTTTTTTTTTTTTTTTTTAAATGATGGTATCTTCGAACTAATTTCTGGACATCAAAACCAGGAGTTGGGCCTCAAGGAGGCCATCCTCACCTAGAGTGGTGTATTCAAGAGAAATTTTGATAACATGGGTAACATATCCATTTACCATGATCCACTGCAGTGTTTTCGTTCTCTAATGTGGTTCTTCTTTGTGCTAATGCCACTACTAAACGGCTTTTATTTTACCAGATGAATGAGACTAGACACAGATATGATCCTTGCTTGGTCGTCCTGATTGCAGCACCATGTGAAGATGTATGCTCATCAATTCATTGGGAAGAGTTTTGTTGCGAAAACAAGATATATAGCAGGACCATGCGATATTTTCATGTTAGTTTAGCGTCAGCTTTCATTGGCTAAATACTGTAATCTGAGCTCGCAGGCAAAGCAAGAATTATACTTCTAGACCAAAATCCCAATTCGTAATATTTATCATGAATTTTTTTATCAACTTGGTTGCCTTAATTTTTTGCCTTTAGGCCTATATGCCGTTATTCCCTCTTGAAGTAGAGAATATGGCTGGTGGGATGTGATAGAGTTCAAAAGCTAAAATGGAGCAGAAAATTGGTTGTGTGCTTTCATGCTATAAATGGCAATTACCCCGCATTAAGTTTTTGCATGGCTTAATTATCATTAATCTATTCGCATAAAAAAAATTAGAAAAAATAAAAAAGACCACAGAGCCATATTATCGTGTCTACTTCGTTAGCCGAGGTGGATCTCACTTAACGGGGGCGTTCCGAGAATCAAACTCGGGACCTCTCGCACCCAAAGTGAGAATCATACCACTAGACCAAACGCCCACTATTGTGTGATGAGCAAAACCTCAATTATTTAATGTATAAACAAACCAAGTGATAGGAAATTCGAACTAGGTGTCATTTCACAACTTAACTTAACTATAGAAAGGCATCTCCGGGTAAAATGCCTCCCACTGACATAAAGATGTCGTTTGGCCATATTATAAAAATATAAATGTAGACGTGAATATGTAATATTCACATGAGCTTGCTTGTGCCTGTGTTTTGAGCTTTAGCCGGAACACTTGAGATATAAACAGCTGACCTGAGAGTGCACTAGATGATGTGGTATGATAAACCACATCTTCCGACAATACTCCGATTTTATTGAAAAGTCTTGTCATTAATTATGCTGTAGTG
>Ga0307515_10012427_pt1 | contig 16015 bp, 18 predicted proteins | sample 17_EM_MG_FD_194513 | JGI IMG/M metagenome (GOLD analysis project Ga0307515, IMG submission 194513) | Populus trichocarpa ectomycorrhiza microbial communities from riparian zone in the Pacific Northwest, United States - 17_EM | ecosystem: Host-associated > Plants > Roots > Unclassified | place...
GGCACTGTCATCCCCTCTTTAAAGATCGTTGCTCCGCCAAAGACTAATCTCGTAGGGCTTCATGATGTGCGGTATCGGCATTGTTGCTGTGTGACTCGGGATCTGATTCGGGATCGTATTCAGCATTGGAACTCGGGCATGTAGCTGCATAATTCGGTATCGCAGAATAGTGCTCTGAATAGTTATCGGTATCGTACTCGGTGGAGCTATGCCGCCGGTACATCGTATGTCTGCATACCTGCGTTGCAGTGTAACTTCGTAGCTTGAAATCACAGTAAGTGATCTCGAGAAGGGTATAACTTCGCATAACCTCAATATCTTCATATAGGAAAGGAGATTGATTGTCATCCGTCTCCCGTGATCCATCTCCTGTCATCCATCTTCTGTCATCTATCCATATCCGATCATCCATCCATATGCGGTCGCGATCCATATCTGGCCGCGATCTATCTCCGGACGGGATCCATCTCTTGTCATCCATCTCCGGCGGCAATTCCTCTCTGGCCGCAATCCATCTGGCTTCAGCCATTCGTTTCCACCCTGTGCGTGATTGCGCTCGTATGGGCCGCATTCCTTGACTGCTTCTGTAGCTCTGTAAGCTCTCTAAAGGTCATCTTTACTGACCTCCATAATGTCCGTCTTCCATTGACTCTTCATCGCAGTCCCATAATTCATCCGGTGACATATCGTCCATCGTAAGAAAATAAGCACTCATCGATCCGTCCATATCGCATGGGATCTTTTAATTCCAAATCCGAATCCATCATCCGGCCTCGTGAGCACGTGATCTTAATCCACGCAATTGCCTGAATATCGCTCCACCCAACTCTGAGAAGTTGTAAATCCGCCCAAATGGCAAATTGTAGCCGGGCTCCAAATTAATTGCAATTGACCGATGCGGCGGGAGTGTCTCCGCCTTGGCTTTGCCGAACCTCCACGAAATCTCCGTATATCGCTGGATAAGTCCTCCATCGTCTGTAGGCACCATCTCTGTTGTGGTACCGGCTCTATCTGCAAACGTTAGTTCTCAATTCATAATAGATATATATGGAGCGGTAAGGAGGAATATCCAGGAGCCCGGATTTAAAATGGTTCGCCCATGGGAGAGCCAAGCCCCGCCGTCCAGTACTCCCTTCGTGTCTCGCCGTGCCGGTAGCAGTCATTCAAGGTTCCCATGTGGATGCTCTTCTGCCCCAACTACCGCCGCTGCTCCCTGCTCGCCCGTCCAGTGCCTGGTCCCTATCTCACCACTAGAGATGCTTTCCACGGTCACTCCCAGCAGCCCTATACGAACTCCCACTCTTAGGAAGAACGTCCAAACAACCTCCTCACTGGCCAGTTGATCGTCAAAGTTAGTGGCTCCAAGTATTTGAATATCTGGAACACTGCCGCCTCCTTCGGAACACGCCTCCTCCCTAGCCGTGATCCAGGTACATTCCCGGGGCATACCTGATGGCCTGCCCGGTCCACTGCCACCTCTTCCGCTCACCCTGGGGTTGCAGAGCAAACGTCGAATGCTTTGCAAGTCGACGCTAATTCTCCAGCTCACAGTGTATCCACCGTGGCTACCACCACTTTGTACGAATAAGCTCACGCAGCGAATCACATACTTGTCACACCCAATAGGGACTGTCCGACAACCAAATAACCGTCCATTCCCACATGGGGATACGACACATCAATTGAACCTCTTCGCGCGTTAAATACATACGGAATCGGCTGGTCTCCTGAGTGCCCAGACGGTCCATCCGGTAGCCCCGTGGATCCTGAGAATCCCGGATACAAAATAACAACCATGTCCATTGTATTCCTAAAAACCCTCTTCTTATGCCATGGTATGGGCACATATCCGTATTCGCTCGTTGGCGATCAGCTTTCGTTGACTTGTTTGACGAAATAGAATAGAGTTGGCGCGGATGGCTCTCTCTCCACACAACCATCCGATTCGGTCGTCCAATCGGGTGCCAAAGGTGATAATTGACAATGGTACTCGCGAATCGTACCTGCTAGCGACTTTAGAACATTCGAGGGTTATTGTACTTCCCATTCGGAGCTGCCACACGATCTGCGATCGCTGCTCCACTCTCTTGAACTCGTATAGTGCCTTGTAAGACTTCCGTAGCCGCTGCGGTCAACTCCTAACATCATCTATAACGTAGATAATCCCATTGAGTCGTGTAGAATGTAATCGCGATTTGAATTGCCATCGGTGGCATCGCTAGATGTGAATAGCGCATATCGCGTAAACCCGCCCAGATCCTCCGTAGGTGCACTTCTTTCGAGTTATGTGCCCGTTTATCGTCAATTGGCTATCATCAATTGTGAATTGAAGTAGGACCGGCTTCGGCATTGCTGGTGACGCGACTCTCTGGGGCGTATGGGCTATGGAATTGTCCCTGTAATCGTCAATTGACTCAATTGGAAGGTAACTTATCGAATCTCATTGATGCCACAATTGGTAGCCTTCGAGTTTTCGTATGATGAATTTGTTGCAATTGATTTCGGCTGACTTGGTCACTGACGCGTCTCCTTGCTCATTGGCATCTGGAATCAACTCGGATTGTCTCTGCAATCGTTAACCTCAATTGGGTGTACTTATCAAGCATCTTTGCTTCTGCAATCTGTCGCTGTCAAATCCGGACGATTTCTCCTTATGTGTCGCGACGCATCTCTGGCCTCTGGAATCCGCATGAACTCGTCTCTGCTATCGTTAACCTCAATTGGATTGACTTATCAAGACACTTCGCTTCTGCAATCAGTGCTCCCAAATCTGTATGATATCTCGCGCGTAGACTACGTGTCGTGACGCGTCGGAAAGGTGTAATTCATGAAATCCAGTATGCGAAACGTATCCGAAATTGTAAGAGCGATAATAGTGTAAAGGCATACGCCCGTGTATGGCCTCGTATGAAGGTATATCAGTAGATACGGTTGCACACGTGGATGTCAATATTGTAGAGTAGTATAAAGGTAAGTTAAGGTAAGATTATCGCTAGAGATCTAAGGCTCGTGGCGAGCCGACTATATATAAAGCTGGTGTTACCCGGCCCTGGACACGTAACGTGCAGCCATGCCGTTACAGTCGCGGGCTAAGTTCGTCTGACAGTCTGTTTCTTTGTTTCCGGGGATGCCGGAGTCTCCTGGGACCCAGTGCATCTCAGTTGTGATTCCGTTGGCAAGGAAATTGCGTGCCCTGCTGTTGATGCTCCTCCCCAGTCGCAGCCCTGCGCCTGGCTCCAGGTGTGCCATTCGGCAAATTGTGGCCTGTGAGTCGCTGAAGAGTGCGACCATCAACACTCCTTGCTGCAGCAATGTATGTCTCTTCTCGATTGCCAAGTCAAGCGAGAGTCCGATCACCAGCGGTTCAGCGTCGAAGAGCCCCATACCTCGATTACTCCCAAAGCTTTGGGGAGACCTCCATTGATTGCGTATCTGCACACTGCAGCGGCTCCCACTCAGCCATCGCCTGAGCGCAATCCATCTGTCCACTACATCTAGACCCCTGATCCAATTTTGGCTTCTGTCTCTTATGCCCAGTACTGGGCGGCTCTCTTGGCTGCAGTGGCGTAGTCAAGTATGGTGGACCTGACCAGTGATTCTTCGCCCGGGGCTGGCCAATTCATGCCTTCGATTGTCCTGCGATGCTCATGCACATAGTAGAACTCTCTCCACATTCACTCCAGAGGATGGTGGATTACTCAGTTTGGATGAGTTAGCCCACGTTCCTTTCACCCAACTCTTGTGATTAATCATAACATCATGCCAGGTATACGTGTTGGGTCAATAGTGGTAAGTTCTGATGCCATTGTAGATTTGAGAAGTAAACCGCTCTAAGAAATCCCGACCGAAACCCCAATGGACAACACTCCGACAAACCACTACTGGGATCAGAGCAACGCTCTTCAGATGTTTGAGAGTAGGAATGTGAGATCAGCAATGGACACTGTGGCTAGTAACCTTGAGAGACCCTGTGTCACGTGGCAAGGTGATAACAATGCAGGAGGATTCTTGATGGATATCACCGCAGCCTTCTGAAGAGATGGTTGCTCAACACTACAAAAAACAATGTGATTAACAGAGATCTTGTAAGAGGAACCAACGGCATCCTAAATGTCAGGACGGTCAAAATTGCGTTCGCATGAAACACTGTTAAGAGGCAACCCGTCCAGAGAGGAATTTCTGACAGAGAGATATGAATCAGATAGCTAGAATGCTCAGGCAGCGTGCCTCGGACACTATTCGGCTGCCATCTCTATGGGCTGTAATGTCCAGGCCGGCATTAATAATGAAGCGACCCTACGGCAGTGGAATCCAGCTTCAGATCGCTGGTGTGCAGAGTGTTTCGGCAGCCATGGGAACGGAGAAGAATATTGGCAACCAAATGCAATCCGTGACGGTGGCAGATGCACAGTGTATGTAGAAGCCTATGATTCAGCAGCAAATTGAGCAAGAAGGATCTGCAAATAGAGAGCAGGGACAAAAACCAAATGCAATTATCCGGGGGAAATATGCCAGGATGAAGTGATTGAAAACATTGCAGCCACAGTAGTCGGAGAGTTCCCATGCAGATGAGTGTATCGAGTAGTGTTTCGTTTGGTTCCCGTTATTTCAGATGTGACCATCGATTTGATTCCACTTCATTTCTGTACAGGGAAGTAGGGGTCGAAGGATAGAACGAAAGGAGCTGCTCGTACTTAGCTAACCAGCCGGAGCAGTTGAAAGGATTTGCCATACACTAGTTCCAGTGAATGCAGCAGGATTGAAACAGACAAGGTCAATCAGCTAAGTGTAATGTTGAGAAAAAAATTTGCAAATTGTATTAGAGCTGCCGATCCATTCTATTCAATAACGATTTACATTGCACCATGATGCACGAGTTCAGGACTTGTTAGTTCAAAATTATATATGCGGGAAATCCTGCCGCCAGAAGTTGGAGCGTTTCAATACATCTCGTAAGTCCCTGGAAGCCTTCGCAACTGGCGGCATGCGCAAGACCATATGTCGACTGGGCTGATAGGCGAGATTTAGCTTTTGACATTGCAAAAACTGAAGTGAAACTATTCACGTGCAGAGGAGGCCAGCGCAGACACCTGCGGCTGAACCTAACAGTCCAGATACGCGCGGCGGATGGCTCTGTGAAATTCAACAAAGAAGCAACTAGGTGGCTGGGTGATTGGTTGGACACCCACCTCACATTCAAGGAGCATCACAACCTCTGCATGATGAAGGCTACAGCTGCAGAAGCATGATTCCGGTCACTCAAAACAACTTATCCAGTTGTACCGGCCGGTGTGAGAGTAGTCCAGATAGCACGTTTTGTAGCGTGGCTAGCAGCCGTCTGTGAGGTATCCAAATTGAAGGAGCTGCATGAAAACCACACCTCTGGCACACCAGTATGCAGAGTAGTCAAGAAAGAGCACGAATGCAGCCGTACAGCACAGAGCAAGTGCTGGCTGGGCCCTGGAAGGAGGCAGCAGTCAAGACTATAATACTGGACTACAAGGTTGCAGCTAAGAGAGCCGCCAAGCAATGGGCGAAAGACAAGGAAGGAAATGCAGGATCAGGTGCCTGGATGTGGTGGACCAATGGCTCTTGCACAGAAGATGGGAGAGTGGGATCTGTGCAGCTGGGTATACACTGAGACAGTTGGACAGTCTAGCGCAGCTACCTTGATAAGGGAGGAATGGATGTATTGGACTCCGAGTTATGGCCATTTGGAATAGCACTTCGAAAGTCTGAGGAAACACAGTACACCAGTAACTATACACCTCGGCCGAGTTCAGAGCCAGATGGATTCACAAGTGCCTATGGACGCCAAAGGCACAGTGGAAGGCTGACAAGCGCATCAAGCACTGTAGTTACAGACTGAAGGGCAAGGCCGGAAGCAAGAGACCCATCCGAATGACAAGAGTGAAGTCATTGGCATCCAGGTTCTGAAATCTAACAACTGGGCATGCCCACACAGGAGTGTACCTGGAATGCTTCCAACGCCAAGATGATGACCAGTGCTTGTGGTGTGGTGGAATGACAACCCAGACATGGAAGCTCCTCATTTGCCACCCAAGCCAATGGACAGAAGGACAGCAGGAGCTCGTGAGGGAGGTCGGGAAGGCGATGGGCAGGAAAGCCAACTTATTCCAGTATATCGAGATCTCTGGACTGTACTCCGTGGAGATATGTGATCAGATGGGGTGGACATCCTAGTGGGGACTGACATTTGAGAGTTCCCGGCAAAGTGAATCAGTTACTCGGGATTGATGCGACGGTCTTCATTCCTTTCATTTCTTATCTCATTGCTTCTTCCCTTTGCCTGACAAGCTTTTAGGTACGGTCAGTCTCTAATTCTTTTCATTTGTCAGCGGGGATGCCGGGTTGTGGGTGAGAATCTCTGCCACCTTCACTGGCTCACCAGGAGGCAGAGGGGAATTTGGTTCTATCATACTCTAGTTAGCGTAAATACAGTATGTATACAACAAACAGAGAAAGTATTCATGTGAGGTTTCATTTGGGTTATATTCTCATCCCAACAGAGCTTTTAGTGATTTCCATTCTTGGGGACCAGATCAGGAACTTTGTATCATTCCTATACTAGACCCTTTCGGGACATTCGTATGGTCCATATTCAACACCCTTCCGGAAATGTTGTATGGTTCCTATTCAACCCCCGTTTGCGCCTTCCTTAAATCCATTACAGATTGTCTAGCACATCTGCTTGGGAATCTTTTGTCTCGAAGTTGGAGCACTACTGCAATAATGTCTCTATTTAGGTCCCTTCAGGGACCAATTCACTTTCATTCAATTTCGTTTCTCTTAGTTCAGTAACAGGACTTGCTCAGACAAGTAAGCCCATTTGATCACATTTGCGGCAATTGAGGGATAGAGATTCACGGCATGTGAATGATTGGCCGCCGGTAAGTGTACCACTGGAATGCAGTGGGCCTAATGATGATTTACTAGTCAGCCAAACCAGGCTTCCCAATCGTCCGAGCGATTGCCAGTCTTCCAGGGCCAACCATCGTCATTCAGGGCATGGTTTAAGTATTCACCTAAAACCCTGTGCGGGGATCTAGCGGGCCCCAGCGGACGTTAAGGTCAATGATTCCACCAGTCCAGCAATTGACCAGTCCGGACCGGGTCCGTCCAAGTCCAGTCCAGTCCAGTCCGAGTAAATTTTGGACCGGGATCGGACCAATCCCCAATTCTGTTGCACCAGGACAGGACTGGATTGGACTGGTGTTGACCAGTCCAGCGCTGTGTCCAGGGTTAGGGTATATTTCTCACTGTATCGGTCTTTTATTGGGAGAAATATATCCTGATTTTACCGAATATACAGACACAACTGTCATAATTTCGCCCAGAGTGGGTATTCAGAGGTGAGTGGTTATCAAATGTGAGGATGAGTCATCTTTTCAGTGATACTTGACTATGAAACAATGTCGAAATTGTAAGCGTGTGTGGACTGGTCCAGACCAAGCCCGTCCAGTCCAAGACTGGCAGTCTGTGGTCCAGTCCAGTCCAACCTTCCATTTGAACTGGACTGGACTGAGCCCTACCCCAGACTGGGTCCGTCCGGACTGGTGGAATCATTGGTCAATGTTCCTTATCTCGGGGTTTCCTAGATCAAAAACCACTAATTGCATAATGAATTATATGGCATAAATTCCTCTTGTCTCAATACTAGACATAGAAACCTTGTACTCGTCAGTTTAACAAGTAACTGATGTAGGTGAGTGAATTTGCAATGAAAGCTAGTCACCGGTACATCACTCGCTTCATTCAAATATCACTCGGCTCTGCGGGGCTCCATTGCACGATCTCATGGCCTGACCAATTGTGGTCCGGGATCGGGTGGCCATATGCCCACTCCAGATGAACATTTGGAAAAAGTGAGTGAAGGAAAATGAGTGCTTCCCGATGCTGTGACTTGCTGGCGCGGTTGGTTTAGGTAGTGTTGTTTTGATGCTGCCACTGGCTAGACTCTGCTATCGAGATTGCTACCACGAACAATATCCAGTCAAGGCTGCAGTTCAACAATCAACTTTATGGTAGATTTTGCACTATTGTGCGAAAGACTCCCTGCCTTTTACCATGGCGTGCCCAATCAGCTATGTACAATCAACATCTAGCTATTCCTTGCTCTAAAACTCCCTCTCATGATGTAGTCTAACGTCACGGAGGCCTGCGACCTTTACTCTCCACTTCACACATCAGCCATTAAGAGATAAATAATAATCGGAAAGCAAAGGAAGAGGAAAAGAAAAACATAAATAGAACTTTCAATTCGTTGACATGCTGCAGTTGGATCTATAAATGCTGTGACCCTCTGCAATCCATCTTCTTAATCATCCGGCAGTTCCTTCATTTCATTATTTAATCCCTGATGTTCTAATGTTGCCTTCTTCTCTTGGCCTTCTGCTTGTTCTTGGGAATTGATGTTCAAAATTAGCTTAATTAGTAATGAGTTCCGATCAGGAACACGTATGAATGATCCTCAAGAAAGAGAAACCCTGTTATGTGGCATTGGCTATTCTATACGGGGAGTTTCTAATGTACCAAGTGGTGGCTTTTTCGGAACTGCAGTTGGAAGTGGTCGCTTTATTGGTTTCCTTTTTCAACGTATGCTGTTCATTCATTTCTCTCCATTGGTTCACAGTCAGGCTGAGTGAGGTGAAGCGGAACATGTCAATCAAGGTTTTCATCGGCAAGATATGTCAGGAATCCTTAGAGATCATTTCAGTGGCGCAGTTGAATATGGATAACCGCAACCTTCTTCGACCTATGTTCTCAATTTCATCCCCCTGCGAAATCCTTCATAGTCTCCGAAATAGCATTTAATTCTGCATCAAAATGTCGGCCTTGATTGATATGTTCCGCATTACGCCACTCACGCTGACCGTGAATCGATAATGAAAAATTCAACCAAAGACAAGCTCGAAGAGATGCACAATATACAGCAACCACTTCCAAGTGCAGTTCCGAAGAAGCGACCGCTTGGCACATCTGGAACCCCGCATGCATGAAGTGGGGTTACATCCCATATGCCACTATATCTTCTTCCACTTTCCCTCCACCTGCCAAATGACATCACATCCTACCCATTCCTCATCCAATTTGGACATATCCATAGACCCAACCAAAACATTGATAGCAACGAGCTCGGGATACAGTAGAGCTGCTCTGGAGGTGCCCAGCATCAGCAACAAACCAAGTTTCCGTCAGGAACACCCGGGTGTTTCTGACGGCCCTGACAGCTCTGACAGACCCAGGTACCCTCGGATGGAGAATAAGAACCGACCCGGCTCCCAAGTGACGGGTCGCGTTGCATAACTCCATTGCGACCGCTATTATACCATGCCTCTTGTTCTTCCAACGCGTCACATTGTATATTATGCTCGCCGCCCCAGCGTCAGGCTTCCTGGACTTTGCGTCCAGACTGTGGTGATAATACAGACACTCAGAATGACACGTGTGTTACACTCTTCGCGGGCTCGACTCTCGTTGTAGCCATTTACCCAACGCCTAGAGCTGTTTATGCCTTTCACCGGCCGAGTGCCTCATTTTACTTCTCCGCTCTTGCTATCAATTGGATGATGCACTCCCCCATATATGTCAAACGTTGAGATCGAGTCACTTGTTACAATACAGTGTTCGCTTCGCATACTTGGCTTGCCGTTGCATTAGCTTGGCCATTATCGTATTTTACAGGTCTGAAATATGCCATCCAATCTTCACACTGTCTAGTACTATACCCTCAGACCTCGAAAGTCTGGATTGATCCATCATCGGCTGGGGGTGGGGATGGCATCTCTGTCGTCGATTTGGTCAACTTCATCGTCATACTCCTTGCACTGCACTGGCAACCCGCAATGCAGTTCGTCATCCGCCCAATCGTTGCCTATCGGGATGTTTGCTTCAGTGCTTCTGATGTCATGTTCCTCAAGCGCAACCTCGGAGGTCAAATAATCAAGAAGAATAACATTGTCAACACGAGGTGTTTCCGTGCTGCTGACCTTGGCAGGCGTTGAGTTCTCCCCGTGTTGGATGTAACGCTTGACAGTCGCAAGAGTGTTTTTATACACCTTCTGTTGGTAGCTCTCAGGTGGTGTGTTCCAGGTATTCATCAGAATGTATACGTGTCTGCAACGCCCGGAGAGATTCACAGCTTGTGACTGTGTACAGCACACCAGGATGCGTTCGTACATCCGTCATTCATGTGGGTGAAGTAGTTCGAGCGATCTGGTCTGTCAGGTGTCAGTTTTGACTTGGAAGATTTTGGATGAACACCTTTGTTCTTTTGCCACTCTAGCAGAGCATGGCGCAACGCAGTGCAAGTAATCATGATCAGTGGTGACGGTCTATGACTGTCCTTGTTGTCAATCATCAAAGAATAAAATTGATCAGCATATGTACCACGGTTATTCGCCCGATGATGAAATTCGATCTAGATACACCCTGTGGTTGCTTCCACCAGGACTTGAAGTGGACTACGGCCATTCGTAAGCAGCTTTCGGCACTCTCTCTGTTCGATTTGCACCGCGTACACCATCTCCCACATGCTCTACCACAGGAAAAAGGTACCTACTGTCTGCCAGATGGGAATCAATGAATTTCAAATGCTCTGTGTTGGATTCAAAGCGGTGGAGATCATAAAGCTCTGCTACATTGTCCCTTGCTGATTGAATGAAATGGGATTTAACTGTGTCGACTTGTGCGTAAACTTGGTAGCGGATTGTGCGTGTAGTATCCAATGTGGGCCATCGCTTCAGCCTACCTCTATCAAGTTCTCGATTGTGCATGCCTCAAATGCTAGGGACCAAATGGTGTTTTGCTGCATAGCAGTGTGCCTGTACTTCTCTAGTATCTGCCAGTGTGGAGCTTCAGCTAATGCTTTCGCAGCGTGTCGCATTGCATTACTTACCATCTCCATGTTGCTTGCACTCATAAACGGCTGTCCGTTCCACATACAGAGCTCCCTGAGTATGCCTGTTGCAAATACAAGACGCGTCATGTATGAGTGACCAAATTGATGGATGCTGCAACTGCCGGATACCACTGATGGAGGTGTCAACTCCACCTCCAGTTGCAATTGCCACTGCCTCTGTCTCTTATTCCTTTCTGCAGCTCACGTTCTCAGTGGATTTTCAATGGTCATGCTGGTTTCTGGATTAGGGATGGGGGTAGGCAGGTTTTCATGACCGGGGAGAGGAGTGAGAGTGTTAGCAGTGCCCGATGCGAGGCTGGATACAACGGGACGCGTTGACTCTGGCTGTGAGATCCTTCCGGGTGCTGGTGTGATACGACTGCTTGTACCGGGCGTAGCAGATGGTGTGCTCTTTGAGCGTCGCTGTGTTGCGGACGGGGTGGAAGTCACACGTTGAGTGATTCCTTTCACGCCAGAAATGTTCAGCGAAGATAAGGGGGTGGAGTTCTGAGCAGGCATTGTGGAGGCTACAGAACTCCCTCCTTGAGAGGGATCCCTCTCTGCCGCGGGAGCGGAAACGTGTCTCTTAGCAATGGGAAGCCGAGAATTCCCCGAAAGCCTATGCTTCAGTTGTTCCTGCACAATTTGTATGATCGGAGTCATGCCTTGGCGAGGGCTTCGGCAAGGCATAGTCTGATATAGATGTTTGACGTTGAGAATGTAGGAATAATTTCTTCTGCATGCATACACAATGGAAGGCAAGGTAGACTTCTATGAAAGCGACCTGGGAGCGATTTGAAAAAACAGGGAGACGCAGTGCATCCCGCACTAGACTATAAATCACGATTGCCTGTGAAGATACTCGGGGACGAGACCCCTTCAAATGCATTCAATTCTCAGGTTGACTGCCATCAGATTATTCCAGGATTAAACTCAGCATTGATATTCACTGGTACCGCAACATCTGAAGGTGTGTTTGCACCGCTTGATGGGTCTTTATGCCTTCGTGGTGCAATTCTCATAGTATTGCAGTGCTTCTTGGCACAGTACTTCGAACCATCGATTGTGTATATCTTCCGCTTCCCAATGGATATCCAACTTGACCAGAGCTAAACGCATCGCAAAGCGAACATTGATGTATACTCTATTCTATGACATCAGTTAGGTGTGCTTTTTCCTCTCCTAGGCATTGGTAGCCATGTTGGATGCTTGCACAGTTGGGACAACCTGGGAACTGCTCAGTTTCCTCCGAGATGCACGAGGTCTGAGCGTTAATAATGATATGTAATGCAAAAGTGTTATGGGTTCTCCCAGACAGTGACTAGAGTACTTGAAAGATTCGAGGAGAGCACATACCATGCCAAGGTAATCAAGGTCAACCAGATATGCCCTTGAGCGGGAGATCATATCGGTCACAATATATCTCGTCTGGCCAGTCATTCTAGATGAGATCGGCCCGAGCATTCTTTCACTTCTGGATACTATCGGGGACATGCACAAGCATACCTGCACGGCAGTTGATGGTCTATTGCAAGTAAGAGGGCTCCGAACCACCATCCCGTAAAGAATGGAATAATGGCAGGGCACACCCCGGTGACAAGAATTGTCTCTACCTCAGCATGACGTAACTGAGGGATTTTTGACATTGGTTTAGGCCGGAGCAAACACCTTGCATTTATTTGCGTGAGTCTGGATTGCGACAGATGTGTCAGGGTCTACGTTATCCCAGCACAGAGTGGTATCCAAATAAGATGAGATTAACTACCGAATAAACTCAAGATACTGAGATGTCCAAGTTGAAGTTATGGTCTCATTAGAGAACATAATAATGCATGTCCTTCCGGGGGCGCACGAGCACATCCGCCAAGCGCAAGGAAATAAGTTGCAAGGATATCTCCCGCGCATCGCCAATATGCCCAACAGATAAGTGGCTATCATTGAGGGATTCAATCATAGTCTCAAGAGGGCTATGAGAGACTATAGAGAGATCACATTGTTCCGGCATTGAGACAGACAACCGGCCTGAAATATGAAAAAGCCGATACCTACCCGCGGAGAATTATCCTCATTTATCATTGTGGTTTTAGATACCTATACCTATTATATGTATACCTAGAATCTATTAGCTTTGTGTAGCGGCAGCCCCGCACCATTGAGTACCCCTTAAGGCATACAGATGCCTATAACATTCGAAAACGATAACGACATTATTGTGTACGCTTTGGAGTCTGTTAAAGCTCACACAGGACGCACTAAGCAAATTTTCGTGGTGCAGTGTGTGTGATGGCTAGCTTCGATTGAGGGACTTGAGCAGGCACTAGTTTCCCATATTGATAGTCATCAAGGCCAAAAATATATGACTCTTCAAAAGCAGCCTCCCTGGGAAGTTTCAGTTACACCTAGGGACCATGCCGAAGATCGACGAGTCGATCCGGAACTAGACTATACCGAACAGTACTTAAAAATGTCAAAGCGATTGAGAGACATAGCAGATTTGAAAATTTCCGGGTATACAGCAACTGGACGTATTGATCGCTCAGGAAGAATTCAGAAATCATCGAAGAAGACTCAGAGGATATCCAAAGACGTTACGACCAACAGGTGGAAGGATAATGGTAAGAATGAAGGAATTGAGGACTCGGAAACGCAAAGAAGGAAGGAAGCAGGAGACTGCCAGCGCTGCACTTGGCCCTCCAATAGGAAAGGGACTCATCTGGTCGTAGATTGCATTCGACCCATCAAGCTAGATAAATGAACTGCCAATCATCCTCAAAAAAAGAAATATACAAAAAGACAACCCCAGGAGTTTATTGCTTCGGAATCCGAGGATAGTGAGACCTCGCAAACTGAGGACAGTTCAGTACAGGATCTACGGCCATATGCACCTTGAGTACTGTACGATGTATTTTGGATGGATGTTGTTACCCCCGTCACAGTATAATGAATAAACCCTATGCTCCTAGGTTCATTATTACGACGCCTGCAACAGCAGGAGCTTAAGGCTTACCAGGGACTGAAGAAGCAAGGAGCTTTCTTGCAGAGTTCACCAAAGTTTGGATTAGTAGTAGTTTCTACTGAATTACCAAATCTAATGGGTACATTACCTTTTCAGATTCCAGTTACATCATCCGAGTACCTTAACCGACATCATTTTTAACCAGAATATTACCAAGCAATAAATATTCTGGAACAAATAGTTCAGCTTTACGAACAAGGCTCGATATTGAACGAAATGTCAGATATTATAATATTTTGTCGCAATTAGATATATGCCCATCAACGTGATTGATTTGGCCAGATAAATACCTAATCTATCCGAATAGGAACCCCTCAACATATTCGGTTCGATAGATTCGATTTTGTCCGAAGAACCAGAGAACGATTGGAATGACCCTATATTCCACGCTGAACCCGAGACACCTAAACCTTGGGTTGAATGCTATTGACAATCAGCAAAATACGGCAGTTAACTTAGGATTGATGACCCAGCATTCAAAAATCACTGGAAAGAATACCATTTGTGGGGTGACGAGTGGGAGTGTAACTGCAAAGAAGAAGATAAGACCGAGTGGTGCTATTGCGACGACAATAAATCATCGTCAAAATGCAGTCAGTGGTAGATCATACCTGCCCTCCGATGGACAGATTTTATGATGTGTCAATCATTATTGTGCTGTCAATCATAATGATCCAATTACGACAATTTATTAAGCAATCTATGCTCACGCGATATTACCAGTTTTATGAAGAAAACTGTGTATCGCTACATCACGACTGGATGGAGCATTTCGAAGAATCCATTCAAGTCGCATTTGCGCAAATTGATAATTATACACCTCGTGACTGGGGAATCTATAATGAAGGAAAAGAGAGTGGTTATACCTACGGTTATAACCAAGGGCTCTTGGAAGGGCATGATGATGGCTGGGACGAAGCCAAAGAATATTACCAGAGAATATTCGAAAGAGAACTTCGTGAAGCTAAACTACAATGGAAGGAGGAAGTTGGGAATAATGACTATTCTGAGGATTAGCAAAATAATAAGAGGAACCAGAGGTTGATGACGAGTGGTGATCCTACAGGCAAAAACGAGACTCTAAACCAACTGAGTCCAGAGAATGGTTTGAGGATTAGCCCGATGATGAGATTAGGGATGCCATCGGGCCTAATTCCCAGCCCGATACAGAATCGAGCAGAGTGTTGTAATGCAGATTATGAGATAATTCCTATTAGACGTCTAGGATGTCACTTGTAAGAAGTTATAAAGGTTCATCAGCTGACGATACAGACCATAGTGCGAAGTAATTTTAAATGCTACCATCACCAGTTCCACCATGTATTGGGTATATTATATCTTCGATATTACTGTGTCAATATTACCCTCGCATTTTATTTTGGCAATTTATATCTTCAATATTACTTCGTCGATAGTACCTTCGCATATTACTTCGGTAGTGTGTATCTTCGATATTACTCTGACGAAATTAGCTTAAGATATTACTTCGGTAATTTATATCTTCGATATTACTTCGTCGATATTACCTTCACATATGACTTCGGTAATTTATATCTTCAATATCACTTCGGTAATTTATATCTTCGATATTACTTCGTCGATATTACGTTAATATATTACATCGGTAATTTATATGTTCCATATTACTTCGTCGATATTAACTTCACATAATACTTCGGTACTGTATATCATCGATATTACATCGTCGATATTACCTTAACATAGTTCTTCAGTAATTTCTATCTTCGATATTACATTGTCGATATTAGCTTCAGATATTTGTTTCGTAATTTATATCTTCGATAATACTTCGTCGATATTACCTATGCATATTACTTCAGGAATTATATCTTCAATGCTACCTCCTCAATATTTCCTTGACACATATCTTCGGTGATTAATACCTTCGATATTACCTCGTCATATCACCTTTAAATAATCCTTTCTTAGTAATAAACTATTTCCACTTCGCTTGGAATTGTCACGGCGCAAGAAGGTACGAAGGTACTTAAGAAATATAGAAGAAAGATACGGAAGGTGTGGAAGGAATTGTGTTACGGAAAGGCGGAGACGTTGGA
>Ga0307515_10012428_pt1 | contig 16015 bp, 15 predicted proteins | sample 17_EM_MG_FD_194513 | JGI IMG/M metagenome (GOLD analysis project Ga0307515, IMG submission 194513) | Populus trichocarpa ectomycorrhiza microbial communities from riparian zone in the Pacific Northwest, United States - 17_EM | ecosystem: Host-associated > Plants > Roots > Unclassified | place...
AAAGAAGGCCACAGTTATGTTTTCTCAAGATGAATATCGAGGTACATTTTGTCCATCCCCTATGATAAATTTTACTCCGGAAACCACTGCACTCATCAATCACGCATTTGTGGGCCGCTTCAAACCACCTCCCACCAACATGTGGCGCTACTCCGCTAGGATAGGCGCTTCTCAATCCCCGTCGGCGCTCCTCAGCCTAGATTCACTCTCTTCTATATCCTTCCGCAGTCAATTCCTCCTCTTTCGGCGCTCCTCCGCTAGGATAGGCACTCCATAATCCCCTCTGTCTTGATTTAGCGCTCCTCTATTTCATTCCGCGCTCTATACCCCCATTTCCGCGCTCCTCAGCCTGGGATGGGAGCTCCCCAATTCCCACCAGCGCTCTTCAGTCTGGGTTGTCGCTCCTGTATTGGATTCCGCACTCCGTACCCACCCTCCCCCTTTTCGGCGCTCCTCCGCTGGGTGAGCACTCCTCAATCCCCATCGGTGCTCCTCTGCCTGGATTGGCGCTCCTGTATTTCATTACTTACTCCTGACCCCCCCCCCTTTTCGGCGCTCCTCCGCAAGTTTGGACGCTCCTCAATCCCCATCAACGCTCCGCAGCATTGATTTGGCACTCTTCTTTTTCATTCCGCACTCCTGCAACACAGCACTTCCCATCTGGCGCTCCTCTTGTCCCTGGTAGCTGGTCCCCTTTTACATCCGACTATATCATATTGCCTTTCAAACCCCAATTTAGATTCACAGCTAGCTAACATCTCATTACACCTTTGTTAGATATCACAAATCGAGCCAAACGACATTGGAATTCGATTTCAGCCACTTGCCAGGTACGAATAATCAGCAAATACAAGGAGCGCCTCCAGCTTCTTTGCGCCGTTGATGAATGATGTGTTCCTGCTTTCGTTGGCCCTGATGAGATGCGAGAAGTAGTGGATGACATTGACACCATGTTTGATTGATATCATTTGTCTGTTTAGTCGGGTTATTGTTTCGGTGTACCTGCGTTTATGTTTGAATCACTTGCCTATTTCTTTGGTACCATAATGTAGCGAGGCAATAAATACAGTGTTCAAGAAGATGGTAGCTAGTATGATTCAGAATTGATGATGAACGATAATCCATGCATCATATTCGCCGTTGAGGGAAATCGATTGCTTGTGGACATCCAGAGGAGTCTCAGGTAACGCCTGCAGTCCTCCCAATGAATATCTATACGAACCCAGGCATCTCTCAGAGTTTGTTTGTGATTTCCGCATTGGTTCGGCGACACTTCCAGGTGCACCCAAAGTTCTCTCCGGCGCTCCGATGTGTTCCCAAACTTAACACAATCACCCCCAGTTACTCCTGTACCAGTCATCTGAGATCCCAGTTACTCTGAAGGCCGGCCGGAATGCCCTCCTAGGGTCTGAGACTCTCCTGAAATTGACACTTCTAAGTTTACACTCCACATCCTCTCAGTCACTCCTGGAGTCTTCCAGAGACTAAAATACATTTTGCTGATGGGGGTCAAGAAAATCAAATGGGTCGCGAAAATCAAAGTTGTCTGTTCTGGGTGGGAGTGGTACGGTTTAGACGAGCTTGATGAGAGGATTCCAACGCTGCAATCGCTGGGGCAATCGGAGTAGATTTGATCGAGATCAAGCCTAAAAGCAGAAAGATCAAAAGCAGAAGGGTCAGCGGGGGTCAGTAGGTCGCAAAAATCCAAGTTGTCTGTTCTGGGTGGGAGTGGTACGGTTTAGATGAGCTTGATGAGAGGATTCCAACGCTGCAATCGCTGGGGCAATCAGAGCTGATCTGACCTTGTTGCTACTGGTTGTATGGGGAACGGTACTAGTATGCTGGGGTGTGTACTGTGTCAATCATAGTGGCCGGGTTTTTTTCTTGGCAGAACTAGTTACACCCTACCCGACACCAAAACCAAAAGTGCCCGACCTGTCCCTATAACCTGCCGTACTGGTGGCTATGCTGGAGCACGCACCTCTTTGTTGGTGAGAATGTGCGCGCAGTACTGCCAGAAGAACTCCCACAACAAGAGTTAGGAAACATAATTATGTTTTACCAACCCCCAACGGCTTTTTGTTAGGTACTAACCATAGGGAGGTTTTGTAAACTTGGTGCGTACTTCAATTGCACTTGTTTTCAAAGCACACCAGGCCCTAAACTGTGCTTGGTTTTTGGTCGGCACTAGCTGAAATGCTGTCAGGGGTCGAGGTTGGTACTCATGCAGGTCATAATACAAAATCCATTGACTGAGTCATTCTTTGCACTGGTCTCAAGGTTGACCCCGGAATCCAACAAATATCGGGTTCCTCCCACATCTTGGGTTTACCTGTGCACTTCAAGCACAGCCGCACCTGGGCATACACCCTACCTTCACAGCAAAGTTCGTAACCAGAAAGGGCCTCCAAATCATTATTGCCTGTCCCGAGTACCTTGCCCGTGGTTTTATGGTAATAGCCGCAGCTCTGACTAACTTGACTTTGCTGTTCCTTTGCGCTATGGTATTTATTGCCTGGCATCGCTTATCGGATTTTTATTTACGATCTGACTTTGCTTCCCGAATCGGGGGCAACTTCCGGGGCCGACGCCGCAGGTCCCAAGCGGAAGATTCCGGCTTAGGGTAGGGGTCCTGACCGCAGCAGAATTTTGTTCCATAACCGAGAAAAGCTTAGGCCATAAATCCCACCAAACATCACAGATCGCCGATAACCGGGGATTGCAAGGAGCCCCTAGTCGAAACAAGGAGAGTGACATGGAGATGACAAGAATGCCGACAGAGTACTCCAACGACAGGATATGAGAATCGAGAATTAGGCAGAGCAACACTCACCTAAACTTCAGGAGGTAAAACTATACCCTTCTTGGGCAGAGTAATTGACCAGATTTCGTTTCTTCGAGTGTAGCCTTTGATGGCGGAGCCAATGAGCAACCCTTGATTGCGCCACTAAGAATATCTATCCCATTTTAAGCAATATTTATACTGTGGAAGGCAAGATCGGCGCATTTTTCGATTCTTTTTTCAGTAGAAGCTTCCTGAGCTCCGGCTGTTTCAGTGTTCGGACCCATAGTAACGCAATAAATCTGTGTGGCTCGGCACTTGAGACCCTTTCAGATCGGGCTTTACAATCCACTGTAGAGTAAGACCTGTTGGTATTCGGGATTTGGGCATTATATGAGCACTCTGTAACTTATTCGGTGACCGCTGATTAAAGAAAGTACCCAGTTTGCTTCAAGGCCGAGATTCATGGAACAATTTATCTTATGAGATTTTTGATCGTCACAGTGAATTGTGTTGGGGCGCCCACGTTTCCGTGTTCAAGTATGCAGCAACAAGTTTTAAGATATGTTTCGATTAGTCGTCTAACTCGCAAACAAACCCAACCTCAGACTGCCGGAAACCCTTGTACCTGGTACCCGGGGCGGAAGCATCGGTAATTAAAACTACTCAAAATGAAAGACCTGAAGTAGCATCTTCCACTGTTACGACACAAGTGGCTTTTTGTGGCACCGTTTTTACAGCTAGCTTAATGCTTGCAAAATCAGCGTTGACACTAAAATACAAAGTACTGTAGGTTGTGTTTGAAAGGGTCCGTGCATTGTTTCAGTGAAGCGAACGGCCCGTCTTCCGTATTTACAACCAACAACCCACAGTCCCAGCCGTGAGGCTGTGAAACAACGCCGCATACGTGCGCCAGGCAACTATGTCCAGCAATTCTATCCAAAATAAGCTGCTAGCCACCATTCGAACTGACAACTCTCGTTGCCAGAAGCACAGGAACGAAGATGAACGGGTTAGTGAGAGCTTCTGCATAGCGGTCTCGATACCAGCAAATCTTATACGCTGACTTGAAGAAAAGATCGCAGCTCGAACCGTGGCGGCGCGCTCATGCCCGGTATATTGCAGACCTTACGGACGCCGAGAAAATACTATTCAAGGATGCTACACTGGAAAATATTTTCTATAGTGCCAGCGCTGCACAGAAACTTGACGAAGAGAGCAACAGCTTTCGAGCAGCACTAAAATCGCTGGAACCATTATGCGAGTCGATTTCGCAATATGGAAGAGCCCTCGACATCTATTCCAGCACAAAGTCCCAGATATTAGGACCGATATGGGGCAGCATCCGGGTCCTGATATATGTGCGCTTCCAGATGTACACTGTCTACTAGGTCTTGGCGGCTAACGTGAGGTTGCAGATTGCCCGGGAGTACAACAAGTGTTTCGAGAGACTTATTGCTATGCTTGGCCAGATAGGGGACATTCTACCGCGGTTCCGTGATTACGAACAGCTATTCCCCAGTCATCGGTGACTTCTCTACTGCATATCTGACGCATATCTGGATATCATCACGTTCTGCGAGAAGGCAAAGTAGATATTTAAGAAGAATCAGAAGTGGAAGCGATCTTGGTTGCCCGGTAGTGTGACTATTCTTCGGGTTACCTGGAGACCGTTTGATCGGGAGTTCGGCGACATCTTGGGAAATATTCGACACCATCGTGATCTTGTGGACCGTGAGGCGGATGTTAGCCAAATGTGGTTAGCGAAGAGTAACATGGACTTAGCTAAACGGATTAGAAAAGGTATATAGTACTTGTGAGAAAGTTGAGGTCGCTGCTAAAAATAACTTTCTTAGATGTCAAGCGCCAGAGACTCTTGAAGCGACTTTCAACTGTTGATTACTTCAAACGCTTCAAAAGTTCTCAGAAGCAGCGATACGAAGGCACAGGAGCATGGGTTATGGACTCCTCCGAGTTTAATAGCTGGTTCGAGGCAACGACATCATCTGGTCTGTGGTGTCACGGAATACGTGGGTGTCCAAATCTCAGAAACTTGAAAGTTTAAAATGCTGAACTTTCGCAGCTGGTTGCGGAAAGACCACTGCGACGTATGTCATTACCGTTGTCTAATTATGATATCTAGAGTCCGTGTGTCTAAATTGTCTACAGATCGGGAGTGATCAATTTTCTCCTATCAAATACGGCCGACCAAAACAGTGGGGTTTCGTACATTTATTGCGACTACCAAGAGGCCGAATCCCTCAAAGCTTCTGCAATAATCGGCACCCTCGTCAGGCAACTGCTTTCTAGAAGGATGGATATACCAATCGACATTGAAAATCGAATGGAAGAGATTGTAGACCGGCACCCAGACTGCGAAGATATGCTAGGCTTGCTAGTGATTATGGCGAAGAAGTTTTCGACATTATATATAGTGATCGACGGTATCGACGAATGCGATCCGGAGCAGCGCGCAGAGGTGCTCACGGCATTTACAGAGTTGTTAAACCTAGGACAACCGGTAGTCAAGATATTCACTTCGAGCCGCATGACAGAGGATATTCAACATGCATGTGAGAACTATGGTCTCATAAGGTTTACGGAGCAGACCATTGCCCCTGACATTTCTAGGGTTGTCAGGGAAACGGTTCGATCAAAGCTTAATAGCGGCCACCTCAAACTCAGAAATTCTGATTTGGCCGAATTGATAATTAGCAAGCTCATTGATGGAGCCGGTGGCATGTAAGTTCATACTGGTCGATATTTTACGTCAATTGTTATACCTAATCAAAACCAGGTTTCTGTGGGTTGCTTTTCAACTGCAGGATATTCTGGCGGCAATATCAGATGACGAAATTCGTGAGGTCCTCAACAACCTGCCGAAAAACCTTCTAGAAATATACGAACGGATTTTGAAGAAAATCATTGCATCTGGACGCGCTTCCTTGATTCAGACGATTTTCAAGAGGATAATTTGCGTCAAAAGGCCATTGACAATCGACGAACTGTTAGAAGCAATTACTATCAACTCTCAGGATCGGACATTCCCGTTAGCCAGGATCCCAACAGACGGTCTCAGAGTCGTTCAGGCCTGCTTGAATCTTGTCGTGCTGGATGATGACGACACCGTTCGTCTTGCTCATCAGACAATACAGCAGTTTCTCTGCACGCTCCCGGAACCCTCTGCTTTTCGATGCGACTTTGCACAGGCGAATAAAGAGCTCGGTGAGCTCTGCGTTGCCTACCTAGCCTTTTCGGACTTCGAGACCCAGCTTGTTCGGCAGGACCAAACTATGGAAATCCTGGCATCAGCAATATACAGTTGCCATCCGCTTCAGGCACAAACTGCAGCTACAACCCGACTTTACAAACGCGTTCGCCGTGGGCAAAACAAGCAAAAACCACACTACGACTTCAACCTCATGCGGCGCTTAAGTAATAGCCCTTCAATAGAGATACGGCAGAAATACCGATTGCTCGATTATATTAGGGAGTACTGGTTCTTTCACACACTAGATCTTGCACCTGATAATACAGCATTATGGCTCACATTTAAGAACCTTTTACTCTATAAAACTTTCCCCTTCGCGTTCAAGCCCTGGGAAAAAACGGTGTCTACAGGGAAAGTCCCATTCCTTTGGGCCATACATACCGGTCATGCAACAGCGTTTCAGCATCTGTCCGGACCAGATCATATGCGAAGATGCTATCTGGAACACAGTGATGAACATCAAGAAAGCTACGAAACTCGATTGAGGTTATTTTCAATGCCTTACTTTACAAGGCCGGATGTGGTTTTATTCTTTCTGACCATTCTTGTCACTTATCGTGAGCGGGCAGATTATTTAAAAAACCACTTTCAGCATGACAGCAACGCAAACGTCGGAGAAGTTCTCTCAGCATTGGCGACGCGGAACGATAGTAGTGACCTGGTCAAGACCATATTCAATGACTGGGATAATTCAGACCTCTCACCGTTACACCGTGCAGCCCGGATGGGACATATGGCGATATTGCAGAAACTACTGGAACTTGGATGTAACACCCAAGTTACTGGACGTCTCGGGCAAACACCATTGCACGATGCCATTGACCAGGAAGTTGTCTGGATACTGCTGTTTTATGGAGCAGAGTCGAACGCCTCCACTCCAAACGGTGAATCACCACTGCACGACGCTGTATTCCACTCTAGGCACACCGTCGTCCGAGAATTACTTTGGCAGGGGGCAAATCCGAACGGTACTACGATAGATGGAGAGACGCCATTACATTATGCTCTTTCAGGAGGCGATTCGGGAGTCATATCACCGAGGCTTGGAGAGCGATCACATGGCAGTTTCTATAGTCGGATAGAAGTCATCAAAGAGCTTCTGGTTCATGGCGCCGACCCTAATTCTATTGACAGTTTTGGACAGAGTCCTCTTCATTGGGCTTCTCGTGCAGGATCCGTAAAAATTGCAAATATGTTACGAGAATATGGAGCAAACGATGAAGTGACTGCTACCAGTGGCGAGACACCTCTTTACGCTGCGCGGCTGTAAATGCATTCCGATTTCCCAAGGTATCACGAGCTCAGGAACCGCGTCCGGTTGGTATGACAACCTATGGGTAAGTACTGCGCATGATTATTGACGGGAGTGTCATCCCTATGGAAATTGTAATAGAGCTTACTTGAAATGCGATATGTATGGTTGGATATTTGGTCGTTTGTTTCTATATTCCTTATGTTGGAAAGGTTCTTCGGATTTATTCTTTCTTACTACATGTTCATTGAGGGTACTGCATATGGGTTTCTGGTGTTCTATGGACGCAACGCGGCTAGCGGGGGTCTATCTGCTTTTTGCCTGCATGAGAGGGGTCTTTGACTAGAGTTTGGCCCAACGTTAATAGGTGATTAAGAGCGTTGATATGTTTTACTCGGTTTATGATTATTTTAAGAGTTATTTTGTTTGTTTAGTGTCCATTAATATTGAGCGGTCACAATGTTCCTAAGCGGCCCGGCCCGCTGCCCACAGATCCGGCCGATCCGGCCTCATGTAGCCCAGCCGGGCCGCTTAGGAGTGCCGATTTGGCTACTTCCTTGTCCCACTAGTTTGCAATGCTTTGATTAAGTACATACGAATGCTAGACTTATTCCATACGCGCTCCCAAATCCTTTCTCAAATCTCAAAAGTTTGTGCACCTTCGAAGACGGTAAAATTCTCTATCTCGCCGTTTTGGGCCGGGAATGGAACTAAGTTTCAAGCTCTACAAAGCTTTAGGGCAGTGGTAAAGTATTTTTGACGCTGTACTTGCTTTAAGTAATACAATTCATCATCCCTGCGAATAGACAACAAACAAAGTCAACTACAGTTATTACACTGTTGTATTAACCGGTATAGTTCGTACATGCTCATACGCTCATTACCTGTATAGTTATGACGCTGAACTCCGGACACCACACTATTATGAGCTTCCCTCGCCTTAACAGAACGGGAGTGGATGTAAGTTTCAGCACGTTCTAATTCACTGCACTGTTATTGCCCGCCGCCTTTTTAATCTAACTGTACAGGTACAAAACTTTGCTACAGCCGCCGACGACGTTGATTTTTCATTATAATCAAGTAAGCGCCAATCCACCAAGCGCGCGTCCAAATTAGCAACAAGGATCCGGAGTCTTGGCGAAGCGGGGTACCGACTTTCAGATTAAGCGGGGTCCAGATCCCCTTCGACCCCGCTCACGGTTAACAATATCCTCCTACGCCAAATATCCTCGCTTTACTTCATTTTCATCTATTCAGAGAGCATACTTTGATCTCATTCAATGTCGACCAACAAAAAGTGGTGGTTCATCGTTCAGGTTGAAGAGAGTGATCTGAAGTCAGATTTCCTTGTCACGGCAAATGAAGAGCAGTCTATCGAGGAAGTGGCTGGAGAATTGGAACGCACGATTTTGAAACGCTTTAAGCCGTTTGGTCCCAAGGAAGGTTGTCAACACAGCACAACCTTCACTATCGGTAAGAATCGTCCAGATTCAAGCGACCTCAACATCACTCTTTCTCAATTGGTTACTTTCCTTCGACAACTACCTACACCCTTGACAAAGACAAAGCCGATAACACCGGATTTGTTTGGACTTGGTACCAACCAAATTAGGGTTACTATATATGACATTAAAGGATATTGAAAGTAAGAAACCCCAGGGTTTTCGGTCGTGACTTTCTGGCATGCCAGTGGTGTTTCCTCTGACTGTTAAGTAGTTATAGTCGGTGATTGATCGACGATTAACCGAGATACGCGGAGAAAGGGAGGGAAGGTGGGGGGAGGGTTACGAGTGTTGATTGTTGGGTTCGATGGGCTACTGTCGTTAAAGGCTATTGTGACTCAATAATTGTTGATTTCTTCGGAGTGGACGAAATCACCTCTCTACTTCCATTCCGGACTGAATTATATCCCCCAAACATGCGCTCGTAAACCAGCCTTCATCCATCCTTCGCAAGCTTAGTCAGTTTGAAAAGTGAGCTGCGAGCGAGCAAAACTCCGGGAACGAGAGCACCTCAAACGGGATATATCGATTCGAGGGAAGTCAAACTAAATATCCTGCTATAAAAAGCATCCGCATTCGTTATCACCCTAAAAGTATATGTTCACAACACCCCCGTATGAATATTTCTGTAAACGCGTGACCACAACTCACCATCTGTTCACACAGTTCATCATTCATTTGCACACTCTCCATCAGCTATCCGGAGGATTAGATGTCGGGCGAATCGATGATGAAGGGTAGAGTTCCCACGGCGTCAACTTCGTGAGCCAATCTCCTATGCCTAAACAGCTTATGCCCCTATCTCATCTAATCGCCATCTTGTCACCTCCAGCATTAATCTTAGTATTTTTAGATGTTTACCGTGGCTTCAGGTTGTTCGCGCTTATGAATTGTCTTTTTGCTCTTGTATATTGCATATTGTTTAGCGGGGAACAGGAGGTTTCTCTTTTTCTTCCAGTGGGATCTCTTCCTTCTCTTGCCGGACGGCTTGACTCTGATAGTATGACTCGGATATCGATATCAGGTAGAGTACGCCCCTGATTCGGCCCCAATCCAATAATTCCCGTATTCGAAAACCCAAACCGCTACAGGTGGATTTAACAGGTGCTCAGCTAACGAGAGCGCAGATCCTAATAAATATTTGCTTCGATCCCTACACTAGCACGAAAACCAGGAAGGCACAAGGAAAACTAAGTCAAAATGAAGTCTACATGTAACAAGGAGAAGCAAAAGTAACGTAGTAAAGGATGCCTACGGACATCTACTCTAGTTTCCACCCGCTTTCCATCATTAGCGTAAGCTAGCAAATACCGGAGGACCTTAAGCCCGTCGCGACTTATGTCATGGAGGTCATTGGATAGAAAGCCTACTGGAAAAGCGACGACGACGACGAGGACGGTCTATCTGAATATGATTTGATCAATGAATCTGTGAACCCGTAGGCAATCTGTCCAACGACTAGACCACAATGTATTCGGCCGCTTGCAGCACATGACATAAGTGCATTTTTCTTCCACCGCCCCCCAATCCCAATCGCTTCCTCAAGGTTCCAGCCCCTCGGCAAAGTCGCGAATGCAGCACCCTTGCAACCTCCAGGCACTTTCCCTTACGCTCACAATGAGAACCGCCTAATGTCACCACCCGGATTCCCTCCCGAATCCCCAAATTACCCCGCCCTCCGGACCGCCTTCCGGTTCCCACAAATGAACTGATTGTTAGCTGCCCCCATGCCTGCCTGCTTAATCCCTTGCCGTCTTTTGATTACGTCATGTAATTTGACGCTCCTCGCTATTGCCCTCCAGGGTATCATATAATACTATTGCAGTGGAATACCCAAACCGCTTCCTACTGTCCTTGTAATGGGTGCTTAGCGGTTAAGCAGAATTCGTAGGTCCGGAACTGAGAACTCCCTAGGCCATTCACAGCGCGCTGACCATTGTCGGGCTATCATCGTGGGGTGGACGGATGGTTGGTTACAAGGCCACACTTGTACAAACTCGCAGTGCCCGAGAAGCGGATCTTGTCCACCGTAACCATACGCAAGTGTTTGTGTAGAGCGTGCTAATCCTCAGAGAACTCTTCATTGGAATCGCAACGCGTTTGTACACTAAAATCGTATCCTCGTTAGCATGGCGAAAGCATCGTATAGCTGGCGTAAAACATCCGAAAAGGCGAGTGACACTGAAGTGACTACAGGTCGGCGTCGATGCTGAGTGGTATCGAACGTTGTAATCGACGAGGTATACTCGAAAACGAGCGGACACACAGGTATGCGAAAATGATGCCAAAGTAAACTCCTCTCCCCCCAAAAGAGGGGAAAACTTGGCAAAACCAGGCGGTGAGGTGGTTATCGAAGGTGTGTATATGTAGATGCTGGGTCGTGAGTTCATGCATTCCCGTCTATGTCAGTCGAGTGACCTTTGATGATACTCTTTATTGTTGACGTACGCGGAACAGGTAGCTACAACGATTTCTGTTCTAGATGGCCGATGAAGCAAAGAGATCAGAAATTGTTCCGACGGAAACCCTGTGACAAGAATTGTAGAGATTGTATACAAGATACTGGGAGAACATCAGTAAAAATTACAGTTGAGGAATAAATGGTGTATATAGTTCAAGTATTTTTCTGGGATTAAGTATAAAGTCCGACTATGTTTTGATGGCTGTATAAGATATAGGATTACAAAATAAAGATATTCAGCATGGGTGTATTTCGGGGTGTATGTTGTATATCTTCATACAAATTGAAAATCTCAGATCATAGAATTTTTCCAAGTCCTTTTGTATGGGAGTCTTAAAAAAGCAGCAACAATGTAAGCAATCAGATTTAACAAGAACAAAAACCTGAAATGATTTAGTGGTCAAGCACTTGGATACAAGTTCTATATATCTTTGTTACGAAAAGCCGCGTATCATACATTTTGTATACGCTTTTTAGAGTATAAACTGTGTATCATCTGTATATCGCCTATATATCGCTTGTATATAATCGCCTATATATCGCTTGTATATCTTCTCCATCTGGTTCTATACAGTTATTTATACAGTTCTTTTCAGATTTTACAGGGGACCTCATACAGGTCAATTATAGTGTAGGGAAAATCACGTAAAGCTACGGAAAATCCCGCTGCCAACTAGCTTCAATCGGCGATCATTTCCACAGTGATAGCTGTTGGATGCTAGCTCCCCTTTCAGCTCAGCTACTGAGTCGAATGCTAGCGTGCGCACTGCGCACACACCGTTTCGAGACACTATAAGCGCGCTATCTGCTTCTCGTATCATCACCAGTCCTCACCTCAATACCCACCATGGTTATCGTCATCTTCGGTGCCGATCCCTCCACCTGGCTCGTCGCGAGCTCCCACGAAATGTACCAGTACGTCACCTCTTCCCTCTTGTCACCTTTTCTCACTTCCCCAGGAACAATCTTTCCGAAGTCCATAAATTCATTTGCGACTCGGGCTATCGTAGCGGCGGACTCCAACGTCTCGTCTATTGTCCCGCAACAAAACGCATCTTCTGCCGCAGCCCATACCGAAGTATTCCCTCCTCTCCTTCTTCCCCTCCTCTCACTAACTCCCAAAAGCCAGCTGGAACGTCCCCCCGCACATCTCCGCCGAAATCCCCCCTGGCGACAGTCCCCACGAAATCTCCTTCTCCGCCACCGGCGGCTTTTTTGCCCGCGCGGTCAGTGGCCGCATCGCATGGGACAGCAAAAACGTCCCTTCCTCCTTCTCTTCCCTCATCTTCCAACTGAAGGCTACACGGAAACTCGGAGAGCTCGCGAATGTCTGGTTTGGGCATGGCGAGTTGTGTTTAGCACGGTTCATGGGCGGGGGGTGTGTGGCGCTGGGGGATGAGGAGGGGGTGTTGAGCGAGATGCTGAGGGCGGGGATGGCGATGGGGTACACTCTGGGTGGGAATACGAGTTTGTGTCAGTATGATAAGAGGTATTATTATGTGGAGTGGGAGCATGAGGGACGGGTGGTGGATGCGAAGTGGAAACTGCCTGATCAGAGTGTGCAGCGGTTGGTTGGTGAGGTGTGGGGGAGGGCGGTGCAGAGGGCAGTTGCGGAGGCGAGGCAGAGGGAGATGGTGGCGATGGCGCTTGCGGGAAGCTCTCTGGGTGGCAGTTTGTTCGGCGGTAGTTCCTCAGAGGTAGTTCTTTCAGTGACAGCCCCTGGGGCGGAGGCAGTTCTATGGTGGAGATGAACCGGCGCTTGGTGAGTTGAGACGACTATTACAGCGGGATTAGGAGCTAACAGGTCCTAGGGAGGAAAATTTGCAACAGCTCCGCGAGGCAGGCGAGACGAGTGCATGGTAGACAGGAATTGTAGGTCATATACATAGGGGACTTGGAATCGTGGGGTATTCGTATGATAGTTGTAACTTTTGATATGCATCTCTATTTATATATATTATATTGTATCCTCGTTTACCCGCTTTGAATAATCACTTCCGGCGTGAAACTTTACTGGTTGCGGGGTTAACGATAAACGCGTCGGTACATACACACGCACAAAGTTGTATTACCACGTGGCACTGAGATAAGCGTTTAATCGAACTTGAAAACGGCCAATGTTATTTCTTGATTCATGGAACTCGTCATCGCTGTTCGAGATCGGTAGAGATCGGCGACTACTCCCACTATTCAACATAGGCTTAGATACAATCATAACAGGCCACTACCCCCAACTCCCAAACCATGGTCACACCATCAACACCGCCAAAGAACTCTATCGTTACTCGTGTAACGGAAAACCGTCAAGGAAATTTCTCACAGATAGACGTAAAGTTTATTCGATCCAAAAAGGAATAGAGCAACGGAAAACTCCGCCGCCTCAGAGCTTGAATCGGTTTGAAATTGCGAGGCGTCATTTCCACTAACCGACGCTGTTGGACGTTAACAAACTTTCAGCTCAGCTCAGCCCAGGAGAACATGTTGGCAAACGCGCGCAGAAACCGACCCCAAATAGGCTATATATATAGGTGCTCACTCCGCCTATGTCGTGTATTTTCCCTTCCGCTTCCATCACCTTGTCATTTCACGTTCACTCCAAATCTTTTAATCGTATTTATAATGGTTATCTTCATATTTGGAGCGGATTCTTCCTCCTGGCTCGTAGCGAGTGACTACGAGATGCACCAGTTCGTCCCCTTTACTTCCTTCCAACTGTTCTAGAAAAATCACGATCCACAATTACCCAGCTTCTCAACCTAACCCACCGTGCCAAGGGTGGAGAAAGAAGCTTCTCCTACCACCCCAACCATCCACAGCAAACTAACTTTCACCCACAGGGAAAATCTCCCGGAAGTCGAGAAATTCATTTCCACATCCGGCTTCCATCACGGGTCAATTCAGCGGCTAGTTTATTGTCCCACAACAAAAAGAATCTTCTGCCGTAGTCACTCCCGAAGTACCCCCCCTCCCCCGCTTCTCCCTCCCTCACTAACTCGGTCAAAGCCAGCTGGAATGTGTCCCCCTCCTTCAACGCTGACGCGACTCCCGGTGATACTCCGGTAGAGGTTTCCTTCTGCCCCTCCGCCGGCTATTTCTCCCGCTCTCTTAGTGGACGACTCTCCTGGGACCCCCTTGCCCCTGACTTATTCCTTTGCGCAATCGAAATGATGCGGTTCTCGAAACAACTGAGCACACTGTCGCATGTCTTCTTCGGGCACGGCGACCTGTGCTTAATCCGAATGGTTGGGGGATTATGTATTGCTGTTGGGGATGGGGCTGAGACCTTCACGGCGATGATAGACCAAAGGGCCAGGGAGGGGTGGAGTGTCGGTGATCGTTCGGTGCTGTGTCCGTTCAATAAGCGGAGCTATTATCTTGAGTGGGTGAGAGGCGTGGAAGTGGATGCGAACTGGTGTTTGCCGGAGCGCGTAGGGGAACTGGTCGGTAGTGTGTGGAGGCGGAAAATGGAGACGGACTTTAAAATTGTAGCACCGAGTCAGGCAATTTGTGACGCATTCGAAATGGAGGCCAGGTTGCATCAGAACATGTTGAACAAGGATCTGGAGATGACGAAACGCGCGGTGAGTTGAGGCCATTAGTGCAGCGGGATTGAGAACTGATGGTTTTGTCGAATAGGTAGAGGAAAATTTGGAAATTCAGTATAAATGTTCTAAGATGAGGGAGCAGGCTGAACTCAATGGTCTCGCGTTGATATAGGATCCGAGAAGTAATACTCCTGGGAGGTATTGGGGATAATTGGTGGCCATGGTATATCTGAGGGTATTTTTCTTTCACTTATCTATTATTTGTGATTGCATTTAGATCGACCAAGAACATTATGAGTACTGTAATTAGGGGATATACGCAAACTAAAGTAATTCGAATGCACTACCGCGAATAACAAGCGATGGAGTTCTTCATAATCTTGATCAATCCTTTGAGAACGTTCGAACTGATCACTTCGGTAAGGACGAAACCACCGCACATGTTTACATTCCCGTTGCGAAGTTATATGCTCCAAATAAGGCCACCATCCGCTTCACCCTGTGTTCTTTCTGGCATTTACACCACCGCATATGATTCATTCAGGGAGAATAAGCCACCCCGCTGCCCGCTGCCACCTTTCCACGCTGTTGTGCTTATTGTCAGTGCTGTAATCGGGAAAATCCATACTGCTTCTAAATATTTAGTAGTACTGAATGCCACCGCATGTGGGGGACCGGGGGGTTATCGACAACTAGAGGGTTCTTGCAGAGTTTTTCTGTCGATGATGTTGAACGCTTTCGCGTCTGTACTGTGACCATGTAGTACTACCTGGGATGAATAGGGTGGGTCTGGGATGACAGACGATGCAGTTGGTAGATATTTTGGAGTGTTACGGTCGTGGTTGGGGATTTATTATGAGCAACAGGGTAGGGTTATGAAATTGGCGGAATATAGGTTGCATAAGGCGGGGTCCAAGAACAGGGCACACTCCGCAAATGTGCTGAGAGATGCAAGTAGAGTTGCAACGATAGATATGACAAATGTAAGGGTATCCCTTGGATCGTAACTTTGGCATTCCCGGCCCGTTTGGGCATGGCAACCGACTTCCCACCTGCAAATATTTAGCGATGCAACCACAACTCTGTAGGGGTGGCCTGGGAGCATTATAAACTTACTTTCTTATGTCTTGAGAGCATTTTGGCAAAAATTAAGGACTGTACAGGAATGGGATGCCGATAAAAAGTGCAGTTTTTGTTGGGAG
>Ga0307515_10012429_pt1 | contig 16015 bp, 12 predicted proteins | sample 17_EM_MG_FD_194513 | JGI IMG/M metagenome (GOLD analysis project Ga0307515, IMG submission 194513) | Populus trichocarpa ectomycorrhiza microbial communities from riparian zone in the Pacific Northwest, United States - 17_EM | ecosystem: Host-associated > Plants > Roots > Unclassified | place...
GGTACGGGTTTGCTTTGAGTGGTATAGTCATGTATTTCGAAGCTCAATGGCGGGAGAATGATGATGATTTCAAATCTTGATACATACTGACGCATACCGCGCTGTATGGATGAGTATTCAATAATACTCGGATTACAAGGTCTGTGAGAGCAGTATGTACAACGATTGAATTCTGAAGGCACCGCAGGTAGTGCTGAAAATGAGAAACAAATATGGACCAATACGGGTCAGTACTGACGAATATTTGAAAATAATGACAGAACAAGAGTCAAATCGCGAGAGTTCTAAAATGCGCGGAGAGGTAATCTTGCTGTTGTACAAGAAAATCATAGCCGAACAATACCGACACATACTGAGTAGTATGGCTTGGTATTGAACAGTCGCAGTCTCTGCGCGGAGTCAGTCATTACAAATTTATTACTACCTAGCGAGCGGGCAGCTGCCCGCAACTTTTAGACCATGTTCTATCGAGGCATTTCCCAATGCCAAGGACCATATGAGGTCATAAAATTGCCTACCATAGGTGATCCTGGAGGGCAGCGAGGGATACACGATGCCCCATCTGCTGTATTGATAATGGCGCCTTGGCGAGCCGCGCATGTGAACTCCATTCTCGACCCAAACCGATTCCTTTGAATTTTGTCACAATTTGACTGTCAAGCTCATACGTTTGTGCACCCAACCCAATGAATTAATCAGGGTTGCGAAGAAACCACAAGTACCGGAACGAAGTGCATGACTTTACCACTGACTCAGAGAGTCTGATTTAGATACACCCTCCCCCGATGAGTTGGAGACGTGTCGTCGCAAAATCCTGTAACATTAAAAGAAGCAGTACAATTCACGTCAGGAGTTCGACCGATACTTCAGAGTACTCGTGCCTAAATTTTGGCCCCGAATAGTTATGCAAATAGTGGGTTGTACGGTCCCTGACAAGGTAGGGGAATATCTAACAATTACCACTCCAGAATCACACTAAGATATGTACATACTATATAAGGTTTACGCTTGCAGCCGCATGTAGCCAGCTCTACACAGAGAGGCTAACTAGACTACTGACAGGCTGCATACTTTGATACTGCGTATTCACAACAAAGGCTCCATCGCGCACTTTCGTTACTCCGTGATTCTCGAACACCTATATTTTATATAGACCCTACTCTATATCAATGAATCAGGTGTAAATAATAAACACTGGCACCCGGAGTTACCTGGTACGTTTCTGCAAAGTAGTTTCCGTACTGAATTTTTCTGTACTTGTTTGACCATGCGGCCTACCTATACCCTGCGGTAAACCTTTTCTTCGAGGTTTTATTGAATGTCAGAAAATGATATCACTTATATTAGACGGAAAGTTAACAGTTGCTTGTGTATCTAACTGATAGTGCCATGTTATTTCCTCTGCCTCCTACTCCATCCCCCTCCATCTCTAAGAACGACACCTCCGCGAGAAGAACCTGACGTCTCGCATGTCGCTACCAAAGCCATAGCAGCATATTCGACAAAGTGATTTAGGGAATATACCATATTCATAAGACCAGCAAAACTTCCTACTGAACCCCATATTCGAGTGTTGGGTTTCTGTTTAGGGCACATTGACATGGTCTCCATTCTGTTTGGTTGATTTTTACTTACAACATATCACCGGTCCGCCATAAACATCTTGCCATGTTAAGCTGTCACGATGACTGCAAATCAAATTTGTGGTAGGGTGCCTTGTGCCTTATCGTCAGCCCCACTTACTGTCAGCTTATGTTATGTCTATATATGCAACAATAGGAGTTGAATATCCGGCGGGAAGTGTGGCGAGACTCGGAGTGACAAAGTGCGGCTCTGTGTTCCTAAGCGGCCAGGGCCCAGCCGGCCTGCATGAAACCTAGTCTGTCTGCCGCCAAGGCAGGCCGTTACGGCCGCCCACAGATCAGGCCGGCCGGGCATGGCCCCTTAGGAACACTGATTCATAGACGACAAATTATCTACTGGATATGCCCCATCAAACAGTTCTTGACCAGTGTCTATTATGATCCGTTTGACACGAAATCTCGTCCAATACCGGCCGGTATTTCGCTTTTTGGCATCCCAAATCCTGTTTGTGGGCGGAATCATTGACCATGAATCCTGTCCTACCCCAGGGGTGTGGAAAAAGCCCGCCCCATCCGGGCAATTCCTTGCCTTCCACTGGACTATGGTTTGCCGTCCTGGGAATTTTGGACTGAAGGACTATAAGTGTCTGTAGTCTTTCGAGTGATGCACTCATGATGCGAGTGATGATTTCGTGACCGGGTGATGACCACCAACATACCCAAAAGCTACATCATTCGCACATCCACAGTATTATAACTGATCCACAACATCATGTTAAGATGGGAGAGTCTATATGACGGTATGCTGGGCCAAATTAATGCCAAAAGAGTGGTTAATCAGAATCTTCAACTCTGATAGTCGCCTCCGGTCATCCAGGTCGGGCCTTGCTCTTGAAATGCCCCGCCCCCTAACAGGATGACAGCATTAAACTTAGAATGACTGGCGGGCAGACGGACTGTTTCCATCCTTGATTATCTTCATCCCAAGGTTCAGCCTAAAACCCAATGAACAGCCGTTGCTCACCGCTGTTCCATTCAGCATTCAGTTCAAAGGCAAGAATTGTTGACGTTGTAGAGGGCTTTTGCCCGAGATCACGTGTTTTTACTATATCTACGTCTCTTCTCTTGATCTTTAGACTTGTACTTAGACACAGGAGACAATCGACGAGCTTTCTATGCTTATCACAGTGTACACGTGCCAACAAGAATTATACGCAAGGATACTATGTAGGGACGTTGATCAAGTCAAATACGTGATTCGCGATAATTCTTTGACCATGATTTAGCCATATATTAAAGAGCGGTCAAACCGCTAATTATCTGTGGGCAATGCTTTACTATGGATATTGGTTACCGTATTCTACACTAAAATCGAAATCCTTCGCAGTCCCCAATTAGTCATATAGGTTGTCACGGCTGTAGTGTTAGGTGCTTCTGAGATAGGTGAAATCGATTATTTTAGCGATTTTTAGCGATTTCGGTACCAAATGTACGATCACACAATGGATATTGAAGATATCATAAACCAGGCATCGGGAGGCGAAAGCAGGAATAATTATGCATATTTCATTTATAGAACACAACAATCCGAGTAGAACTTGTGGACTTAAATGTATGATTTGGATGGTTGCCATAGGCGACTGAAATGCTAAGTTCTTACATTAACAACGGTATCTTCAAAATGTTTCTCACTGAATGTACTAATAATTACATATCTATAACAGTTAAAGCTACTAGGTATAGAATTATATAACTATAAGTATAACCTACAACAGGTCAATTAAAACAACCAATAACCAGTTTTAGTACAGGTTTCTGCATCTTCTCTCCGAAACAACCTGGGGCCCTGTTTTGCTGGCCATATGTGACCGGCTATCCACTGGAGACACACTATTTGCCATATGAGAGATGATCTCCTGGCTGTAATGATATGGCGGTGTGAGACAATGCATAAGAGCATCTACGCTTGATATATGAAGGAACATAATAATCGGCCGTAACAGTGAAGGACAACAAACAAAACAGAAAACGTGTCACAGCGCAGATACAGAGATGGAAACAAAGACCCCCGCCAAGCCATACACTAACCGAGCAAAATATCCAGAGCCGCAACCTTAGAGCCGCTCAACAACAAACCCAAGCCGCTCCAAACAATGCTGTCCCATTACCTCCTCATATCCCTCCATCTCCATCTAACTTCAGTTCTGTAAATCCGTATCCCACCCCCCTAACACACCCCAAAATACTTTCCCCTCCTATGACTCATAGTTAATGGAGCAATATGAATGAGAACTGTGGAGTTACCTCTGGTTCTGGTGTTCAAGTTCTGTTCTGTAGGTTGGACAAGCCAGTAGCTATTCATAGTAAGTGATGCGCGTATAGAGCTCTGTGGTTGTCTGTCCAGGACTTACTGCAATTATGGTTATGTGCAGCCAACTCTTCATACCTCAGTTTTCCGACCAGGACATAACCAACGAGTGCAGCAGGCGAGAATATAGAGGTAATAAGGAAGCCCCGGAGGATAGCTTTAATCATTAAAGTTCTCGAAACCTTCATGGCGATGAAATTCCATGAAGCTGTCGACAAAAAAGGCATCATATCCCCAATAGCCAGCCAAAGCATGAAAACAATCCCATGCCATGTAGTTATTGGTGTTTTGAATCCTGTAAGCAAGTAGATTATCACAAACGGTAGAGCAAGCGCAATGATCATCAGAACATCCGTAACAAGTGGCATCCACTTATAAGCTGATGGGCGCCACTTAGGGTTTCCGATCCCGAGTATAAAAAAGCAGTTCAAGTTGAGGTTATTCTTTTTTGCTTCAGTATATATCTCCTGAAAATTCTGATACGAGTTGATCTTGGGGGGTTTCCTGCTTAACCGAAGGAGAGGGATACTTTTTCCTAGATGATAGAAGTATTCCCTTAGTCGAAAGAGACTACGGTCCTCAGGCGACAAACGGCCATTGCTTATAGTACGAAGCGTTGTTTCCTGATCCATGTATTGTATTGTTGGGTCAATCGGCTTTGCTTCTGTTTTATCCTCGTCAAGCTCCCCGATAACCCCATCAAATACCCCTCCTCTTTCCTCCGCATCTTTCATGACTGTTGAGCTTACCATATAGACAGTAGGATAGGATGGAGTGACGAAACCGCTCACTATGTTGACGAAAGACATTAATCCGTAAGGAATTGCAGTCAACTGGTAAGCCCCGTAGTCCTCAAGGTCAGCCGCCCGAAGCATCCTGATGATAGAATAAAGTTGCACGAGCGCAATGAACGATTTGATGATGCTGTGACTTCCCGAAATACCGACGTCGTACTTGGTAATCCGAGGCTTGTTCTGACCGTTCTCGGTCACACATGTATTGGGTTCGCCTTTTTCTTCCTGGCCCCTCTCGGTCTTGGTACCGTCATTATTGCCTTCGGTCTTGACTTTCTTTTCGGGGAAATATTTCTGAAAGTGTTTCAGTTTAACAGTAACCAAAAATGAATTAAATTTGACAGAAACCTACCTTCTTAAACTTTTCCATCCAAGTATATTTAGAATGATATCTTGTAAACTCATCCTGAAAATCTTCGCGACCTTTCCATTTAACCTTACAGTGCGGGGGAATCCGAACGAGCATATATTGGCCTTTTTGGCACTGTTGAATTTGACCGGTCGGTGGCTTTTCTGGGCATATATGCTGCTGGCATTGTGCGCATTTTCTATCGGCCTGGTGTTCGCTTTGTCCATCGTGCCCTGCATGCGCGCGCGGCAGGCGGCATAGGCCGTGCACCCTTATATACCGTTGCTGTAAACCTTCCAATCCCTCTTCTTGACAGTAGATCGGTTGTCTCACGCTCGTATTCGAAGCAGTGCCCGTATCAGTTGCAGTACCCGTGTCCGTTATAGCGCCGGTAACCGTCGTAGTGCCCAGAGTCGTCGAATTGTCCGATTCTCTCCTTGGGATTGATTTAGCTTTACTGTTCAAATTGCCTAGGCATGCTATGATATTAAGGAGTTCACAAGACCAAGACAGGTCCTGGTCATCTAGATTAATAGAGACTTACGATAGATATATACGGTCATCCTTTTCCGGCTTCCACTCCTTTGTACGCGCAACAGTACATAGGGCTCCTGCTTCTAAAGCACAATCCAAAGGATCATCTTCCAAGTATGCAAGGTTTTCCAAGGTACGACAGGCCATCAGGAGACCAAAACATGGGAAGACAAGAGCCTGTACGGCAAAAATCGATATGTAAAAAGGGCGGTATCCGGGGTTGAACCGTATAGTGAATACGTGAGCAATGTAGTTGGTGATGATAAACTGTAGTACCGGGATCACTATGTCCGATGAGCAATTTGCCAGTTCCTCATGAAGTGAAAGTGTTTCAGGTGGAACGGTGGAATTTGATTGAGATTGCCGTACTGCGAGCGATGAAACAAGGACGGCCGGAATAGCAGCGAACCGACCGAGTTGCCGAACTGACATTTTGGCACACGCTTCTCGGGATCGCTCGAAGATTTACGGTTGTTGGTGAAAATGCGGTGTTGCGCAGCGCGAACGATGGGAGTCTCCGTGAAAATAGGGCCACAAATGGTGGTCTAAGTATATAGCTATCTATAGGCGCACATTCACGAGAAGGCCCTTTAGTAATATAGTCTCTAGCAATAGTAGCAACCTTCGTTGACGGCGTTGCATCAGACACATCTCCTGATGTGGATACAAATCTGCGCATCAGAACTACCGTCTGACAAGCTGGTCAGGCATGTCTCACCAAAGTAGTTAACTGACCTCACTTAGCGAACTAAGCGCTAACTTTCAAAATATTGCACGATGCTTTTTGACGATCTTCATCACCCCCAGAAGCTGAACATCTTACATATATTACAAACCTTAATCCTGCAATGAATCGGGGATTATCCGGAAAGAACCATTGAATAGGTTGCTCTCATTCGTCTGGCTTCTAGTTCTATTGGATTGCCACACGATATCAAGACTTTAACGGTGAATAAACGTATCTCTCAATATTAAGCATGAGCTACAAAATCTATTTATTGTACCAACGTATCTAATATATCTTGTAAGTTTGATAGCGCAGGGTTTCCACATTGTGTAGTATGTGTAGGATGGCACCCGAGCAAGACACCGAGATTACTTGGGTACGATAATGTAGCATAACAAAAATCGCTAAGTATGTGTCGATCAACATTCTCGCCAGTCCACAAACTTGAATGAATGGCCTGGATAATATTAAGTGGTTGGTACAGTTCTCGCCAACTCGCACGGAACTGTCTGATTGGCATTCAAATTTTAACGATGCTAGAACTCAAATTTGACTGTAGGAATTAAATTTTGTAGAGGAAGAATTATGATGTGTTACGGGGTAAAAGAAATCGGAGTTATGCGTCCTATCCTATCACTGCGTTGAGTTTCAGCAGCAGAGTGAGTCATTTACATCTTCCAAAAATCTGCTCAGCTGCTCAAACCTGTTTACTACCTGTTGAACAGACGCGCTTATATACTGCGAGAAATCTAGATTAGGTTCCTTGCGTCAATCGTTCGTACGATAACAACAAAAAGTGGTAGAATACATTGCGGCGATTCTGCCAGGATTGTAAATCAGAAGTGATTCTGTGTCCAAAACTTGTGCAACATCATACAATAGGATCTACATTCTGAAAGAATGCATTCACGAAGTGCACGTTTGTGAATCATAGCCTACTTGCATTACAGTGATTCTGTAAAGAACTGTCATAGCTGACTAAATTCCTCTACCGTTCTTCTGCCGTCTCTGAGACCATGAAAACGTGTTGCTCGTTTGAGAAATTTCTACAAGCTGCTGTATCACCTTATTAACAAGTTAACGATGACACATTCATCCGACTTGCTAAGATGTTTTGTGAATATGATTCTGAGTAAGCCTATTTGCGAGAACTTCCAGCTATGGCTTACAATTTGAATATTCGGATCATTACCCTCGAACGAATTGCTAATTTTTGCATCAATTCAACAGTTGTAAAAGGAAAACAGGAGACTGTTCATGTGGACGGGATGAAGAAAATGATTTTGAACAGGTTTTGGAGTGGGGTTGGTATCTTAGATGCAATCCTTTTTTTTAGGTAGTTATGAGATTTATTCGCCAGTTCACCAATCTGCTGATCTAACATCTAGAACCATTGTTGCAAACTCGCGAATTGGTGTCCCCGCCGATGGGAAGGATAGCTGATAGGTTTAGGTGATGTCGCCATGTCCGGTCTCTAGTGTGGGATAGGACATTTTTATGCGAGTTTGGCTTTCAAGGCCTCCTATTCAATTTTGCTACTCGTTTGCTATAAGGAATAAGCAATTACCTAGTGCTGGGTGTTTCAATTGATTCGTTGTGACAGTAAACGTTACCGCAGGATGAGATGGTATCCGGTTTTTTAAGCTCTGCACGAGACATGTGCGACTTCATCCACAACAACTGATTGCTTCGAAGGTATGAAGAGCTATCGAGGCCGAGTACCCAATGGCTAGAAATTTCCATGGCTGAGGGGCTGGCGAATAAAATGAACTGATCTAGAGCTCAATGACGACCCCGAAAAGAAGGATACCGTCAGATTCTATTATTCTCTCTTTCAGTTCGCGAGGAATGCGTGGTTCCCAACCCTTCACCAATAAATGGTTGACCACAAGAGCAGTTCTGAGCTGTTCGCTAGTTTGGCTATACACTATTGTGAGATTTGCCGCGACTTACGAGAGTTCCAGGCACTCCAAATTGCAGTGTTCTTGTTGTGCGTCTTGGATCTCGGCCGGCAGTAGTTTTGCAAGTTGCAGCTAGACTTTAACCCTTGTGAGCTCCTCGCAGTTAACGACAATACATACTGCAACTGTGGTAGGCTGAGAGAGTATCAACAACAGAACCTCACTCATTCATTGATGCAATCTGCCGCAGTATTGCACTCTACTGCTTGACAAGAGCCAAGACGCACGGCGAGAAGTTGCGATTTTGAGGTGGCAGGACCGCTCTATCATGTGGGTGAATTCATCATACTTGCAGCTCATGAAACCTGCTTGCATACCTTTGTGGAGTAGAGTGTATGTTAGACATTTTGCTCCGGAGAAATGGTTGCAGAGTTTATCATGTCATGCTATCCCCTTTGGGAAGAGCCTGCATGCAAAGAAATATGCTATGCAAAGCTGCTGCATTTAGCGGGGCATACGTCACGAGACTGGCTTATACAGTTTCTTGCTGGCTGAGTTTACAGCGGCTGCAGTTGAGCGGACATGGATGCTTGAAGTTAGAAGACTACTTAACGAGAGTATTGTTCACAGATGCTTTAGCATAGATAGACTCTTTGTTTTATCCGTAGTGTAACCTTCCTCAAAGGGGTTCATTCTGCAAGTGTTCCGAGACATTTTGCGGAGGCTCCCCCGACGACCCCGCTGAAACCTAGTGTGGTCGGATTCTTGTTGGTATCACGATGTTTCACTTTCCACAGTGCTTCTAGAAAACCTGCTTTATTCTCCCTCTTGCACCATCGTGTTTTCAGGCCACCCATAAACCCCTCCACCGGCAACTGATCCTTCTTATCTGACCAGTAAATTGAATCGCTGCAAACGAGCCATTATCTTCGGGGCCAACTGTTGCCCTTTCCATATCTCCGTATCCGACCCGAGGTGTGCTTCTTGCTGATATGTGTAGTAGTGAACTTAGGTGTTACTGCAACCCATCGTTTTGTAGTTCTTGCCATGGGAGATAACCATATGAACAAAACCTAACCCCATCTATGTACTTCTATTACCTCGTAGACCTGTGCTAATTGACCGCTTCAACAGATACGTTCATATGGTACTATCTAAGCTTGGTTACGTTAACTCTCCGCGGAATTGTGGTTGCTTTGGATTGCTCAGTCAGAACTCCATCCATCGTCTCCGGTTTTATAGTAATGCCCTCGTTCAGAATCCAAACTGACCATTGCAATCAGTACTACTAGACTGTAGCACCCAACAACATACATAACTACTCTCTGCGAACATGTCGGAGTGTGTCTTAATGTCCACCGTCTCTAACGTTACTGTCACCTTTCCCCGCAGCGGATTATGTATTGGCGGGGGAGTGATAGTTGATGCTATGCTTATCGCTGGGCTTGGCTGGAGGTATATATCCTATTAGCTAGTTAGATCACTATAATGCAGACGTCTTGTATTAGTAATTAGAATCAGTAACTGAGGCTCTATATCAACGTCGTCGCGTCTGGAGATAGATTTCTAGCAATAATTTACTTGTGTGCTACATATATTCTCACTCGATGCACAGTGCATCCGTATCCACTAAATTGCCACCCATACATATACATGACCATAGTCTAGTGAATCAGACTTTACAGATTGTAGGACGGAATTTCACTCACGGAGGACAGCAAATAGGTTATTAAGTTGTATGTACAGTCATAATAACGACCAGGGTGTTGTTTACACAGGGTTATATTTGACTGACGGTGAGTGTATGGTGGAATTTGATAGGTTAATGAGACTCTATAAACGAACCCCAGCTAGTCCGTAGTCTAGAAACAAGACAACGTCAAGAGATTGAGACTTGAAGATCATATCAAGCAATGGCGTCAAAGCTAGGTTCTCGCTTATCGTCCCGCTCTATCCCTGCACGATCTTATTCGGGCCGCTCGTTCGGTTAGCACAAGGATAAACGGATAAACCGTGACGCCATGAATGTACCGCAGATCCCACAGCACCCGCTCCCGAACCAGACCAAGTCATCCATCGCTGTGTTCGAAGTTAACCGCCAAAGTTGCATGACAGCACTGTAGTTAGATATAGATTTCTACAGAGAAATTAAGGGTTAAAGATATGTGAACAGATCGCCGCATCTAGAGTACAAAACTTCGAAGGATTGGCCTGGTAGAGCTTAATTCTGCCAACAGGGATCACTACTAGTGTAGCAGATTGTTCATCCCACTAGCTTTCCCGCCCAACCCGAACTGCAATTTTTGGACCAGTTTTGCCTTGGGCGGTTGAATTACTTGTCAAATCAAAAGTTCTCCGACATTCATCTCCGGTAATTACAGATAATAATCCGAGCTAAGCTCCTGAGAAAGTGCTATACCAGCCTAATTAAGTTAGTGAGTTCTATCAGGAAGTAAAGTCACCGAAGTACGAGCGCTATCGAGCTGCACCGATTGAATCATTACAGATTAGTGTATGACCCCTGAAATCCGGAGGTCTGCTTATCATACTGTACTTCTCGACGCTATTTGTTGTACACTACTGCATATTAGCTGGAGCTGTCACGTCTAACCTTCACCTGTAGCTACAACCCTGCCAGAAATATCCTGACTATGAAAATCATCACAGTCATTCTAGATAGAATTCTCTGAGCCCAGTGCCCGGGTGTATAACATGAAGTGTGACCCCTGTCACTTAGAGATTTGTAGTTTCCTTAGATAAGGGTTAGGGTGTTTTGCAAGAGTGATCCTGCATTCCGATTGGCTGGCTCACGGTATGTCACCCGTCACGGAGATGACCACCCTTACAATACGAGATAGCAAGACTGTACAAAGCCACGAGACAGATGTCAGCAGAATGAAGGTGCTAGTCTGTCAGTAATGACACAGCATATGGTGTGTATACTGAAGCATCATGGGTCGTTTTCCGTTGTGGCCTCCCCTCAGGTTCAAGAGCGCAGAATTTTGTGATTGCGGTGGAAAACCCAACCAGAGGATCAGCTCTCCTCATCTTTGAAGAGCTAGAGACAGTAGTGGTTATATCCGCCAGTGATCTCAACAATTCAATCAAGTACTAATTCCAACCACCAGTCCATAGTCCGGTTCGGTACCGGTTCGGGGAAGGACACCGGACTATCAGAATAGGTTCTAGATGTTGACTAAGGATTTAGCCCAAAGGTCGTCAGGATTAGACCGAAGATTCTCAGCTCTCCGGTAACCTCGCTTCGTACGGTACTTGGCTCTTCGATTACTGCGGGCTTGGTACAACTCTTTGATTACTGCAGGCTTGGTATAGCTCTCAGGTTTCGTCAGGCCTGAGTGGTTCTTCGCTCTAGATATAATATCTTATCCTATATATGTCCATCTTATTCTCTCTTTGTACGATAGAGAATTCAGCATCTTTAATCCTCTTTATTGATTGCTCTCAACATTAAATACTTATTTCACGCTTCCCAGCCAGTGTTCCTAAGCGGCCAGGCCGGGCCTGGCCGGCCTTAGCGGCGGCTTTCAAATGAGGGCCGGGCCGGGCCTGGCGGCTTTCCGGCCGGCCTGGCGGCTTCTCTTGGCGGCCTGGCGGCTTCTCTTGGCGGCCTGGCGGCTTCTCTTGGCGGACTAAGCCTAAACAGAATATTTTGTTAAAAAGATTCTCTGCTGCCTTTACTAAGAAAGTCTCCAAAGTACGAAACATAAACCATATCCAACTCCATCATCGTAGCCCTGCCATTGCCGTATTCCATCCATCAACCAGACCAAGGCTTATGCAGGCCGATGGAGGCTTATGAAATCACATGCAGGCTGGCCAGCCGGCCGGGCGGCTTCAGACCCAGGCTGGGCCGTGCCGCCCTTAGCGTAGGCTTTCAGATTGGAGGCCGGGTCGGGCCGGACCTGCAAGCCGCTAATAAGCCGGGCGGCCGGCCGGGCCGCTTAGGAACACTGGTCGCGTCGCGTAAGGTCATTTTTCCCGGAGTATCTCGCAGCATGTTTACATATTCTGCCCGCAATTACCATTGAATTGCAATAAGTGCTAACCAATAGTGTCTGCAGAAGTCAAATCTTACCGCAGTTCCAAAGATTTTGCCTCGAAGCGGAGACACAATTAGGAATTGGATACTCTCCTTCTTCTGAGAAATAACACTGTGTGTGAAAGAGTCTTTACAGCAGGTTGGAACTCGAATTCACTATAGCTTTGATTTGTGGACCGGACCAAATCGCCATGTATATCTTGCAACTGTTGCGACTGGATTGATGCTCAACATCAGCTGCAAACTGGATTACTTCGATTGCAATGATTTTGGGGAGCACATACAGGAGAAAATCAGGTAGCGTCTTTCTGGAGAGTTATATGCAATTTTGAAGTACAATATCTTATTGGAAAATTCACCATGGATAATGCATCCAACAATGATACTACATTGGTTTATATTGCAAAATATTTGAATGAGATAGGAATTACAAACTTTGATCCTATTGGTAGTAGAGTACAATACTTTGGCCATATATTGAATCTCTGAGTAAAGGCATTTCTGTGGGGTGAAGATATCAAAGCATTTGAATGGAATATATTGCTTTCAGAATCACAAACTATTCTGGATAAAATCTCCAAACTTCTTAGCTGCAGAAAGCAGGGTCTACTTAGAACACTCTGTAACAAACTACACTGGGAAAAATGACCTTCTGCGACAGGTAACACATAGAGAAGCTGTTTTTGGGGTGGTAATCCATAGTATAATTAGCATGTGGCACTATGAGGTCCTATGGACCTGTGAGTAGACTAGATTACTATGATATGCATGCGATTATGGGAGCTTGGTACTATACATCATGCTGCATTCAATAAAACTGCCAAATGCACTTCATTGTACACTCCCAAATGCATTCATTGTACACTCCTCATAACAATCGATTGTACACTCCCAGCCTGCTTGACATACTCTACCAATTAAGCTCTCATGATGCTCCCAAGTTCACTCCCAGGCAAGCTCTCATGGATGCTACCAATTGCACTCGATGGCACCCTCCCAGCCTGCTTGACTAATACTCCCTAGGATGTTCCCATGATGCTCTCAAGCACACTCCCGAACACGCTCCCAAGTACACTCTCAAGATGCAAGACAACTTCACTATATGCTTCAATATATACTCCTAGGTGCTCGATCCAGAGACTTGCTGAGATTCAGGTGCCAGAGACTGGGAGGCAGGTGGTGGGAGGCAGGTGGCAGAGGCCAAAATCATGACATAGGCCAACATTATTGTCTGAACTGTATACAATGATTCCAGTAGTCCGGGTGTGGACTAGTCCGGACTGGTCCAGTCCAGTCTAGTCCGGGTCCAGTCCGAGTGATTTTTGGACTGGGATCGGACCGGTCCAAAATTCTGGCAGACTGGTACGGGCTTGGTCCGGACCAGTCCACTTGAGGAAAATGAGCGAAAGTCTCTGGGAGTCAGTAATACACTGAGCCACCGAATAGAGTTATATATGGAGACTCATACGCGCAGACTCATACACGCTGAGGTGAACCGGCGGAGCTAGAAGGCAGAGAGCCCATCATCAACACGCCACCGCACCTCTCACGGAATCCAAAGGGAATTCGTGAGAAAGAGTGGTTCTAGCTCGAGGAGCGTAGGAAGAGGGTGAGAGGATATGATCGGGTTGTTGTTGTTGTTGTTGTTTATTCATACTGTATTTACTCTGGTTAGAGTATGACAGGCCCTTATCCCCCCCGCCTCCGGGCGAGCCGGGTAGATGGCGGAAAGGATACGATTGGGTACCCGGCCATGAGGAACCACACAAATTGCGGGGATCTATGAAAACTCGGCAAGAGTGCGTGGGAACCAAGAGCTGGGAAAGATAGAGTGTGTATTTCGTTGTATGATAAGATGAGATGATGTCTATCTACCCCGGGGTCTCCCAAATAAATACTCACCGTCGCTCAGTCCATCTCCGTTCTCCCTGTATCTCCGTACGCCCCTCCTATCGCTCGAGACTGTTCTCCCAGTGCAAAATTATGCTCACAGACAGGCGAAATAGACTACAAATTGATTCCTTGCCGGCTGTGGAATGCATCAAGTAATGGGATGCTCTGCAAATTGGGCTTCCACAGGTTGTAGTCACAGGAGCTCAGTTGGAAGATGCTGGCAAAACTGAGCTAGATATAGATTGTTCTAGTCAGTTCACGGAGGATGTCAGTCCGCGGAGTGACTAGTCAACCCGCGGAGTGACTGGGCTCCATGAACTGACCGGTCACTTCATGGAGTCTACCACAACCCCGTGAACTGACCAGTCACTTCGTGGAGCCATGGCGGCACTGAGAAAAATGACAAAAGCGTGGTCTATTTAAGTCTGCGAGTATTTGTCCAATCAACAAGAAATGGATATATGTTTCATGTACAATACATCGCTCTTTCAATTCCCGGTCATTGATTTACGATATTTCTAAAATTGATTGAGCAGCTTTAACAATACACTCAAAAATCGCCGAAAATCGATGTTTTTCCCCAACCATTCTATCAATATTAGAGATATAATAAATTGGAGACCAGGAGGTAAAAGAGCAATGAATTGTGCATATTTCGTGTATACATAACTTTGCAATCTGAGTAAGTGTCAATTTTGTATGAGCATAATTAACACTAGTCAGTTCACGGATCCGTGATCTGACCGGTTCATTCACGGAAGGTGGGACTCCGTGAATTGACCGGTTGCTCCGCGGACTGACATTCTCCGTGAACTGACTAGAACATAGATCAGGCTGAGGACGAGAATATGGACATTAGGTAAATGCTGCGAATGAGAATATTGATATGGAAATCCTGTAAAGTCCGAGAATGAGGGTATGTTCTAGTCCAGTCACGGAGGATGTCCCTCCGCGGAGAGACCGGTCCATTCACGGAGTCCCACCCTCAGTGACTGGACTGGTTCATTCGCGGAGTATACCCCTGCACCCCACCTCCGTGACTGGACTGGTTCATTCGCGGAGGATACATATAAACTGCTAATTACACTCAACGTCGTGGTGCAACTACAATTACACTATGCTCCATATCCTGACTTGAAACCAGCTCTTCTTCCTCGATGCCTTCTTCCTCTACATTGCCCTCTTCATCCTCCTCCTCGCCCACATCCTGGTACTCCTCGAGACCCTCTCCTTCCTCAACATCTACTTCTGTCAAATCACTTTCGTTGTTTTCTTCTGTGCCATCACAAAACCATACGAGTTGCTTTTATGCTCTTTCAGGCTTTCACCGGCACGAAAGCAAATCCAGAAGGTGTCAGGACTCAGACGGGAGCCAACTTTGAAAGTATGGCAAACTTTCAGGCTGTCCACCGGCTTTCGCTGCATATTTCCTTTCACGTAGATACACTTTCATGCTTTCTTTCAGATGTGTTGAAAGCAAAAGAGATAGAACGAAGAAGCTCAATTGTCTATCGATTCAAAGAGAGGGAAAACTATAGACTTATATACGAAAAAGAGAGAAGGAAAACTCCATGCCGACTGCCAAAGCCGGAGCCCAAAGCCGAGTATCAGTGCTGAGCCCTCCTCCTCAGCATGGGGGCAGGCGAGGCCGATGGGGGCAGGCGAGGCTGGTGGGGGCAGGCGAGGCTGGTGGGGGCAGGAGAGGCCAATGGGGGCCGCAAGCCACCGGCCTCATGCCCGAGCCCGCCAGCACCAAACACTAGGGAAGCCACCGGGCCAAATCCCTAGTCAACAAGATGATGCTGC
>Ga0307515_10012430_pt1 | contig 16014 bp, 13 predicted proteins | sample 17_EM_MG_FD_194513 | JGI IMG/M metagenome (GOLD analysis project Ga0307515, IMG submission 194513) | Populus trichocarpa ectomycorrhiza microbial communities from riparian zone in the Pacific Northwest, United States - 17_EM | ecosystem: Host-associated > Plants > Roots > Unclassified | place...
ATTTTTTACCAAACCCCCCCCCCCCCCCCCCAGGGCTTGGTTACTAAAATTAAGGTAATCGGGACTCGAACCCGAAATATTATGATTAAAAGTCACTTGCTTTACCAATTAAGCCATTACCCTTATAATAACTATATTATTTATTACTAACAACTCTTTATAAAGGTTTATTCGTCCTCCTTCGGTGGATGAATTAAATCAAAAAAAATGATCTAGGACCTCCATACTTTTGAATCGAATCTACTTTTAGTAAAAGTTTTTTTTTTAGTTTTACTAGGCGTCACTTCGCTTCTGTTATTCCTCCCCCTCCCCTCTCATCTATGATGGAGGGGTTGCAGGGAGGAAATAGAATTACAAGAAGGGACTAAAAAACACAACAACTTGCCTTATTAAGAAAAATTATAAAATAGAATTTTGCTTAATATAAGAAGTATTAATAACTGTTAATAAAGCAAAGATAATTAGTATAAGTAAACTATCATCAGCTAAAGTTAAGAAAGGAATTAAAATATAAAAGATTAAACCAGTTAAAATATAAAGCATAGGTTGTAATAACACCAGTTTCCATACTAGCAATATTCTTACTTAAAATTAGTAATCCTTTTTCTAAACCAAATGGTCCTATTAATTCTATAGAACCCTTATCAATAATTTTAGTAGTGTGACCACCTAACTTCAATACAAGGCCAGTTACGAAGCGGTTATAGAACAATTCAACTAAAAAACGTTGATTAAAAAATCCAAAAATATTATACCCAAATCTAGTAAATTTAAATGTCATAAGTAATTTAGGTAAAAATTCAGATAAAACAATAGCTAAACTAGAAAAAATTATAGTAGAAATAAAAGGTAATAATTTAAAGAAACTAGGAACTGCAAAAAAGAACTTTTAGTTTATACAAATTTAATAGGTATTCGAACAAGTTAAGAGGGGGGGGGGGGGGGGGGTTAATCCAAAACCCGTCTAATTTTTAAACGTTCACCATTAAATATAAAAGAGCTATCCCAAGCAAGAGGCGACATACCGTAATAAACACAGCCCGTCGTACTTATCAAGTGTTGATAAAGGTTTGTTATTTCTAACAAACCTTCGTAAAAGATAAATATTAGGCAACATACAAAAGTAAAAAGCCATCATAAAGAAACGTGAATAAAAACAAACAAAACCAAACCTGACAAACCTAACAAACCCCCAGCAAATTTAGTTAGAACGTTTTATATTTATTAAATATCTTCCTCTGTATGGTGTATTAACACCTTTAGCTAATTGAGATTTCTCACGTCGTAAAATAGTTTTTATATATGAGCCAATACTAGCAGCAGCACTTCGAATAGAGTCATAGGTAGTAGTAACATTTGTCTCAAGATCAGTAATATCCACCCTAATTCCAGGCACAGGTTGGGATATTCTATTTCTACGCTCCGCGCTTATCATACTTTTAGCTTCTTCAGAATGAGCTCTACCAAGATTTGCTTCACTTATTTTGCCCTTAGTTTCCTCAGAATGGTTTAAACCAGTAAAGAAAGCCGAAGGTTCCTTTGAGATATTGTATTCAGGTTCTAATGAACCCATATAATACTTCTCTCTTTTAAGAAGATCTTTTGGGTCACAATACTCCAAAATCATTAAAGAAAAATTAGAATAACCGTATTTTAGTAAAGCGCGGTTAATATACATACTTTGATTCCTTTCTAAATACTTTATATTAAAATAACAATAAAGTCTTTTTCTTAAATCTTTTGCAGATCCTACATATTTTTTTTCTTTTTTAATCCATAGATATATCCCAGATTTCTTGCTGTTTTCTGAAAGTATTTGTACTTTCTGAATATCCGCATTTGTATAACAAACCGCAGGATTTAATGTATTTGGTTTTTTCATGTGTAATATAATAAAAAATTTACCTTTGAATATGGACATCCCTTCTAACATGAGGGAGTCTTCGTCCTTGTCTTTCACCAACCACGCCACGTCGTCGACGAATGACAGCCTTCCACATAACCGAAAAGACTGGACACGTAGATGGAAAAAGGATGGGTGAAGCCGGGGAGCCCTGGGGGACACATACTTGGTTTTTACATGTTACTCCTAAGAAAGGTTACTTTTTGTATAGGACTACATGGGTGTTGGTGGATTGTTGTCCCCAGGTTCTTTTGAAAGTCTTTATGCCAAGAAAAGGGACATTTTCAGATTTCCTTTGTATAAGCAGCCAAATAGGTTATTAGACCTTACCTCATATTTGATATAGCAGAAAAACAAAAAAGGATCAGCAAAAGATAGTCTAATATATATTAATAGGATGATGCTGTTTTTGTTGGTTTTTACAAAGAAATCTCGACAATAATATTCGTAATTCTATTGTAAGTAAAAACAAAGGAAAAGGATAAGGAAAAGGAAAATAAAAAATATCATTTTATTACAGGGGACGGAATAGGAATGGGGCTGTGACCCTACCTGATACCCACGGGGATCCCAGCGTTAAAATAGGAAGGGATACGGGGGAATCGAACCCCGGATTTAAGATTTGCAATCAAAATGTATAGCCATATACAACGTATCCCATAAGGATCGGGGTTAGCGATCCTCAGCATAAGAATTTGTGAAGGTTTTTCTGATCAGAATTTTGATCGTTACTACCACGGAAAAGGAAAAAGAAAAGGAAAAGGAAAATGAAAAGGTCAAGGAAAGGAAAAGGTTAATATAAAGGCTTTAGATTAAATAACACTTGGTTAAATAACACTTCTCCTTTGAATGTAACCACAAGTTGTTAAAACTTATCTTACATGATTAGTATTATACTAGTTATAAAGCTAGGAAATAAAAGATACAAGTTCAGGATCTGTAAAGTAAATAACTCTATTTGGTTGCTTGACTGATCACCCATTTTAACATTGAAAGCTTTAGATTTTATATCTTGTGGATTTTGAATGTCTTAACAAGGATCGTAGAAAGTGAGGTAATTGAACTAAGTAATAAAGTTAAAACCCATAAGCAGCTATAATAGCGTTATAATGATCTAAGTATTGGATAAATATTTCATAGCGAATCATATCAACAGTAGCAGGGATAGGAATATTTTCAGGATTGTAAACAACAAGATCTGTAACTGAATTGTAAGGCACTAAAGCATTAGAGAACGGAGGGATTTCTGTATTAACTTCACGAGCAGATTCTCTTAATAAAGCTTGAACTGCATCTATAGCTGTATTAGGACTAACATCAGATTCATGAATTCTTTGTATCATTTCATCTCTAGAGGCGGATCTGATGTTTAAATTAATTGAATCTAAAGCTAAATCTTCATTACGCTCTCTAAGTTGAGTACTAAGTCTAATATCATCAAAGAAAGAATCTCTAATGCTTCTTCTAACAAAACCTCTGTCTTCATATCTAATTGAGGAAATATCATCAAAATTAGGAGTATTTTCTGTTGGGGATGCAGCGCTAATTGTCATAGAAGAATTATCGGTGCTTCCACCTGATGAAATATCAACAGACCTATTACTTCAATACCAGAAAGCTAAAGAAAAAGCAATTAAGCCTAAAGCTAAAAAGAAATATTTATTTCAAAGATAACTGGATTTATCCAACTCTGATGAAGTATCTTCGGATATTTTAATATAATCTGAGTCAGAAGATGAAATACATTCTATTTCAGTTTCCAAGATCTCGTTTTCTTGATAAGATAGAAAATTTGGGTTTTCTATTGAATATTGAAAAAAAAGTAAAGAGTCTACTGCAGAAAAAACAAATCAGAAGTCCTTAATGCAAATTAATAATAATATTAAAAGAATTCTAATAAATTTAAAGTGATTATCGCGTAAAACAGAAACTTTACCTGGTAAATGTATCATATTTGGCAATGAAGGTTCTATGTATATTACTTTAGGTAAATCAGGTTTTTCGCATAAAGGTTTAGGTAATGTCGGATTAACTTCAGGGTAAGGAGGAGCTCGAATAATAGTAGGAGCTGGAAGACATGCTTGTATTTTTCCTGGCAGATAGAACATAGAAGGTAAAGGCGGCTCCATATAAAAGACTTTAGGTAGAATATAAATAATATTTAATTCTTCGATTGGCGCTTTAAGGGCTGGGTATGAGATAGGTGCAGTTATATTTAATAATTGTTTAGATTCTGGAAGTGCTAAATAAGATTTTGGTGAAGGTAAAAGCTCCCTGTAATCAGGTAGAACATAGATAATATTAGGCAAGGGCGCAGGAAGATAAATAACGGCAGGTAGTAGCTCTCCTCCTTTAATAGATATGGATATTATTGAAATTTGTTTTGTCATTATAAAATTATTATTATTATTAGACGGTGCAGAGCGCTTATCCGACAGGGAGTTCATCTTTCAAACATAAATTCAGCTTAAGACAGAGGCCTTACTCTACTAAGATTACTAAGCCCACCTGACAGTTCACAATTCCGTACATCCGATACTGATTATAATTTCTGTTGAGGAACCATCAACATACTATATCAGTACTCTATTATCTCGGACCAACCCGTGTCGCTCCAGGATAAGATAGTTGCTACGTCCTCAGACGCAGTCCCCAACAGACTTACGTGCATTTCTACCCCATTAGACATGTGAGCTATCTTAGTTTAATCCTTTGACCCTCTACATATCATTTCATGGAATTTAGCCGCCAGTGAGAGACTTTAGCGACCAGGCTGGTATTCCAGACTTCTCATCTATTTACTTCCATATGTCTGCAGAGTTTACACAAAGAGCTCTGTATCTTACTTGTTCTGTCACATCTTGGGCTCCTTCTGAGTCCCTTATACTTTACCTTTCCTCCTCGCGGGCCAGGTTGGCACTGCATGGTTGAACTGAAGGTGTTCAAGAGGCCTAGGGGGCTATTTTACCCACAATTGGTGTGCAGGTACTATGTTAGCGCACCTCCTATTCTGAACCGTCGACTAAAATCACGCGAGATAGTTTTGCTATCGTTGATAAGACCTAACACTTTCTAAGAAATGGGGGATATTGCATTCCATATCGTTTATTAATTTTGGTTAAACGGTAAGTGTATCGTATCCGCTTTTCCTTAGTAGACTGTCACACACGTTGACGCATTACATAGGTTATTACATGATTCAGTAAAGTCGCACCTTCAGCCAAACTTCTTATTAACCGGCAATTCCACACATTTGTTGCACGCATTTCACGGTCTCAACTCCTGTCCACTGGCCCTTACGGGTGCGAGACGGTGATTTGAGGGTGCGTGAATTCTCTACCCGGGATAGCTTTCGAACTCCCACAGGGCATGATTATGTATCTATCCCTTATCTAAGCACTAGAATATAGGCAGTTGCTAGGATTACCCTAGTCCTGTTTATTGAAGACTCGCCTGTACTAATCCGGGTTCAAGTCAAGCGCCCACGTGTTTCTTATCCGATCGTCCCCGGCCTTAAGACCTAAGACTACCAGGGAATAATTGTTCGGCTCATAGTTGACTTTTCTATCGACTAGCCTAGGTGGGCGAGGCCTCCAACATGCAGATTATGAACGATCCCCGGACTTACCGGACTCATCCTTTCACGTTCCTCTGTTTATCATGCTTTATTCATTGCCTCTAACTTCAGTTGAGCCACTTGCAGAGTCAGATGCCGACTGACTACTTTATTAAAGCTTGTCTACATTGCAGTCACCTGCTTTATATCCGAACCTTCTTCGACACGCCAAGATCTTCTTTCTTCGCTGTTTTCATATGAGTCTCATAAATAAACCTCATGGGTATAACGTTGATTCCCTCGGTTCATCAAATCATTAAGAATGACATCCTAACTTATTGAAGCGAGACCTGATCCAACTTTAGACCGCACTTTCCGCACAGCTAGTTACCTTTTGACAATATAAAAGTTTTATATTTAGTTCATTAGGTGTTTCCATTTGCATTCTTAAGATAATATTGGTGTTCAAATCTTGAATTATTATTTTAACTTTACTTATAGAAAAACTTCAAGATATGAGGGTCAACTATGAATAACCTATCAGCTATATTTTTGCTCCCTATGATGGGGCCTTTCTCCATTTGGTGTGACATATGGGGAGCAAAGAATCCCATATGATACACCGTTTATTTTCTGTAGCCGAGAGGGTATATATTTGACTTAGAATACTAATGGAACCTTTATTCCACTCTCTAACTCATTTATCTTGTGAAATTTCTAATTTACCCATATTATTCAGTTGAACTCTAAGCTGGATCGCCATTTTTAGAGTGGTGTTACCCGTAGTTTCTGGTACAACAACCTCATTCCAGAAACTTGTAACAAATTTTTCAATTTGGGAATTATCCAGAACTGAAAAATTTTCGGTTTTAAAGCTTTTTCATTTTTTACAGCCTTCATTCAAAACATTTTTTTTACTTACCAGTGTTGAATACATTCTCTTTATTGTTTTATTAGAATTATTTACAATTTCCATTGCACCATTTAAACTCTGAGTTGAAAGCATCAAAGGATTGATCATAGTATTAACAGATTTTACAATATTATTCAACTCATTGAATGGATTTGACAGATACAAATTTTTAATGTTAGTTCTAATTAAACGTAATAATTCAGGTACATTTTTTGCGTAATTAGAATACAAGATAAATTCAATGTTTTGATAGCCCCAAATCTCTTGAGTTTTTTTACTTATATAATTTTTTGGTGCTCAAATCTTTTTAGATGATACTGAATTATCACTTAAAGTCCTATTAATAAATTTATTGAAGCTTTTATAATCAGATTTACCTATAAATTTAAACGATGCACAAATTTTCTTACCATCAAAGTAAATAAATAAAGATACAGGGTTTTTAGACCCACCTAATATTTTAAAAGGAATAATTACAAAAAATCCATCGGTGCAAGTGGCTATAGCTGAATATAATAGTCTATTGAAATATCTAACCGATTGTAACATAGTACGGTTAGTAAGAAATAATTTTGTCATGTGTAATAATATAATCAATTTACCTTTGAATATGAACATCCCTTCTAACATGAGGGAGGAGGGCCCGAGTAGCACTCTATTCATCGGATTTTTACAACCCTAAATAATACTTGTCTAGGAGACAGAGTCCCCATAAAAATTTGGATTAGTCTCACCCTAGGGTGTGAATGGGCCAAATGTTAAAAAAAACAATTTGAGCAAGGGCATATTTGCCCCGACTTGCGTCCATTTTTTTTTAATTATTAAGATACAATATAAAGTCAAATAAAGGTTTGCTTACTCAACAAGTATATGAACCATAGAAAAATCATATAATTATTGCTAATAATGAGTAAAGGGTTCATGTCTTTACTCTATGAATAGGCTAATGTAACAAATGACCTAGTACTTATTGAGCCAAAAGAAGCCAACACCATAAAATTCTGCGCAATCTGTTAATGAACTAAATGAATTCACCACTAACCCTGATTCATCTACCACTTCTACAGCTACACTACCCCCTTCTAGATAATATTTACCTAGTGATTTTATTCAAACCTTACCGTTTGAATGTTTTTCAAGGTTTGAAGGAGAGGCCAATAACCTTTGAACTTCCTCGTCAGAAATATTATCTGATTTAACCAAACAGGTAGAAAGTCTATTATTGTTCATTCTACCTGCTAATAATTTGACTATATTTTCACCTTCTGGTGTGAAATGCTTTCCTTCCTCCTTAATTATCAATACAGTTTTCCAATCAATGTAATCCAATTCTTTTTTACTATGCCAAAGAAGACCGTCGAAAAAAGGAATTAAGACATTTATAAAGAAATCTGGATTACGAACCGTTAGAGAAACCATAGGTTTAGCGGCTTTTCTCCCAATATCCTTATATATTCCGACAACATTTTTACGGTTAGTTTTGTAGCTACCGGGTAACTCTAATAAAAATTTTCTTATCGCTTCTAAGACCTTAGACTCACTTTCTGTTTGACCAATACTAAAACCTACATCATAATGTTTGGTAGATTTTTTGACAAAGAAAGACCCCTCACCTTCCACAAAACCAAGAAGTCAATAACTAGTAACTCTTATATCACCCTCCGGGGTTTTACAAGTTCTCTTACTATTCATTCCACTTATTATCTTGTCAATAATAAGTTTTAGTTCAGAGCGCTCTTGTTTGGTTCGTTGGGCATAAAGTTCAAAAGCAGCTTTCTTAAAATCACTAAGCAGCTTAGCTGCTTCGCGAGGTGTACAAAGGTGCGTTAAAAATAGCGATAATTTTTGCTACCTCTGAAGCCTTCCATACAGAGAAAACAGAAAATTTATTATGTGTATAAACCTTACCTACATTTAATTTGGTTTGAATAAAGTTAAGCATTGGAGTATCATCTACATGAAGAGCTATCTCAAACCTGAATACAAAACCTACCGCTCCATTAGGAATAAATTTAAAGCTCATTCCCCATCAACTAGTCCTCGTAATCATTCTATAAAATGCGCATCGCTATTATCTTTAGAAATTGAAATTGTTCCCTATGCATCACTGAAACCCACTATACAATCCGGATTAAGTTGTAGCTCTGTGTGCCCTAATGTAGTATCATTGGTTGATATTTTATCAATATGAGTACTATTTCACCTTACTGTATTTTGATATGCTTTCACATAACCTTTTGAGAAGAGTCCATTTTCTGGTTCAAAACGATTATAAGGAAATATAGGTTGTACTATATTTCTGGCATGAAATACAGCAAGTGAACTCCCTATGGGAGTGGAGTGGAATAAACCACCAAATATGCCTATTTCTGTATCACTAAGAGAGCTTACGATACCAAAATATAGCAATATGAGAATGGCTACCCGATTAAATATTATAAATTCGCGCCTTAAAGAGACCGCATCGACTAAAAAGTTTAAGACTACTTTTAGCATAAATCGGTGTCTGGAGTCGAACCAGAAGTAAATGTTTAAGCGGTATACCGCTAAATTTACTAGCCCAGCTCAGGTTTTATGTTTTTAAAAAAAACAGATTACTTATAGTAAAAACCCCTGAAATTTAAGTGTAATCCTAAGTGAAGGAAGGCGTATCTTAAATCAGACGGTAAAGCTCTACCGCCGGATAGAGATTTGTACTGTCCCCGGCTTTGACCAAAAGGGCACAGGATGCGACTAAAGGTCCGTCGCGATCCGGTATAAAACATTCCCCGGCTCCGGGCCGAAAATAGGAATTTATCGTTCGAATTTGTAATTGGAGCCGGGAACTATAGGAAATAATAATGAATAACAATTTACTTATTCGGAACTTACCCTTAAGATATGGATTCCACTAAGAATGGAACCGGGCCAAAGTCGCACAGTAAATCTGTCTTTAGAAGGATTGCGTATAAAGGTTTTGTTTTTTTACAACAAAACCAGTGTTAATTACAGAAAATAAAGCAAAGATAATTAAGATAAGTAAGCTATCATCCGCTAAAGTTAAGAAAGGAATTAAGATATAAAAGATTAAACCAGTTAAGAGAGAAAGTATAAGTTATAACACCAAGAGATCTGTTAAGACCAAGAAGAATAGAAATAAGGAGTAACAATAGAACGTAAGATAGGCATTGAACGTTGTCGTATGTAAATTTAAGAAGTTTTTATTCGAAATACTTTCTACCTTTGTTCATTCCTGACTTAATAACTCGAATCTGCTCTAACCCTTCCTGAGTTAAATGGGCCTTGGTTTTCATTAATTTTACTGCTCAACCAACTTTATTTTTCTTGTCTCTATAAATACCAATAGTGAAACATCCTTCACCATATAGAAGTCCAGTGAAGAACAAGACATATTTACTTTATTCTGCTCCAACTCGTACTGCCGGATAGCATAGGAAGAATATAATCGGATCCCCCGACTGCATAAGAAATATATAATATAATAAATAGAGCTTAAACTTTGGAGCATTTATATCTTCCTTTACAGGGTTTAGGGGCATTACGCTTAAAATACATAGAAATTGTCTGTTGGTTGATTTCTAAGGCTCTTGCAGCTTCACTGATAGATTCATAAGTAGTTGTTAGATTAGTTTTAATATCAACAACTTCTATTGCTTGAGAGGGTATTCCTGATCCTCCGGTTTTTGGTTTTCCCTTTTTATTAGTATTACCAATCATAGCATTAGATATTTTTTCACGAGATTCATCTGAATGATTTTTACCAAACATTGCATTATTCTCACCAGAATGATTTTTACCATAATTAGGATTATTCTCTCCTTTTTTAGCTTCAGACATGATTGTTTTAGATGCATTTGAATGTGTACGCCCAGACATTGGAGCAGTAGGATCCTGTGAAATATTATACTCAGGCTTGAATAATTTTAAGTAATAACCCTCTCTTTCTAGACATTTATCAGGTTCACAGTACTCAAGAATAGTAAGAGAAAAATTAGAATAACCATGTTTAAGCATAGCACGACAAATCATCATACTAGGATTTTTAAGTAAATAGCTAGTATTAAAATATTCTATAAATCTTATGGAGAGACGCACAGAAGAACCTACGTAGCTTTTACCATTTAGTAGATTAATTCAAATATAGACCCCTGATTTACCTCTATTTTCTTTAAGAATTTGCTCCTTTTGAGTATCAGCATTGGTATAGACTTTTGCTGGTACAATAGAAGAAGAATTAGAAGAAGAGAGTCGCTTTACCACAAAATAATCACCCAGTCGCTGCCCATGGTACCTAATTTTGAGTCTGAATTGTTTCTGCGCCAAATTCATAAATTATTTTCTTATTTTTAATAACCTTATAGCAGAAGATCCCCTTGGGTAACCAAGGGAGGGAGTGTATTAATAAACTTACCCTTATACATCCCAGTTGGAACACTAAAGAGCGACTTATGAGTTACACACTTCGGGTTATCAGTTTCTCATGTGATTCCTCTCGCCCTCTAACACATTATAAATAATATAATGATTTTAGACCCATGTAATTTATACTTTTGGAAGAACGGAATGATCTTTTCAACGTTGTCAGAGAATCCTGTAACGACAAATTCACCACAATCCCGCCCTTTTGAGGGATGATAAGAGCCACAACCTAAATAAGACACTAAACTTTTCATGTGCTCAGTATCTCGACTATGTTGAGATATTAGAAATCTTAATCTTACTTGAGCTCCAAACTTGTAATCTGAAGATTTTATAATATTGATAAAAAAACACCCATCACCCTCAGTAAATCCAGATAGTCAATAAGAATCGATATTTTCTGGTAATTTTACAGTCGGTCTTGGTACAGGGGTAATATCTGGGAAGGCTTCTTTTAATGAAGATGATAAGCCATGGTTTATTGAAGCTTTAATTGCTAGAATTTTATGAAAACCTTCTGGAGTGAGATGTTCTTTGCGATAAATCAAATGCCTGTTTAAATAAAATATAATCAATTAATTTGTTAGTGATTAATTTATATTTATCAAAATGAGCTATAATTATAGAGATATCTTTTTGTGCAAAAACTTGATAATGAACAAAATTTTCTTGTTTAGTTATATTTCCTATACCACCGAAATATGCTCTGATCATTTCCAATAATGCTCTATCCTTTTCATGTAAGCAAATTTGGAATCGAGCTTCAACCCTTCAACCTGTTTTTATTTTTTTTTTAATATCAAGACTAAAACAAGACTCCCCATCCGAAAAGCCAGTAATATACCAAGGATTAAGCGGAGATAAAATAGAAGGATGAAGCGAAGAAATATTAGAAGCACTAGATAAAGAAGTAGACGAGCGATAGTTCCCCAATGTTAAATTTGATGTTTGTTTTAAATTTTTCATGTTATATTTTTATTCATAATTAAGATAGTTTATTCTGCGGATCAGTTTGCTGTGGCTGAACTTTGATCCTACCAATGAAATAATTGTAAATGCACTCCTCGTATAAACTCTTCTTTATTGTTATAGGACCACGGACGATTTCTCGCTCCTTACCCTCAACGTTAGCGGACTCCGGCAAGGTAAGGGTCGGCCTCTTCGTTGGCGCCAACTCCGGTAAGGTATGGTTTTTGGCATCCCCATTTTCTCTGTCTGATCGTTATGACAGTAACCTAAGATATTATAACCCTAAAGATTCATTCACAGATTTATACTTTACATTCTCTGACTGATAGGAGTCCAAGACTAGCTTTGGTTTCACCTGTTCATTGACTACTAGGTCCACCCTTTCCTAGGTATGGATCCCCATTCTCAAGTCCCTGAATGTCAATGACGGCATTCAGGCTTCTAGCATAGAATTATAATTGCGTTTTTTTTGTTTTCAGTCTTCCCTTTGGTCTTCGAACAAAGTGAAGACCAAAAGTGAAAATAAGTTATTGGTTTACTTATAGTAAATATTTCAAATTTACAGTTTTTCTCCTTAGGTTAGCTTCCCCCGTTGGGTACTTATAGTAAATAACACTATGCTCTGCGTATAAAGGTTTTGTTTTTTACAACAAACCCAGTGTTAATAGTAGAGAAAAGGGCAAATGTAATTAAGATTATTAAACTATCATCCGCTAAAGTTAAGAAAGGAATTAGGATATAAAATATTAAACCTGTAAGTATGTATAAAGCGTAAGTTGTAATAACACCCGTTTCCAAAGACGCAATATTCTTACTTAGAATTAATAAACCTTTTTCTAAACCAAAAGGCCCTATTAATTCTATAGATCCTTTGTCTAATATCTTAGTAGTCTGACCACCTAACTTCAATGCGAGGCCGGTAACATAGCGATTATAAAATAATTCTACTAAGAAACGTTGATTAAAGAATCCGAATATATTATATCCAAATCTAGTAAATTTAAATAACATTATTAATTTAGCTGAAAACTCCGATAAGACAATAGCTAAAATAGAGAATAAGATAGTGCAAATGAAAGGCAATAGTTTGAAGAATGTGGGTATTCCTCACTCAGTCTCAATCATAATTTCATGTGAGGGATGTATAAATAAACTATTATCCGCAAAAAAACCTGAACCTAGTCCTATATAAATATCCTTAGCTATATAACCAAAGAATATAGAAAAAATAGCTAAAATAATTAAAGGTAAACTCATAAAAAGATCACCCTCATGTGCTTGTTTATAATTTCTTAAAGGTCCATTAGGATTAGATAGGAAAGTTAAATATAAAACTTTAACTGAGTAGAGTGTAGTAAAGATTGCTCCTATAGTAGCAATAAAGTAAACTACAATACTAGAAAAATAAAATTGACCAAAAGCAGACTCAAGTATAAAATCTTTTGAATAAAACCCAGTCATTCACACGGCGGTCAGATTTATCATACAAATATAAACAAGATCTTTTAAATAGTAAAAGGTAAACAAATTCAATTTTAAGTTATATTATAAATGAAATGGGTTAATTAATTATGTGGACCCCATGGGTTGTATTACGGCATTGTTCTTCCTCGATTCATTCCTGCCTGGATTTGTCCGATTTGCTCTAACCCTTCTAAAGTTAAATGCGTTCCTGAGTTCATTAATTTTACAACTTGTTTAAAATCTTCAAAATCTTTAGCTTTTACTCCTAATATTGGATATGTTTCAAAGAATGGAAGCATATTTACAGTCAAATCAGATAATCTACCTACAATATAATCTCCTGCCGCACCGCCTTTTCTTAGTCTATACCTCCCACAACCAAAATAATCTATAAAACTAAGAAGAAGTTGCTCATCTCGAGTATGTTGAGTCATTTGTAATATTAATTCTACCTGAAAGCCTATTTGGTGTGTTGATGAATTTTTAATTCTAACATATACACTACCTTCACCACTCATGAATCCTGCTACTCAATAAGGATCTGGAATTGTTTGATTTGGTACTAAAGGTCTTGCGGCTGGGATTATATCAGGAAAAGCTATTTTTAATTTTTCCGATAGTCCATTACCATTCATCGCCCCCTTTATTCCCACTATTTTATTTAATCCTTCAATTGTTAAATGCTCTTTTCGTTTTATTAATTTAAACGCTTGTTTAAATAATTGATAGTCAGATCATTTTTGTGTGATTAATGGATACTTATCAAAGTGAGTAATTATTACTTCTAAATCTGTGATTGATGTGACAGAATATATTACAACATCCCTATCAGAATATTTATATATATACCCTATTCCACCAAAATAAATTTGAATCTCCTCTAATAATGCTCGATCCTTAGAATGAAGATTAATTTGGAAAATAGCCTTAACTCTATAACCTGTGTTGTTTCCTGAACACTTATTTACATTGAGAAGAAAGCAAGATTCACCATCTGCAAATCCTGTAATAAAATAAGGATGAAGTAGGTGGTTAATAGCCTTAGTATTAGAATAATTTCGACACAACACTCTCGGTGAAGGTGGACATTTAAAAGGTTTAAACCCGGATCTTAGATTTTTCATATTAATATTTTAGTATTTTTCACATATTTTGGTTTTTTTAATTATAGGATGGTCGCAATAGCTCTATAATTATAAACCATAACATTATATAAACAGAATGTTTTTGTGAAAACAAATAAGACTTTTACTACAAGACCGGTTAGGGAGTTGTAATAAATTCATTTATATAATAGAGATCTGGGTATACACTTTTTGATATAAGGACCAGGCCCTTATTTTTTGTATTGCCTTTAGGCAATACAAAAGCGAGAAAGAAGGAAGAAACTAAATAGAGCGCCCAAAATTTTAATATGCTCATTCATATTAGCCAACCCTGCAATCATGTATTAAGGTTTAACCAGTATATCTTAGTAAGACCCCAGATTCTATATATGTCGACTCGGAGTTGAACCGAGATTCAGCCTTTACCGGCTGCGTGTTACCCCATTACACCATCAGTAAGTAGAGTTTAAATTAAACTCTACTTATAGAAAAAAACCGGTCCGGGACATACCACCCCCTTCTCGCTACACCTTCATTAGCGGAGCAGGAAAATATTTAATTAATATAGGCTTCGCACTAAGTATTTTATAACCTGATAAGTATTTAATAGATTATTTTCAACCTTTACAGTATTTAAATTAAAAGATTTATCATACAAATATAAACATAATAATCTTAATAATTTAAAAAGGGGTCATTCAACCCCCATAGTAATTTAGGTTAAACAACTGTTCTAACTTTCGATTGACCCTTCCCTAAGGCTATCAGAAATCTTAAATACTCCTAAAACTCTCTACATTACTTATCTTGGTAAAGGTTACAACTTTTTGAAAATATATCTGCCTTTATAAGGCTTTTGTTGATTATTAGCAAAATACATAGAGATTCCTGAAGGTCTTATTCCTAAGGTTCTTGCAGCATCTCTAATACATTCAAATTCTGCCCTTTCATTTGTTTCTATATCCAAAACTGCTATCTTTTGAAGGGGTGAACCAGCACCTGCTGGTCTTGCCTTACCGTACATAGGATTCTTTTCACCAGTGTTAGCAGCACTCAATTTGGCTTTTGTTTCTTCTAAGAGAGTTTTACCTCACATAGGATGCTTCTCCCCTGTTTGAGCTTCACTCATTTTTGCTTTGGTTTCGGCTGAAAGAATTTTACCTCACATAGGATGCTTCTCCCCTGTTCGACCGTACATAGGATTGTTTTCTCCCGTCTTTAGTATACTCATGAGGCCTCTGGTTTCGGGTGTGTGATTTCTACCAGCTTGAGCTTCACTCATTTTTGCTTTGGTTTCAGGTGTGTGCAAACGATTAAAGAAGGGAGCTTGAGCGTCTTTAGCTATATTATATTCAGGCTTCAAGGAGGCCAAAAAATGGTTCTCTCTCGCTAAACACTCTGATGGGTCGCAATATTCAAGTATCACAAGACTAAAATTACTATACCCGTACTTCTGCAAAGCGGAACAAATCGGCATACAAGTATTTCTAAGTAAATGGTTATTATTAAAATATTGTAAAAATCTTCTTTTTAAATTATCAGAAGAACCTACATAGCTTTTACCATTTATTAAATTTGTTCAAAGATAAACACCTGATTTTCCTTTATTATCTTTAAGAACTCTAGATTTATCGGCAGCAGCATTGGAATAAGTAACCACTGGATCAATTTTATTTGTACTTTT
>Ga0307515_10012431_pt1 | contig 16014 bp, 18 predicted proteins | sample 17_EM_MG_FD_194513 | JGI IMG/M metagenome (GOLD analysis project Ga0307515, IMG submission 194513) | Populus trichocarpa ectomycorrhiza microbial communities from riparian zone in the Pacific Northwest, United States - 17_EM | ecosystem: Host-associated > Plants > Roots > Unclassified | place...
CCAGAAGCAGGGAAAAAGAGGAAGGTCTCACTCGACGGCATGCTTTCTGACAGGCAGCCAACACCAGACCGAGAGAACATCGCGGCATCCACAGCCACTGCCGCACGCTTGGAAACGAGGAATCACGCGCACGCGTCACGAACCAACCGAGGACGATTGAGAAAATTTGTGATGGCAGGGTTGGACGGCGTCACGGTATTTTTAACCATTTCTAACAGTTAACAATGTTATAGCTGTTATAACCGGTGTACACACGTAAAGTTAATATCTCTGTTAATAACTAGTTAAAATAGCTGTTAAGAATGGGCCGCTCCATGTGGGAGTTAATAACAGTTAGTTACAAATGCGGACCATTTCTCACTGTACCCTATCGCCGATTGAACCAATCTACCTCCCCCCATCTAACTCGACCACCGATACTCTACCCCCTGCCAGGATAGGGCGGTGAGAGATCCATTACGTTGCTTCTTCCTCATCCTTGATTGTGATGTGCCCGACTGTGCTGCACACTTGCCCCTGAAAAAAATGTGTTGCCGGTCCAACCGATGAGTTAGTGGACGATTCTAGGCGGTAACGATAATTCATCCCGTCCTACGATTATTTCACCTTCGTTTCTTCAAGCTTCAGCTCCATCCTTTTCGATTCGCCGCTGTTCCCGATCATTGCACCCTCTCCATTTCCATCTCGTCGCGCTTTGTGCACTCTCGTCAACATATGGAATTCGTTACTTCGGGTTTGGAGAGGTCGTGTGCTTATGGTACCATGTTTGTGTTTCATCTTTGATCTCTTGATATCACACTTGTGTGTATGCCTGTCACCCGCAGTGTCTCGTTCCTCCTTGCCCGGGCCCGCCCTCGATTTACTCGCCGTATGCCCGGTGTTCGGTAATTCTCAACTCTTCAAGCTTCAAACTTCACCGGTCACCATTCGTCTGTCATGCACTCCCGCCCGCTTTCACCTATCTACCATCCAATACTCGACGCTCGCACCGAACGTGGAGTTGGTACCCATGACCGGTCGGCACGACGCGTAGGGTTGGGAGGGATTTCGTCCGTCTGTTTCATTGTCTCTTGGACTGCACAGAACCTCTGTCCACCGGTCGTGGATACGACGCATCTCGCAACACTCGAACGTGTTTTTCCCCCACCCCGTCCCTTGAACCTCCAGCGGAGCGGGAATGCCCGCGATCGGTCCCCGGTCCTATCATCTCTCTTCGTATCGATGGTCGCGCTATTTCTTGCCCCGACCAGACGGCCATACTACCTTCTCTGAACGTCAACCTCGTTTGTTTTTTGCTCGTTTCTCCCTCCCATTACCGCGGCTGTTCAACTGGCTCTCTCCGTCTCTCCGCCCATCCAACATTGCATTCGCACCGATCCGTTGATTTTTGCTATGACCGCCGCCCTCTGGTTCTATACCTTTGATCTACCATTTCTTACCGCTCCGATCTATTGTCCCTTCCCCCTTTGGTGTTCTCCCCTACACTGGGCGTCTAATGATAGCAAAAGGCAGGAGCCCGTAGCGTGCGTAATACAAGACACGACCTGGGAGTTCGTGGACCGTAACAACCGATATATAGTCAAGGTCTTTGTATCTCGGTCTACTCACCCTGGCAACTATGAGCCCCTTTAAATGGCGAACATCAGAATGATGGAGTCACCATTGAAGTGCAATTCTGGCATCATGGGAGCCGCATGCGGGGCTACAGTGAAGCTCTTACCATTTCCCGTTCGCTGGTCCCGTGGCAAGTAGTAGATGAGATACCACGTGGGTGGTTCGGCCTCGTCCCGATGGCGACGAGGGATCTCCCCGCCCGGAGTCCGCGCAGACCCTCTCCTGATAGCAGGTTCATCGCTCGTCGCCGGGTGTCGTTCTCCATAGATTGAAAAAACCACCGGGGATCAGCTTTCACAAGGCTTGGCTAGTCTACCAGATCTACAGATTATTTAACACACGAGGGGTGTATCTACTCGGACCACGTCTTGTAGACCTCATACAGCTTCCATAGTGTATCCCCGGCTTCCTTCAAATCCACGGAACCCGATGCTTGCTAATAAAGACACCTCACGTCAAAAAATACCCTACGATCGTCCTCCTCTTCGTAGGGTGGAGGATTCTTCCGGGCTGGATGTGGAAATTGCCTATTGTACCGATCCAGCCAGTACCCGTGGAGAGTATAAGCGAACCTTCTAATATTCGGGTAAGCCAGAGGAATCCCAGTAATATCGTCGTCACGCCATCCAAGCGCAAATTTAACAGTACGGGATGTCTTCGGATCTCCAAACCACCATCGCAGAGAGTCTGAGGTCCTGGTGTAGTTCTTGCCTTCCTCGTCCTTCGCAGTAGCGAGGTAAAGGTAGATAAGAGACCACGCAAATGACTCGGCGTCGTGACGATAGCAGCGAGGGATCCCCCCACGCAGACCCTCTTCCGATAGCATATCCAGCGCCATGAACGGTAACGACCCCGCGCTATCCTGCCCACTCGCACTTGTCTGGGCTCCAGACCTGGTGAGGCCGAAATCGCTGAGCACCCACCACCTGCAGACCCAGACGAGACCAAGATCTGAAAACGTACCCGATATCGGAGACGAGTGAGCACTTCGAGTTGTTCACCGCTGCCGAGCTTGTGCCACGATGTTGAATCGGTGTGGGATGGGTTGGTTGAGCCGCTTGTGAGCTGCCGTCGGAGGTTATAGATCTGGTGATATCATCCATTTCCTTCTCTTTGGAGTCCATCGGTGAGGATCCCACTGCGCCATCCATTTGCGTAGTGAGATTGAGATGATTGAGGTGGGTGGGTTTGGGCGCCTGATGCTATCAGAAAAATCTTAATTGTTTACATTGGTTTGTCCCCGCCAAAAACCTCTCTTAGACGGTTTTGGCGATGACGAGGGTGCGGGTACCGCAACTAGACAAGAACGGTACCACCTCCACGCCTGAATCCGCTTCTAGTAGCGTCCAGCGAACTCCTGCAGAAGCTCGATCCCCTGGCATGATAACGCAGTAGGGAACGGTTGAAGATCTTTCAAGACCTACTCCTTTTTTCTTTCGGGTTAGATTGCCCACCTCTGGATGTCGATCCATTCTTGGTGAGTTACCTCGGAGAGGCCACGCTCGAGACCAACAAACTGTTGTTGCAGCCCCGGCCGCTCTATTTCTTCCCGGAAATCCCTGCAAAAAGTGCGACCGAGTCTACGACACTAGTTATAAGGTTGAACCAACATCAAACGTATTCGCACACCTTCGGGCTCTCCGCCTGGCAGCTATGTTCTCTGCCTCTTGAGATTGCTCCTCTTCCGAAGTTCCAACCACTCCACGCGGTTCCTTCTGCGTGTCGCGTACGAGAAGAATGTGAACCCTGACTCTTTGATCTCCGTCTGCCCCATACCCTCTCTCGCCCAGAACCAACCAACAGAGCCTGGAGGAATTCCTGAGCATCACGGATGCCCCTTGTGCCATGGACTAGGTTGTCTATGACAACCGTGAGGGTATGGGGACGGGCCGCATCCATGGTGGCGCGATGCTCTCCAGCCAGGAGCGCCTTTCGGTTCCCTTTCGTCCGGATCAGCGCCGCACAACCCGCAAACTCACTGGCCAATAACACTCGTAAAATTCTCGTCCCTCCAACCTCAGATCCGTAATCCGATCGAAAGTTTGTTGGTGTGCCCCGATGATTTCCGCGTCCACAAGTCCCCCAGAGTGTCGAGAGCCACAGTCCGTCGAGGAACAGCCGACACGGATGGAAATCGTGAAGGCAATTCGATGTGTTTCCTTCAATTCCATCTCTCGAAGCGCTGTCAACCTGCGCATCACAGATCTCAACTCTGGCTGGAAAACGTTGCATTCGTTGGAAATCGAGTGTCCGTCAACGAGTCTGAACCCCTTCGAGCTGCCATGTAGTACGCTATCGGCAAGGCCGACGTGACCTTCTGTTGAACGAAAGGTTCAATATGGCGTTAGGATGGGGCTTGGGTCCATCAAACACGTCCTCCCCAAGTGTCTTGGAAGAGTCAAGCCCTTCGGGGTTCTCTGGGTGCGCATCACGGATGCGGATGGTCTCAAGTGATTGGACTCGAAGGTTTGGCATTTCGTAGTTGGCCGAAACCCTAAGGAGGAACGAGACAATGGAAAAGTCCAGACAGTAGGTGGACGTCGCTATGTATCAGTTGCCCTTTTGGCGTGAGCTGTTCTGGCACGCTGTTGCGTCGCAGCGCCGTATATTCACACCAGGGTTTTGCTGTGAAGTTACGCCTCATCCTGGCACCCCCCGGAAGATGTCGTTATAAACCTGAGGATTCGCCACGCCTCCATGCGCGGCACCGAGCTCAATCCAGGAGCGATAAGCGGAGGACGTGCCGTCATGGATGTCGCACGGCGACTTTGTTAAAGGCCAGGAGATGTCCATCGCGAAGGTGTGATGGACGGTGCTTACATAAGTCAAGGACGGCGGTCGGGTAAACTGCGACAAACTGGCGGAGCGGCAGACGTGATCATGGTTCTCCCCCGTCTACTTCCTCACGTCATGGGACGATCCCCTTTCTTTTCCGGCGGCGGGCTTATTTCCATCATCAGTAAACCGAACGATCGCTCAGTAGCAGGCACCAAGCCAGTCCATCGTCGCGTTTCAGGGTTTTTGAGAGGCAAAGAACACTTTGGGCGGTTTGAGGAACGGAAACACCGCCCCGTCTCGGGAGAATCTGGTTTCTCCAGGCGCGAGACATAACCTCTGGATGGAGAGGCGTCCTCGAGGCCCGTGCAAGGGGGAACAGGTGTGTCAGTAAGGCTGATTATTGTAAATACAACTCTGCATGCATGCTTATCCTCGTCCAGGTGGAAAATCTCCTACGGAAAAAATCCCGAAGGTCCTTATCACGCCCTCAGGCCTCAATCCTTGCACGTTTGGAACCTCCACAGCTGGATCTCATCCAACGGAATGTCACCCAGGTTGGGATCAACACTATGGCTACTAGTACCGGTGGGTTTCTGCATTCCCCGTGTGTTGATCCAAGACCGCGTTACCTCTATGGTGCACGTCACTTACTCATGACAACTTTCTGACAGCGGTGGAATTTTGGAACATTTCAATGTGGGACTGGCCTGTCTTGCCGCAGCGTCAGGGCGCCACCCCCGAAGAAGTAAAGCTTCTAGATGGGCAGAAAAGGCACGTCGTAGGGCTTTCCGGAAGTAGCGAGCGCATTTCTTTGGAGGGTGGATACTAAACGTGGGGATAATTGCCTATTATGGGAATGGCAAAATTCATATGATGCGCGTCACTTTGTTGCCGTAACTTTGTGGCGTTCGATTGTGGGCGGAAAATCGACCATACGCAAGTGCTCTATGAACAATCTAAATTGGAGGATCGTCTCCTTTTTATCTGTAGAAGAGATCTGCCAAACAGAATTTATTGAAATGGCTTTGTCGTCGAGATATTATTTTTTCGTGTCTATGAATTTTGCCATTCCCATAATACTAGGCAATGATCCTCACGTTTAGTGCCCGCCCTCTCGGCAAAAGAGGTGCACTCGCTACTCCCGGAAAGTCCTATGACATTCCATTTCTGTCTATCCAAAAGTTTTGCCTCTTCAGGGGTGGCGCCCCTGACACCACGGCAGTGCGGGCCAGTCCCACAAATGTTCCGGACCCCAATTTTGCCGCTGTCAGAAAGTTGTGGCGTGCACCATGAGTGATGTTCACTCATACCTGAACACTGGACAAGTACTAAGCGGGGCTACTGATCCATTTTGACAGTCTGTTTGAACCTTCTGCCGTGCGTCGTGGCGACAACTGGAGCATATTTAAGAGCAGGCGATTTCCTCACCATCCTCCATCCAATCTACTCTCCAATCCAATCCACCCGCCTCACCTTCTACGAGAAAATCCTCCACTACAACCACAATGCAGTTCATCCGTGTTTTTGCCACCCTCTTGGCTTTTGGTCAGTAGCATCATCACGGCTCGCTTTAATCATTGGTCACTTACCAGTCCCGTGGTTTTAGCTGCTGCCTCCACTTTGGCCAACCCAATTCCTGCCGACACGGACACCCTCTCTAAGAAGGAGATCGCTGCCAGGGTTTGCAGGGGTCGCCTATGCTTCTAAACGCATCACCACCCCCTTTGAACACCTGCGCGACCCGCCGAGTTGTGGAGAATTCTTTCATCTTTTCTCGTCTCCCCTCCTCTTCAATTTGTTTCGGTTACTCCCCGCCGCCCATCCACTTGGAAAACAACGGAGAGTGGATCCCCCTCACCTTTTGTGACTCTTTGTCGTCATTCTTTTCTCCACCAGTTTTTGTTTCCTTTTCTCATACTAATATCATTATTTTTGCCTTTTGCCGCGTCCTAATTTCGGCCGACCTGTTTGTTACTTCCTTCCCCCGATCTCGCTTGTATGGTCTGAGTACGTAGAACACTTCTGGAGGAACGGAATGCAATTTCGGATCAATTCACCTGAACAAGTGTTATTCACCGTTAACCGTGCCCCCAGCCTGGAATGCTACAATTGATCGAGGCTTGGGACCCACAGGACCGGATCGTCTTGGCGCAAGCCCAGATCCGGCTCCGCGGGATCCACCTCATGCGCGAGGCCCGACCTTCGATCGGCCGAAGGAATAGGATTCCTCGATGAGCTACATAGGGCGGAGCATCGGTTGAGTCCACGATCGTGTGTCTGGCTTTTTGCCCAACTCGCCAGGGGCCAGCGTCGGCGGTCGCCCTTGGGAGTTGCAGCCTGTATCAACCAATCCAGCACCCGTGGCGAATATAAGCGAGCTTTGTCGTATTCAGGTGAATCAGGGGAATCCCACCAATATCTTTTTCACGTAGTTGAAGCACAATTTTAGCAACACGGGATTTCCCAATCTCCAAACCACCGTTGCAGAGGATATGGGGACCTGCTGAAGTTTTTGCCTTCCTCATCCCTTGAGTAAAGGCAGATAAGAGACCACGTAAATGACTCGGTGTCGTGACGATAGCGGCGAGGGGTTTTCTCACGCAGACTCATTCCCGATAGCAGATCCAACGCCATGAACGGTAACGTCCCCGTGCTACCCTGCCCGCTCGCACTCGTGTGGGCCCCAGACCTGGCGAAGTCGAAATTTTTGAGCGCCCACACCTTCCGTCCCAGATCTGAAAACGTGCCCGACGTTGGAGATGGGCGAGCACTTCGAGCTGCTCACTCCTATCGAGCTTGCGCCACGATGTCGAATTGTATGATGAGAGGGAATACGAATGCCTGGAACGAGACAAAATATCACAGACTAGCACCAGTAAGGCAAACGATAGATTCGAAACTAAGTTCTCGATACGAATTCAACCCTTCAACCCAAACACACCTGGCAACGCATTCCAAACCTTCTTCCTCACTTCGCCATGGTCCGCCTCCCACCCCTCCACACAACTCTCACAAAACCCATAACAGTCACCTCCAAAAATGTCAGCCAACGATAACACCTGTAACACTTTCGTCCCAGGCTGAGAGGAATCCGTGACCTGATCGATGATCTTCTGGTGCGCCTCCGACGCTCGTGGACCCCCTACTCTGAGTGAAGGACATTCCAACGAGGAACACCGACGGGGGGTCCCTGACCCAAAGATCAAACGGTGCGTTTCCTTCAGCTCCATCTCACGGAGTGTTACGAATCCTCTGATCGCCGACTGAAGGATCTCAGGAGACAGAATGGCGTTCTGAGGCAGGCGTCTGTCCATCAATGAATCCAGTCCCCTTCGACTCGCCATGTAATATGCCATCGGTAGCGCAGATGTCAGCTTCTGCTGGACAAATAGGTTGAGGACCGCGTTTGGGTGAGGAGTTGGCCCGCTGAAGACGCCTTCGCCAAGTGACTTGGAAGGAGCAAGGCCCTCAAAGGTGTCTGGGAACGCATCGTGGATGACCTCAAGTAGCTGTGAGCGGACAGTAGGTAACTCGTATTTGGCCGTGATTCGGAGAAGGGAGGAGAATGTGCTGAAATCCGGTACTTTATTCCGCTCAGGGAATCTGAAAACAGGGATTATCAACAGAACAGCTCATCGGCATGGAGGGAGAGCAACATACCCTGGAAGATATATCATCTTGAGAAGCGTCGCGAAATCCGCTGCAGTGTCGGAGGACGAGATACGGGGGCAACCGCCGGGTGATTCTGCCGATGACAAGCTAGTTTGATCAAACATCCGACGAAGGGCAGGAGAGTGGAAGGACAGGATGCTGGTGTGAACACGGAACAGTGTGTTCCCACACAACACCTCCACGTTGCCGTCCTCGAGGTAGAAAGTCCCGTGGGGGGTTATGGTCGTGGGGTCGATGGGAGTCTCGTCGTCGGAAATGTCTGCGATTGTGAAGTCGGATAGAGTGGAGACGCTGATGGATGGGGACTGAGTGACAGGGGATACAGGAACAGAGTCTGTCTCTGGGGTAGCGACGGGATCGAGTTGAGGGGGCTGAGGAATCTGAGTTTCGAAGTCTCCCTTAGGAAGCCCTAGGGATGTGGCAACTGGAGTTGCGCTGGGATCTTTCTGGTCCTTGCCAGTCGATTTTTGTTTCCTGGTTGTGAACGCAGGAGGAGGGAGGCCTTCCCAGCCACTCTCCCGTAGCTTAATCACTTCCTGGGACTTTGTCTTAGTTTCAGCGCTTCTGCACAGAGAGGGCGCTCACCTGTATCAGGGACCCTGTCACTCGGTTGCGATACCGATGTTCCTTGAGAAGCTCGAAGCAGCGGTCGACAATCGCAGGATCCGCATACGCCCCAAATTTGGCTCCTGCTATCTTGAACAGGATGATGAGCGCGTCTGCCTGGTGGTCGTACAGCTTGTGATGAGAGATGAGGGACTGGAGGATGTGATTGCGAATCGTATCTTCTTCGATGTATCCGAGATTGGCACAGTGTGCGACGAGATTGGCATCCATGTAGTAAGAGATCCAGGGCCCGCTCCTATCATCGTACACGACTTTCAGATCTTCGCCGAAGAACTGTTGAAGAACCCTGGTACAGAAGCGGCTTCGAAGTCCGGCGCTGTGTGGGGCGAGGACGGGGTCCGACTCCGCATCACTGACCAAACGAAGAGTCAAGTGGGCGGCTGGGTAGATGTAATCACTGTGCGAAGAATTCGCCGTTCTGAAGTTGAAGATCGTATCGAAGATCAGGTCGTGGGGGGCTTGGGAATGAGTCTGTGCAATCCTAGACCAAAGGCGAAAAAAGGCAAACGATTGTTCGTAGTGCTCGTCGGATAACCGGCTGAATACTGAACCCAAGGCATTCCGGATGTACTCCATCGGGATTGTGGTGGTGGGTCGTGAACCTGGTTGGTTACGTAAACGAGCAACAGCGAGAGGCGATCGGAACTGCTGGGGACGGGCTCTTCCACACCCATCACCTGAATTCGCGTAGTGTCCAATAACCTCCGGCATTTCGTAGAACCCCGATTCCCCGCGATAACACTGTTCCGTACAGGGTCGGATCCCTGGTGACACGATGCTTTGGTCCACTGGTGACCAGAAATGCATCCTCGCAGTCTTCCGCCTGGATAATCGCGCATAGTGAGCGCAATTGGTCATGCGATGTCGCGCGTCTTACTAGTTATCCGCCACGAAACCACTTCGACCATGGGCAAACGATTAAGAACGCGGCCCCGATGGAGATACTTCCATACCCTCCAGCGCCACCGTGTAAAAGCCAGACGCTGTCGGTTCGGACGCGTAGCTCACCAGTCCTACAATCAAAAACCATCGAGCAGTTCGAAGGCACATCTCAATGAACAATCCGACCTGCATGGCCATGGATGGATCATTTTTCCCAGACACCCCGCACAGCTACGTCTGATTCCAGGTCTCCCAAACTCAACTACTCATCAGTCGCTCTAAGAGGGCACACCTGATCCAATAGTGGAGCACCCCGACGGATCGTGGACCGCCGACTGAAATACAGACCTGGTGTTGCACCCGATGATATTCCGACATTCAGATCTATCTGGGATGTGGGTTATGACCGAGGTAGGGGAATGGAACTGGTAGTGCGCGTCTCTCCCACAATTAGAACGAAAGTCTGGATGTCTGAGTTAGAGCTTTTATTAAGAGACACGAAAATAAGTACGAGAAATAGTCCTGCAGGTCTAGGGTGCGCGCTCGTCGTACAGAATTTGAGCTCGCGAACCTTCACGCTTTCAAACCAAACACCCTCGGCAATGCCGCCCAAGCCTTCCTCCTCACCTCCGCATGTGCCGCCTGTATCTTCTCCACACAGACCTGACAGAACTTTGTCCCCGTATCCTCCGCAAACTCACTGACCGATAGCACCTGTAAAATCCTCGTCCCCCCATCTGCAGACTCTGTAATCCGATCGAAAGCCCGTTGGTGCACTCCAATGATTTCTGCATCCAGAGGCCCCTTAAAGCGCCGAGAGGGACAGTCTTTCGAGGAACAACCGACGCGGTTAGAAGCGTTCTTGATTGTGAAGATGATTCGGTGTGTTTCCTTTAGCTCCATCTCTCGAAGTTCCATCAATCCATGCATCGCGGACCTCAACGTCTGGCCGGAAAGCGTTGCACTCAATGGAAGCCGAGTGTTCATCAACGAGTCCAATCCCCTCCGAGCTGCCATGTAGTACGCCATCGGTAAGGCCAACGTGACTTTCTGCTGAACGAAAAGATTCAGCACGGAGTTAGGGTGGGGCCTGGGTCCATCGAACACGCTCTCCCCAAGTGGCTTGGAAGGCTCGAGGCCTTCGAATTTCTCTGGGTACGCATCACGGATGGTCTCGAGTAATCGGGCTCGAATTTTTGGCATCTCGTAGTTGGCTGAAACACTAAAGAGGGACGAGAAAGTGGAGAAATCCATAATTTTGGTCCCAACTTGGAATCTGGACACGTAACCATGAATGAAAGAAGATTCGATCGTGAGACGGCGAAATTACTCGGGGAAGTAGACGATCTTTAGAAGGGTCGAAGGAATATGAATACCTGAAACAAATTGCAGAGTAGATACCAAACAAGGCGAACGATAGATTCGACACTGAACTCTCGATGCGAATTCAACCCTTCAACCCAAACACACCTGGCAACGCATTCCAAACCTTCTTCCTCACTTCAGCGTGGTCCGCATCCCACCCCTCCACACAACTCTCACAAAACCCACAACAATCATCTCCGCAAATATCACCTAACGATAGCACCTGCAATATTTTCGTCCCCGATTGAGAGGAATCCGTGACCTGATCGACGATCTTCTGGTGCGCCTCCGACGCACGTGGACCCCCTACTCTGAGTGAAGGACATTTCAGCGAGGAACACCGACGGGGGGTCCCTGACCCAAAGATCAAACAGTGCGTTTCCTTCAGCTCCATCTCACGGAGTGTTACGAATCCTCTGATCGCCGACTGAAGGATCTCAGGAGACAGAATGGCGTTCTGAGGCAGGCGTCTGTCCATCAATGAATCCAGTCCCCTTCGACTCGCCATGTAATATGCCATCGGTAGCGCAGATGTCAGGTTCTGCTGGATGAATAGGTTGAGGACCGCGTTCGGGTGCGGAGTTGGCCCGCTGAAGATGCCTTCGCCAAGTGACTTGGAAGGAGCAAGGCCCTCGAAGGTCTCTGGGTATGCATCGTGGATGACCTCAAGTAGCTGTGAGCGGACAGTAGGTAGCTCGTACTTGGCGGTGATTCGGAGAAGGGAGGAGAATGTACTGAAATCCGGTACTTTATTCCGTTCAGGGAATCTGAAAACGTGAATTATCAACAGAACATTCCGTCGGCATGGGGACAGAGCAACATACCCTGGAAGATATATCATTTTGAGAAGTGTCGCGAAATCCGCTGCAGTGTCGGAGGACGAGATATGGGGACAACCGCCGGGTGATTCGGCCGATGACAAGCTAGTTTGATCAAACATCCGACGAAGGGCAGGAGAGTGGAAGGACAGAATGCTGGTGTGGACACGGAACAGTGTGTTCCCACACAACACCTCCACGTTGCCGTCCTCGAGGTAGAAAGTGGCGTGGGGAGTTATGGTCGTGGGGTCGATGGGAGTCTCGTCGTCGGAAATGTCTGCGATTGTGAAATCGGATAGAGTGGAGACGCTGATAGATGGGGACTGAGTGACAGGGGATACAGGAACAGAGTCTGTCTCTGGGGTAGCGACGGGATCGAGTTGAGGGGGCTGAGGAATCTGAGTTTCGAAGTCTCCCTTAGGAAGCCCTAGGGATGTGGCAATGGGAGTTGCGCTGGGATCTTTCTGGTCCTTGCCGGTCGAATTTTGTTTCCCGGTTGTGAACGCAGGGGGAGGAGGGAGACCTTCCCAGCCACTCTCCCGTAGCTTAATTACTTCCTAGGACTTTGTCTTAGTTTCGGCGCCCCCGCACAGAGAAAGCGCTCACCTGTATCAGGGACCCCGTCACTCGACGGTGATACTGATGGTTCTTGAGAAGCTCGAAACAGCGGTCGACAACTACAGGATCCGCATACGCTCCAAATGTGGCTCCTGCTATCTTGAACAGGATGATGAGCGCGTCTGCCTGGTAGTCGTACAGCTTGTGATGAGAGATGAGGGACTGGAGGATGTGACTGCGAATCGTGTTTTCTTCCATGTATCCGAGATTGGCACAGTGTGCGATGAGATTAACGTCCATGTAGTAAAAGTCCCGGGGCCCCCTCCCATCATGGTATACGACTCTCAGATCTTCGTCGAAGAACTGTTGAAGAACCGTCGAACAGAAGCGGCTTCGAAGTCCGGCGCTGTGTGGGGCAAGGACGGGGTCCGACTCTGCATCACTGACCAAACGAAGAGTCTCGTGGGCAGCTGGGTAGATGGAATCACTGTGCAAAGAATTCGTCGTTCTGTAGTTGTAGATCGAATCGAGGATCGGGTCGTGGGAGACTTGGGAATAAGTTTGTGCGACCCCGGACCAAAAGCAAAAAAAGGTGAGCGATTGTTCGTAGTGCTCGTCGGATAACCGACTGAATACTGAACCCAAGGCCCCCTGGATATGGTTTATCGGCATTGTGGCGGTGGGACTCGGGAGAGTGAACCTGGTTGGTTAGGTTTACGAACGACAGTGGGAGTTGCCGTTGATCGGGATTCGGAAGCCGGGGCCGGCTCCTCCACAGACGGTGACTGCGGTATCCAATAGCTTTTGAATAACCTCCGACATTTCGTACTTAGAAGCCCGATTCCCCACGATAGCACTGTTCCGTACAGGAAAGGATCCCTGATGACGCGATGCTTTGGTCCACTGGTGACCAAAAATGCATCCTCGCAGTCTCCCACCTGGATAATCGCGCATAATGAGTGGAATTCGTTTTGTGATGTCGCGCGTCTTACTAGTCATTGCCACGAAACCACTTCGACTTAGTATGAGGTAAGCGATTAAGGACGCGGCTCTGATGGAGATACTTCTATACCTTCCAGCACTACCGTGTACAAACTGGCAGACACTCAGGCTGTCGGTTCGGACGCATAAATCACCAGACCTACAACCAAAAACCGTCGAGCAGTTCGAAGGCACATCTCAATGAACAATCCGACCTGCATGGACGGATCTGAGGAAGCTCTATAAATCCCTTCGAGGATCGAGAGTTGGATCTCTTGACCACGACAGCACGTTTCCCAGACACTCCGTGCAGCTACGTCTGATTCCAGGTCTCCCAAACTCGAGTACTATCAGTCGCTCTAAGAGGGCACACCTGATCCAATAGTGGAGCACCCCGACGGATCGTGGACCGGCGACTGAAATACAGACCCGGTGTTGCACCCGATGATATTCCGACATTCAGATCTATCTGTGATGTGGGTTATAATCGAGGTAGGGGAATGGAACTGGTAGTGCGCGTCTCTCCCACAATTAGAACGAAAGTCTGGATGTCTGAGTTAGAGCTTTTACTAAGAGACACGAAAATAAGTACGAGAGATAGTCCTGTAGGTCTAGGGTGCGCGCTCGTCGTACAAAATTTAAGATGAGCTCGCGAACCTTCACGCTTTCAAACCAAACACCTCCGGCAATGCCGCCCAAGCCTTCCTCCTCACCTCCGCATGCGCCGCCTGTATCTTCTCCACACAGACCTGACAGAACTTTGTCCCCGTATCCTCCGCAAACTCGCTGGCCGATAACACCTGTAAAATCCTCGTCCCCCCATCTGCAGAATCTGTAATCCGATTGAATGCCCGTTGGTGCGCTCCAGTGATTTCTGCATCCAGGGGCCCCTCAAAGCGCCGGGAGGGACAGTCTGTCGAGGAACAGCCAGCGTGGTTGGGAGCGTCCTTAATTGTGAAGACGATTCGATGCGTTTCCTTCAGTTCCATCTCTCGAAGTGTCATTAATCCATGCATCGCGGACCTCAACGTCTGGCCGGAAAGCGTTGCACTCAATGGAAGCCGAGTGTCCATCAACGAGTCCAATCCCCTCCGAGCTGCCATGTAGTACGCCATCGGTAAGGCAAACGTGACTTTCTGCTGAACGAAAAGGTTCAGCACGGAGTTAGGGTGGGGCCTGGGTCCATCGAACACATCCTCCCCAAGTGTCTTGGAAGGGTTGAGTCCTTCGAATTTCTCTGGGTACGCGTCACGGATAGTCTCGAGTGATCGGGCTCGAATTTCTGGCATCTCGTAGTTGGCTGAAACCCTCAGGAGGGACGAGAAAGTGGAGAAATCCAGAATTTTGGTCCCAACTTGGAATCTGGACACGCAACCATGAATGAAAGAAGATTCGATCGCGAGGCGGGTAACTTACTCGGGAAGATGGACAACCTTCAAAAGGGTCGCGAAATCTGTTGGTGTATCGGAGGATACGACGCGCGGGCACCCGTTGGGAGACTCGACAGTGGTTAGATTCGCCAGTGAAAACATTTGACGGAGTACTGGAGAGTGGAACGACAATGCGCTGGTGTGTACACGAAAGAGGGTCTTGCCGCACACCACTTCGACGCTCCCGTCTTCAAGGTAGAACGCATCATGGGGCGTGATTGTTTCGGATTCAAGGACCGGTTCACCATCGAGACTATCAGCGGCCGTGAAGTCGAACAAGGTGGTTATGCTGGTCGACGGAGATGGAGGGACTGAAGATTTAGGACTCCACCCCAAGGGAATGTCTGGAGCGGGCGAAGGCAGAGTAGGTTCCTGAGACTGGTCCCCTACGCCTGGGAGTCCCAGGGATGTCGCAACCAGAGTTTCCGCAGAATCTTGGGACTTGCGAACAGCGATTTTGGGTTCCGCGCTGCGGAGGACCGGAGGGCGAGGAAGGCCTTTCCAACCGCTTTCCCGAAGCCGTAAAACCTCCTGTAGTCCCAAACTTTTTCAACTTATATTCACCGTAAAGATTGACGCACTCACCTCTCCGAGCTCAGGAAGAACCTCTTGGTTGCTAATATTGGTCGGCTTGAGGAAGTCACAGCAATGGTCCATGACTGATGGGTCGACATAGGCCGCGAAGGTGGCGCCAGATATTTTGAGGAGAATCATGAGAGAATTTAACTGGTGGGGATAGACGTCAGGCTGAAAGGCGAGGGACCGGAGGATACGATCCCGGACGTCTTCAAGCTTCACGTATCCAAGGTTGACCCAGTGCGCGATGAGGTTTACCCGAGTGTAGAACTCGCATAGCTGCTTTGTGGTAGGTTCTTCCCATGGTTTTCTCCATCCCCCCGGAGTGTAATCTAGGACTTGTCCGAAAAACTTTTCGAGCGACTCACGGCACAATCGGTCATGGAGGCCACTGGCATAAGTCGAAAGAGTCGGATCTAGTTCGGCATCGGTGATGAAGCGAAGCAATAGGTCGGCATTCCAATATATTAAACGCCCTCTTGGTGTGTTCTGACCACCCCGCCAGGGTGCTTCTATCCAGCCGGGGTTCGTGTTAATGAGGTTTAGGAGGTCATTATCAAGTTGATGATTCGACACTCCCCCATGCGTAGCTCCGAGCTCGACCCAAGAGCGATAAGCAGAGAAAGTACGGTCATAGTTCCGTATGGAGAGGTTGTGCAGCAACTTGAACAAAGGCCAGGAGGTGTCCATCGCAAAAATGTGGTAAGAGGGGG
>Ga0307515_10012433_pt1 | contig 16013 bp, 14 predicted proteins | sample 17_EM_MG_FD_194513 | JGI IMG/M metagenome (GOLD analysis project Ga0307515, IMG submission 194513) | Populus trichocarpa ectomycorrhiza microbial communities from riparian zone in the Pacific Northwest, United States - 17_EM | ecosystem: Host-associated > Plants > Roots > Unclassified | place...
TAACATGATAGACATACTCATACTTTAATGTTAAATCATAATATTATTGATGAAAGGATATTAATTACATTAAAAAACGATCACTGAAACGTTAGGTCAAACCACTAATGACTTTTGTAATATTTAGAAGATTATGACACGTTGCTAGATAATGTACCCGATTTTAAATATAAATTAATCAATTTGTTGAATTGATAAAAAATAAATTATTTAATTTATTTAATTCTATTTAATTAGAATTATAATTTATATTTGAGTCAATATATTAAGAACCTAATGGGCCACACACATTAAGAAGCATTAGTCAGAAATTAAACTGGGATAATTTAATTAAGTATGACTTGATTAAAATATATTTTAAAAATTAAGAATTAAAATATAATTAATATAGAGATTATATTTTGAGACCTAGAAAAATCATTCTATTTTTAGTGTAAACCCCCAGATTTTGATTTTTTTAAAAAAAAACATATACTTGTTTTAAAAATGATAAAATTACCCATAGGGTTTAGAGGATTAATGTATATGTTTTATGAAAGGGTTAAACAAGAAAATTTGAATTTTTTTGCGTAAAAATCACCTACCGACCAATTTAGCGCTATCAGACATAACGCTCAATCCGACCGTTGGATCAAACTGAACATTTACGAGGACCGCCTTCACATATAGTTTCATATACAATTAAAATTTTAGAGCAATCAGAGTTAGGTAAGGTTGTCAAATAATGTTGACAATTAGAATAGCATGAAAATCATTAATGGCAGTTTTGTAAATATGCTTGATGAACTGGAAAATTTCCAGCAACTCTCTTCTTCATTAAACCATGGCTGGATAGAAAAATATGAAAATAAACAAGAGAAAAGAGAGCTTGGGAGAGAAAGAGAGAAAAAGGCAAGGAGGAACCCAAAAAAATTGTGTTAGGAAAAGTGTTTTTAGCTATAAATCAATAAAAAACAAGAGAGAAAAAAAAAAGAACAAGGGAACTTAGAAAACAAAGAGAAGTTCTAGAGGGAGAAAGTAGACTTTGAATGAGGAAGATGATGAATAGGAAACGAGGATAATGCAGTGAGCTTTGATTCTTGCTTAATACATTTGGGTAAGTTGTTTTAATGTGATAATTGCTTGATTTGTTATGTTTTACACATGATTATTTGAAATTTTTAAATTTTGAAAAAGTTAGGGTTTGTGTTAATGTTGGTAGAATATTCTTTTAAATTGGTTTTTTTGTGGTTTATGTTGATATTGTGAAATTAGATGATGGTAAAAAAAAAAATAGAGGAGAAAAATTGGGCTAGATGGTCGGCCATGAGAGAAGGAAAATTAAATGAAATGGGGTGTGATTACTTTGTAGAATTAAAAAAAGGATATAACAATGATAAGAGAAGGGAAGGTGGTTATGGCATATATAATAAAGGAAATGAGGTTATATGGTTTTGTTTAAAAATGTATGTCATGAGTAATGTATGTCAAGGTTAAGATTATCACTAGGAAAGTATTCGAAAGAAATATTTTGTTTAGCATAAAAGTAAATAATGTTATATATGGTGATTATATAAAAAGAACTAATAGAATTGATGAAACATAATGTAGGTATAGGAGGGATATGTTAAATAAATGTTATGATATAAACATTGTGAAAATATTATATGAAAAAGGGAAATGGACTTAGGATATTGTTGACTTATAGGTTGGTACTAATATGAATGCCTTCCGATAAATGTTAGGAGTAGCATTCAGAGTCGGGACACCGACGGAAGGAGCTCGAGCATCAAGAACTATAGGTAGGTGTTGCTACCTTAAACTTGTTTACCTTAGTTGTTTAATTTTCTTGTTAAATTAATGTTGTGAATTAGATGGAAATGAAAGGTTGGAACTAAGACTATGAATTTGACAAAAATGATTCTTGGGAGAATATGATTGAAATGGAGTTATGACGGGTAATGATGGATAAAGGTATTATGAAAAATATAAAACTTAGTCGTCCGTAGAAAGGGAAGCTAAGGGCTAGTGAAGTAACTTAATCGTCCACGAAGTGGAAGATTAAGGGAATGAAAAATTTAAAACTTAATTGTCAACGAAGTGGAGGATATGAATGGAAAATATAAAACTTAGTCGTTCGTAGAAACGGAAGCTAAGAGATAATGAAGTAACTTATTCGTCCATAAATTGAAAGATCAAGAGAAAAGAAATTTTAACCTAGTGGTCCGTAGTTATGGAAAACTAAGGGTTAGTGGTTTAACCGTAACCACCTGATAAATTAGAGAATAAGAAGAAGGAGTTATGATTTAGTTGTCCAACGGTCGGAAACTAAGGCATGGATGCAATTAGTATGGTGTAATTGAGAAATTGAAGAGTTGGGGTTGGGAAGACCATTTTAGTTATGTTAGAATTGAATGAGTTAAAATAAAAGGGTTATGAAGAAAAAACTCTCAAGTTAAAGTGTTTGTTTTATTTGGGGATGTTAATTATGGATTAAAATATGAGTTTGAAATGGAGGAGTTTGGAGGAATTAGATATTTTGAGAGAATATGGGTAATTATTGTGAAATAAATGTTTAGTGGGAAATTAAACCTAAGTATAAAGTGAAATGTGGTATATGACATTTTACACGTAATTATTAGGTTTCTTTAAAATCATTATAATATTGTGGGTATTCTTTATGTTTTGTTTATGCAGGACTCTCTCGTACTACTGGATATCTTTAGACATTACCTTGTTTTTAGTTATTTTGTACTTTTGTTAGGTAATGTAATCTTTTGTAATTACTTTAATAGGTTGTACTTATATTTAAAGTATTGTAATTTCTTTTGGATTGTAATACTTGTACGACACTTATATTTTGAAAATATGCATAACTGATGACGATGGTGACATTTAATATGGGTATTACAGTTTAAAAGGGGAAGTATGTGATGGAAATATAAATTTGAAAAGGAAGGGATAAATAAATGGGTTGATATGTTGGATATGCCTGAGGTTGTCCTGATATGATTGAGTTGTGGAAATATAGATTTATTTTGATGATAAGTGCGTATAAAAAAGATGTTGATAACTTGGTACTTATAAAAATGAAGGAAACTCTATCGAAAATTTTAAGAATAAATGAGGTTTAATTTAATGATTAAAAAGGAGTGGATTCACCATTAAAGAAAGTCGAGAGAAATGTTATATATATAAAAATTCCATCGATTGTTTGCTATGAAAAAGACGGGTCGTTACATTTAGACATAGAAAAATCAATTAAGGACTGATTGAGTTAATTTCTAATATTGTCCTGAATTAATATATGACTATTATTCAAGGGACAAATTGATATTTTGTCAATTTATAGGGTTTTTTAAATTTTCTTATAAATAGTAAGCTATGCCTTTTATTTTTATGGTTGTCTGTTAGATAGAAAATCTACTTAAGTCATAGAATAGAAAGTTAGCACTCTAGGTATAACAATCTCTCTCTCTTAAATAAAAATTTAGGAGATTTCTTATTGGTGGTTCATGTGGATTACCATTAGAGACCGAACAATTAGACGACTTGTGGTTTGCGACAACCTAGCATTTAAAGAACTATTTAAAGCAAAACAAAAAAGATTAGATCTTCAGGTAATAAATTCATAAACAACTCTAGATCTATCTAATGAAGTCTTAAGAACTTCCAAATAATTTTATTTTATTGTTTCTACTGTGTATATGATATTCAAAACCCTATAAATTTAACAATCATGAAAAATGTCTTGCACTTTTATTATGAGTATTTGGTTGAAGCCACCAGGGGATCATCCATATTCAAAAAACTTCCATGCTGGCGAACAAGCTTGAACAGAAACGTAAGTCTCTTAAATGGCCTATACTTGTCAATTTAAGTCCTAAGAAGGGGATTTCTGTCAATAATACAGTCTTGGCAAATGAAAATATGCAGCAAAGGCAGTTAAAACATGTTGGGCAGCATAGAAGATCGAGTGTTGGCAAGGTTGGTAAACTCTTTATCTGTTTAGATACACTGCAATAGAGATTTTTTTATGACTCAATTGCCCCTGTTTTCATGAATTTTGCATCACAGAAGGATGCAAAAGAAGTTGAACATTAATAGTTGCTACCAGAAATGAATTTTTGTTTCCAAAAGGAAGTAGAAGGACAAGAGTGGAATTATTTCATTTGTTGATAGGAATGTAACCTTGGGGATAGCAGAAATTGTCATGGAGAGTTAGAGGAGAAGAGATATAACAAACTTTGAATACCTGATGATTCTAAACACACTTGAGGAAGTTGTTATAATGATTTAACACAGTATCATGTCTTCCCTCGGGTTTTGGCTAATTATTCCTCAGAGGATCTTGATTTTAACAAGGCTTCGACCTTTCGAGATCTTACCGAACCTGTTGGAGCACTGGATGTAAAATGTTTTGAGGTTTGTTTTCTCATCATCTGTTTATTAGCATGATGAACAAAGATTTTCTAACTAAGCTTTTAGAAGTATTTAGTATTTGCTTCACCAATTCAGGTGTTTGGAAAAGGGTATCGTAACTTCTCTGATCCTAATATACCCATGCAGTTCTCATCCAAAACTACAAGACCTGCGATGGTTTTCTACATGTATTTGGTGGTTCTTTCTTCCTTGATGTGTGATAATTGTTGCATTCCTTACTGCAGCTTCTACTATGGATCTCATAATTCAAGCATGGGGATTGTGCCTTATTACCTTTTTAGGTTAAAGCCATTAACATCTCTTCACCGTAATCTACAAGTACTGGTTTTAAGTATTTCTTGATAAATATATGCTACTGTACTTGGAAACTTAATGTGATGCAAGTATAATGAGTTTTATTTCTTGATGAAACTATTTTGATAGAAGAAAAAGATTATAAAGATTCAAGACAAAGCATAACTGAAGGAAACAACAAAAGTTATGATTGAAAGGGTAGGCAACTCTGTTGTTGAATTTTACCATGTTAAAATATTCAGACACGTATAATTAGGTTTGTATGTATTAAAAGAATGACCAAACAATAGAGGAAAAGAAACCGAATGAGAGATGCTGGGGAGAGAACCAGGAAAGGGGGAATTAAGGCAGTAGCCACAAGGTGCTCAAACTTAAGATAAACTCTAGAATTCAGCCATTACTTATTTAACAAGTGTTGTTATACTAATCCAAACACGACTCTTTTTTGTTGTCGTGCAAATATGATTTGTCACTGAAATAAATGTTGACAGGTGTTAGATATGAATTAAGATCAAGCTTTAAACAAACTATCTACAAACAGATGAAATGAATTCTAAACTATAAGCTTTATACACAATATCAATTTTGGTCTTAATAAATAATCTACTCCGTGGAGTTAATGAGTTAACAACCGTCTCGTAAATCTTTGATGTTCACTGCTACGAGTCATGGCCATCTTGGAGTCTAGCATCATTTTGGAACTAGTGAGCAAATGAGTCCCTCTTCTCTCATATCAGACCACATGATATATGGCAGTGTTATCTATTCTTTCAACCCCCCAACATCAAACCCCAAAGCTTGATGGGGGATGGAAGTCATTTGAAATTGAAAGAAATAACACATGATACTTGTATTTAAGAGCTTGTTTGATAAATGATACTCTGTTTTGTTGCTTATAGATTGTAACGGATCGTGTTGAGATTTATGTGTAGAAGTATATTATTATGTCTGACATGTGATCCAGAATAAGTTTGACCTTAATCTTTAAGTGCAGAGCTCGCGTGAATTATTTGTAAACAAAAATTGAGAGGCACTTGAAAGTGAATATGTTAGCTCAAATACCCACCACTGGATTGATTTAGTGTATGAACATAAACTCCGAGGAAAACCAGCAGTAGAGTATTGTTGGACTATTCAATTTTATTTTTCACATATGGTTTACCTTAGCTAATATTTATTGTTCTTATTCACTAGTTTCTTTGGAAATGAAATAGGATTGCAAGCTGCAAATAATTTTTTGCTATTTAACTTGTGAAGGTGTTGTTGATCTGGACACTATGGAAGATGAGTTGTAGAGATCAACAATTGAAGACCAGGTTGCAAACTTTGGCCAGGCTTCAATTCAGGTTCTTTGCAAGAAACACCCAAGAAAAGAGCCTTCGATCTTTTTTTTTACAAGTGTAATTGTATTAAAGTGAAAAACTATATAAAAATATAAAAGGCATATCGCAAGATATACAACGTCCCGTAATCCAGATCTAACTAACCTTAGACAACAAGAATAAAGCAAAATCTAAGAAAAACTAAAAAATATTCGAAAACAAGATTACATGGACAATAGCTGTGAAACAGGTTAACCGGTTTTGCAAAAACAATAAACACAGTAAGTGGAACTTGAAGGACAACAAACTATAGGTACCTCATGACTCTAGAAGACGCCATACAGGCCTACGAGTAGCTGAAATATGTTATTTTGGTTCTAGCTCAACTAACCTGGACCGGATAAACTAAAAAATCTCCTCACTAACAACATGATGAGGTCAATAAGCCTAATGAAAAACTCGATTGTTTCTCTCATACCAGATGAAGTAAATTGTGGTAAAGAGGACTAACCAAGTAAGCAGATCCAAAAACTTCTTATTCTGCTTATAGTGTGTGTATGTCCATTGAAGCAAAGGTCGCTATATGATATGCATCATGATTCTAACATGAAAGGGGCTGATTCTAATGTGTATGAGCATTCAGATGGTCCAATGACAAGATCTCAAGTGAAATAACTACAAAGTGCCTTAACAAGTCAGATTAGCATGATTAAAGCTTCGATGAATTTAGAGGCTTGTAAACTGAATGGAAATGGTTCAAATATGTTTGCTTGTTTTCAAATAAGGCTTGAGTCATGATTTGGGAGTTTTGGAGAGTTTGAGTTTGCTGTCAGCCCATGGACCAATTTGAGCCTGAATTTTCACCATTTTATAACATTGGAAAATAAGCCTATCTTACATGGTTTTCTAGTCCAGAATGTCATCTTTCCAGCTTGTCCAACCATGCATGCATTAAGTCTTGTACGAAAAGTTATGGTTATTTGAATTTGTGTATGTATGTGTGTGTTCTATAAGTAAAAAACATTTGATACTTATTATTTGTCTAGTTTTCTGAACAAAATTATTTATTTAGGTCTCAATTATATTATTTTGGTATTTTCTAGATTTATAGGGTTGTTCCAAGTATGTAATGATGTTTCAGACCAAGTATTAGACATTTTTGAAATAATATAAAACTTTTCAACTTCTCATTTAAAGAGTTTTCTTTCTTGTTCTTCCATTTCCAGAATTTATTAAAGAAAAATTTAGACTTATCACTTTTAATCACAAAGAGTGTGGTGTATTTATCCTGATGGGAACTCCTTTATGGTGTCTCTAACTTATCAAAGAGTTTCATTTAGACTTTATCTTTTATTTCCATTACAAATCATGTAATTTTCAGCCTAAACACCATAAGAGAAAACCATCTAACCAAACCTGCCTTCCTTCATCTTCATATCAAATTGCTAATTTGTTCGAGTTAGGAAGTTAAGGCACATCATCTTGGTATTAGAGTTAAGATTTCAAAATCGATTTGGTACTTTTATGTGGCTGACTTGGGATCAGAGATATCAAGGATTGTGGACTGAAATAAATTATTTACTTTGATTTGGATTTGAATTGGAATGAGTTTTCCTTTACTGATAGTGGTGGTTGTTCATATTTTTCATTGAATTTGTTATCTGAGTTGAAAAACATTGTTGTTCGGATTTGTGTGTGAAATGTGGGAAACTGATATGCTATAGTTGGAGAAAGAGATGAAGTTCTAAGGGGAATCAGTTTGGAATAAGTGCAACTTATTGGGTTGTAATGATCTCATGACGAGATTCAGGAAGAAATGATAGGAATTTATGATCATATAGATGCCCTCATACAAATGATGCAAAAGAACAATTTGCAACCCTAACAAAGACAAGCTCGTAGGGTGCAACAAAATGTTGTCGTAAAGGCTGAATTGGGCCGAATGAGGATGATGAGGCCGATAAAAGGGGTAGACCAAGAAGGTAGAATAATCACCCTCTTAGTCGAATTAAACTTACATTTCTATCATTTAGAGGTAGTAACTCACTTGAGGAGTGCTTGGAACAGGTTTATAAGGTTAAGAATGTGTTTGCTTGGTATGAGTATATTGATGAAAAGAAGTGTAAGGTGGGAGAACTTGAAAATTCAAAGGAGAAAGGATGGTGAAGAGGATATCACAACTTGGATGACTATGAAAAGGGTGATAAAGAAGAGGTTTGTACTTGAATACTACAAATAAGAGTTATACAAAAAACTTCAGACATTAAGACAAAGTTATTTGAGTGTGGAGGAGTTTATGATGGAGTTTGAGCTACTAATGATACGTTGTGAATTAATAGAACCCCAGTAATAGACTATAGCTAGGTTTATTGGTGGTTTGAGGAAAGATATTGCTAATATTGTTGAGTTGTAACCATATATCTTCCTAAAGGATGTGATAAAACTTGCAATGAGGTAGAGAGACAACAAAAGAATTGGAGTTTTTGAGCTAGGATAACAGCAGTGAATGCTTTAAAATCTATTTCCACATCTTCACAAATATGAAATACAATTAAACCAGATGAGAAAGTGGGGTTTAGTAAGAGGAGTACAAAGTTTAAACTTTACAAAGGGTAAAGAAAAGGTGATCGAACTTCAACATCCTAAGAGGTCATAGGACATTAGGTGTTTCAAATGTTTAGGGCATGGACATATTGCTTCTGAATGTCTGAACAAAATAGTTATGGTGGTGGATGAGAAACATAAGGAGTTGGTCAGTAGTGATGAGGCCAAAACTGAAGTTGAGGATGAGATAAAAAAGGATGAACACGGAGAAGATTTTGAGGCAATGTAAGGTGATTTGTTAGTAGTGCAGTGAGTTTTGAATGCACAAGTTTATGTTAGTAAAAAAACAACATAAGAATATCTTTTATATGAGATGTCAAGTTCAGGATAAGGTGTGTAAAATGATCATTGACAATGAAAATTGCACTAATGTTGCATCCACTACTTTGGTGGAAAAATTGGGTTTAGTTACTGTTCCACTTCCTAAATCATATAGTTTGTGGTAACTTACTAAGAATGGAGAGATTCAAGTGACAAGGTAAGTTCATATGCCTTTTTCCATCAAAACCTATCATGATAAGGTTTTGTGTGATGTGACTCCGATGTCAGCTAAACATGTTTTATTAGGGTGTCCATTGCAATTTGATAAAGATATGACCTACAATGGACATAAGAATACTTGCTTATTTATGCTGAATGGGAAGAAGATGAATTTGATGTCATTGAGTTCTTGGCAAGTTAGAGAGGATTAGTTGTGAAGTCAATAAAAAAAGGTGAAAATAGGTAAAGGGCTTATGTTAGCCAAGAAAGGAGACGTTAAGCTTTAATTGGGGTTGTTTTCATGGTGGGGGTGAAACCATTATTGCAAGTAGAGAATATGGAATTGTCAAGATATATTATGAAGTTGATTGAGGAGTTTTCAGATGTATTTCCAGAAAAGTTACATACGAGCTTACCCCCTATTTATAGAATTGAGCATTGATAAGTGCAAAATATACATATAATTTTATTCCTTTTAAATTATGCTTTTGAATGTGTTTTAAGATTATTTGAGCTTGCTGGAAATTATTTTATGAGTTTGACATACCTAAAAGACTTTGTGAATTAATTGCTAAAAAATAAGAATTTTGCATTTTATGTTTCGGACCTTACTTCTTGTGACAAGTTTTTCACCAAGTTAAAGTTCCAGAATATGAACATGGGCTTAATCTGAGTTGAATTACACATATCAAGCTTTCCATTAAGGTATTAATGGCAGAAATTTGATTTTGTTTGGACCTTTAAATTACTGGATTCTCTATTTTTCACATTTAACATTCAAACGGGCATATCTTAAGGCTCAAATATCGAAATAAAGCAATTCAAAAGCCTAAATTCATCTATACATTCAGGCCTATAACCTTTATGAAGGATTCAAATAAAAAAAATCATTTTCAAGATGAAACTCCTGATGCAAGATGAATGGGGTTTATCTCCTAATCTGATGGGGAACTAACAGTAGGAGTCTTATTGTTAAAAAGAAATCTAATGGGATCAAATAGATTTTCTCTACAACTTGTAACCTCTTAGTCTTTAACCTTAATATCTTATCATGAGAGTTGCCTATTAGGATACAATAATAGAGGAGATCAACGTGACAAGGGATTTTTTAAATGTCTTGGCTGCTAGAATTCTCCTATAGGACTTCGTTGTTGGAATTTACTAGACCAAGAGAACTAATTCATAAGTTCGATTCAATGGGAATAGACTCTATATCCATTATTTGTTGTGAGAAGTAACGTTGTCATTGTAATTCTTTCATATTTAAGTACTTATTTATCTTTATTTCAGAATTATGCTATTGATTTATGTTCATGTTTGTTGAATTGTTTTGAGATGGTATTTATGCTTTCTAGTTTTTTTAATCTGTAATTGTTGTTAGGGACTAGAATAAGAAGCAAAGAAATTAACTTGATAATTGCTATTAGGAAGTAATAAGCTAAATTAAATTGCTCAAGCTTTTGAACGGTTGCTTAAAATAAATTTTACAGACTTTGCTCCTAAGGTTATTGCCAAGTGAATAAAAAATATTTTTCAATATTAAATTCGTTTGATGGTAAGAAATTAATTATAAATTTTTGTTTAATTAATTTACTTATAATCTCTTTGATTCCCCTTAGCTTTAAAAGATATCAAATTTATATGCTTGACTGTATGAATATTTATTTTACTTCAATGATCAACAAAGTTTTAGAAATGGATGTATTGACCCTTGAACCAAATTGATGACATATTGATTTATCATTTTTATTTTCAAAATTATATTTCTTTAATTTTTTATTCAAATCACCCCTCGTCCTTTTTAATTTTGGTATCTTATAGGAAGATTAAACAAAATTTTCTTTAGGTTCGACCTGGTCTTCAATATTATATTACAAAATTATTTTATTTGTGATAGTAAAGTCAAAATTATATTTTGGAGGTTCCGATGCTTGACCAAATTTTGGTTTCGTTGTCGGGGAGGTTTTATCTAATTTTCCTTTAATAGTTAACTGATTTATGCAAAGATCTTCTCATACAGGTGGAATTGATTCAAAAGTTGAGAAAACCACAAGAGCAAATAGAAAGGTAAAGAAACAAGAAGAGAGCTTGTCAAATATAATGCTTTCCACCAGCAATTCTGAAAGCAAAAGAGAAGATGAAGTTTTCAAAAACATGGCAAAAAAAAGGATATTAAAGGAGTTAGCAACTCCCAACATGAACCAGTAGCCTTCATGCATTGAATTTCCAAATATTGATGTAGTTTTTGAGTTAAATTTTGGTTTGATTCATTTACAACCTACTTTATATAGCCTTGCAGATGAGGACCCCCACAAGGATTTAAAGAAATTTCATGTGGTTTGCTCAACCATGAAGCTGCAATGAGTAATATAGGAACAAATTAAATTAAGAGCTTTTTCGTTCTCTTTGGCATACAAAGCAAAGAATTGGCTCTATTACCTTTCTTTAAGGTCAATAATAACATGGAATGATTTGAAGAGAAAGTTCCTAGAAAAATTCTTTTCGACCTCAAGGATCAAACAATTTATAAAGAAATTAGTGGAATTCGCCAAAACAATGGGAAAACTTTATATAAGTATTGGGAACATTTTGATCAATTGTGCGTGAATTACCCATATTACCAAATTTCTAACCAATTATTGCTGCAATATTTTTATGAAGAATTGTTTCCCATGGACCCAAGCATAATAGACATTACAAGTGGAGGTGTACTTGTAGAAAAGACTCATATGGAAGCAAAAGATTTGATCTCTAAAATGGCAGCAAACTCATAGTAGTTTGGAATCATAGCAAACCACGCCCCTAAAAAGGTAAATGAGGTAATGCATTTTAATATTGAGGCATAACTTTTAGAACTAACTTTTCATGTCATATAGGTAGCGTTGGGACAGGTTAGACAATTTAGAATGTGTGGAATTTATGTAGTCCCAGAACATTCTACTGATATGTACCCACAACTTCAAAAAGATGCAACCCCTCAAGTGAATGTGATAGGTGGGTTTGGTAGTCAACCAAGAAAATACAACCCATATTCAAACCATTACAACCCCGGTTGGAGAGACCACTCGAACATGAGATATGGACAACCAAGTAATCAACCATAACATCAAGCTTTTGGCCATAATAAACCAGCTACTCGAACTAACCAAAAATCAAGCTCGGGTATATCTTTAGAAGAAATTGTGAAATCTTTAGCCACTAAACACTCAAATGTTCTAACAGGAAACAAGAGTCGCATCCAGAATTTGGAAATTCAAACTTCACAACTTGCATCGTTTATGAAGGGTATTAAGTCTAGTAAAATGAAGTTGCCATCACAAACAAAGATTAACCCTAAGAGAGAATGCTAGTGTTATAACTCTTAGAAGTGGAAAGGAGGTGCAAACCTCCCTATCAGATTCAACAACAATCGAAAATAACAAGCAACCAAGAATAACGACCGAGAACAACAAGAAAGGAACAAAATAAATAACATTAGATACACCAACTAGTGAGGTAAGTAGTAAACCCATTTTTCTCGTTACTAAAAATCTAGTTGCATCTCCATTTCTTAGAAGATTAACGAAAGCAAAGAAAAGAGAGAGAGCAAGAGATTTTGGAAACCTTTTAGAATATTAAAGTTAATATTCCACTATTGGATGTGATCAAACAAATTTCATGATATGCAAAATTTCTCAAGGAGTTATGCATCAATAAAAAAAAAAGTTGAACACTGATGAGAAAATAAGGGTTGGAGAGAATGTGTCCACAATCATATAAAAGAAATTGCCTCAGAAATGCAAGGATCCAGGTATGTTTACTATACCATGTGTGATTAGAAATCATAAGGTAGAAAAAGCTATGCTTGATTTAGAAGCATCGATCAAAGTTATGCCACTTTCAATTTATAAGGTTTTGAATCTAAGGCCTTTAAAGGAAATAAGGGTAATAATTCAATTAGTAGATAGGTTTAATTCATACCCTAAAGACATTGTTGATGAAGTTTTAATTAGAGTAAATGAACTGATTTTTCCCATGGATTTGCATCATTGACATGGATGATGAATTTGCTTCAAATTCAACTCATATATTGTTAGGTAAACCATTTATGAAAACAACAAAAACTAAGATCGATGTGCATAAGGGAATTTTATCTTTTGAGTTTGATGGAGAAATAGTAACATTTAATATTTTTAATGCTATGAAATATCTTGATGACTCTAAATCTATTTTCATGTTGATATGATTAACCCTATTATGCAAGATGATTTTTAGCAGAATTTCTTGCAAGATGAGTTGAACTTTGTATTACAGTATAGCAAGACAGATAAGGATACAAAGCTAGAGAATAATGAAGACATGAAAGAAGCAATTGTGTCTTTGTATTTACTATTTAAAATGTCAAAGAGTTTGGTTAACTCTCCTTTACAACTCTCTAATTCACATGAAAGGGTTTTACCTTCTGTTGAACAAGCCTCGAAGCTGGAATTGAAGTCTTTGCCCAAACATTTGAAGTATGTGTACTTGGGAAAGGATGAAACCTTTCTGGTAATTATTGCAAATGATCTAACCAAAGTCCGAAAAGAAAAGCTATTGAGAGTATTGAAGGAACACAATACACGATTGGGTAGACATTGGCGGACATAAAAAGGATTAGCCCTGTAATTTGTATGCACCAGATTTTAATAAAAAATGACCCAAAACCAGTGAGAGAGCCTTAACGCAAATGAAATATAGCCATGAAGAAGGTTGTTATGAATGATATTTTGAAGTTATTAGACCAAGGGATCATCTATCCCATATCCAACAATCAATGGGTAAGTTCGGTGCATGTGGTTCTCAAGAAGACAAGTTTGACTCTTATTCTCAATGAAAAAAATGAACTTGTTCCTATGAGAGTTCAGAATGAATGAAAAATGTGCATCGACTTCAGGAAGTTGAATGCTACCACAAGAAAAGATCACTTCTCAATCCCTTTCATTGATGAAATGCTAGAAAGATTGGCGGGTAAGTCATTTTTTTGTTTCTTAGATGGGCTTTCTGGTTATTATCAAATTATTATAGCTCAAGAAGATCAAGAAAAAACAACTTTCACCTTTCCATTTGGAACTCTCGCTTATAAAAGTATGCCTTTTGGATTATGTAATGCCCCAAATACATTCAGAGATGTATGATGCGTATTTTTTTCTGACTTGATTGAAAATTGCATTGAGATTTACTAAGATTGCTAATATGTTTTCTAATATTGATTTGATGAGTGATTATCATTGGATTATGGTGAAAAAGAAGGATGAGTGGAAAATAACATTTTAAACTAAACACGGGTTGTATGAATGGATGATAATGCCATTTAGGCTATCTAACGCACTTAGTACATTTATGCGACTTATGAATCATGTCTCGAGGATGCATATTGGATTGTTTGTTGTTGTATATTTTGATGATTTTTTGGTGTATAATAGAACTTTTGATGATCATGTGGAGCATCGTAGGGCTTTATTTGAAACTTTGTATAATACTAAATTGTATGAGAAATTAAAAAAGTGCCATTTCTGTCAAGAAAATGTTGTGTTTCTTGGTTATATTATTTTTAGTAGTGGAGTTAATGTTGACAAAGAAAAGATAAAAGTAATTAAAGATTGGTCGAAACCTACTAGTATTGTTGATGTGAGGAGTTTTCATGGTTTGGCTTCATTTTATTGGTGATTTGTGAAGAACTTCAGTTCTATAGTTGCACCTTTAACCGAATTGTTGAAAAAGGAAAGTGAGTTTTGGTGGAGCAAAAATGCACAAAAATCTTTTGAGTTGATTAAAGAGAAGTTATGTATTGCTCCTGTTTTAACACTTCAATATTTTGCTAAGACATTTGTGATAACGTGTGATGCTTCTTAAGGTTGGAATGAGGGCTATGTTATTGCAAGAAAGAAGACTTATTACATACTTTAGTGAAAAGTTAAATGGTGTATGATTGAGTATTGTTGATGTGAGGAGTTTCCATGGTTTAGCTTTATTTTATTGGTGATTTGTGAAGAACTTCAGTTCTATAGTTGCACCTTTAACCGAATGGTTGAAAAAGGAAAGTGAGTTTTGGTGGAGCAAAAATGCACAAAAATCTTTTGAGTTGATTAAAGAGAAGTTATGTACTGCTTCTGTTTTAACACTTCAATATTTTGCTAAGACATTTGTGATAACGTGTGATGCTTCTTAAGGTTGGAATGAGGGCTATGTTATTGCAAGAAAGAAGACTTATTGCATACTTTAGTGAAAAGTTAAATGGTGTATGATTGAACCATTTAAGAAAGAGTTCTATGTTTTAATTCGAGCTCTAAAGGTATGACAACACTACTTATTACCAAATGAGTTTGTTGTACACACTAACCATGAATATTTAAAGTATATTAAGGGTCAAAACAAGTTGAACCGAACACATGTTAATGTAGTTGAATGCAAGGTTGATGGGTTTATGAAGTCATTTCCATGTGTCATCAAGTATTAGAAGGGACAAGTTATTGTAGTTGCTGATGCTCTTTCTAGGAGGTATCAATAATTTTTATATTGAATACAAGGTTGATAGGTTTTGAACAAGTAAATGATCAATATACTAATGATTCCTACTTTGCTAATGTGGTTGTTAAATGTACCTAACCTGTATGGGTTCTTTATGCATAAAGGTTACTTGTTCAAGATGGGCAAAATATGTATTCCTTCAAGTTATTTACGGGATTTGCTTGTGCAAGCAGCTCATGGTGGTGGTTTTAATGATCATTTCAGTGAAAATAAGACTTATGAGTGGCTAGAAGAACATTTCTTGGTATGTTGAAGAATGTTCGCAAAGTGATCAAGATATGTATTGTGTGTAAGAAGGCTAAGGGCAAAGAGAATGCATAAGAACTGTATATGTCATTGCCTATT
>Ga0307515_10012434_pt1 | contig 16012 bp, 18 predicted proteins | sample 17_EM_MG_FD_194513 | JGI IMG/M metagenome (GOLD analysis project Ga0307515, IMG submission 194513) | Populus trichocarpa ectomycorrhiza microbial communities from riparian zone in the Pacific Northwest, United States - 17_EM | ecosystem: Host-associated > Plants > Roots > Unclassified | place...
TGTGACTCGAGGTAGTTCTCCAGCATCGGGATGTAACCACGGGGAGGCTGGACGCTGGACCAGCCGTCGGTAAGGATGAACAAGGCCGAGAGGCGTGAAGATGTGCTCGTTGGAAGATCGTTGAATATGTTCATCCCAGTGTGCAAACCATCCCATAAATCGCCACTGTTTTGAATTGGAAGCTTCTCGATCGATTCGAGGAGCGCCTCCTTTCCGGCTTCTGTGGTCTCGCGGAATTCGGAGACTATCTAGTCGATGGGTTAGATTGGACCGTTGTCGCGGGGGTGAGCAGAGACACGCACCTCTTTAGTGAATGTGACGATGGAGAGACGGTCGTCATCCTGCATGGTACTGAGGATAGTGCGGCAGGCATGCTTCACTACATCCAAAACGCTTAGACCCTTGCTCTCCTTGGACTTGCCCTCTTCGATCAGAGCACTCATGGAGCGAGAGACATTGATAACGAGGCAGAGATCCAATGGTGCGCGCCTGCCAGGGTGCTTCTCTTTGGCGATGGGCTCGCGAGGTGGAGTAATAGTGACGAGAAGGCTTTTGCCCGCGTCTTCGTGAAGAGTGACCTCGAAGGACACATGTTCACCGCTAGAAGAGGTCTCATGGACTGGGGGGGCGTCAGGATCGAGGTGCGCCATTGTAGGCCGTTGAGTCGAGGAGCTCCGGGAGTTGAACCCGTCCCCTATCGCCGCTCTCAGGATGTCAGTTTTAGAGCAGCAACGGCGTCCATGTTCAACCGCGCAAGGTCCACACTGGCAAAAAGAAGATCCTCTTCGGAACCAAGAGGGAACACAAGCTTTGGCCGAGTTCGTGAAGAAGAGTAGAGATTGTAGAAACCAGAGACCCCAGAGACCCACCAGACTTACCCAATGTGCTCTGTTCCAACCCGCCTCTTTTATTTCGTAGACATCGCCCACCGTAATACACTCCTCCACTATATACATATACCCCAGCCTCAACTTCACTGGGCAGCATACCCTACACGCTGATTGACAGGTGCAATGCATGACAGCGGGGGGTCGGTCCGTGACGGATAATAGCCACTTCCGGGACCACTGTCCGACGCAAATCGGAGACGGCCGCCACACTCCTACGCAGTACCTTACAGGATTTAGCCCGCTTCACTTGTACTTGTAGTTTCAACCAATGGGAGCGCACCATTCTAAGCGAGGGCGGCAATCAGAGCGGGGTCGGCTAAATTAAGGTTCAGCGGGCTTAAATCCTGTAAGGACACTGCCAACAAACATTTGCTTTGTTTCGATTGCTTTTTGAAAAAACACATTCAGAATGGCTGCACACACCCCGAGCGTCGAAGAAATCAAAAGAAAACTTTATCCACACTTTGGATATCATCTTTGTGATTTTCAAGCCGAGTCGATCAAAGCACAACTTGAAGATTCTGATGTAGTAACCATTGCTGCAACAGGAGCAGGCAAGACTGCTGCCTTCTACGGGCCATTGTTCTTTGATGAACAAGGTCTCATGGTAATCAACACACCACTCAACACACTTGGGAAGCAAATGCAGAAGCAGCTGGGCCACTATAAGCTCGAAACGATCCATTTTCATAAAGGACACACATCTGGTGTTGACATGGTGGTAATATACAAAAGTAACATACAGAAAAATGCTAACATGGCTCTCAGAGACTTTCAACAGATGCTGTACGCGTCGTTATCATTTCCCCAGAGCTTTTCTTCAATGAACGATTTGTCAAGCTGCTTCAGAACAAGGGCATCAAAAAATGGCTTCGACGATTCACTTTTGATGAAGCTCACTGTGTACTGGAGTGGAAAGAGTTCCGCAAGGAATATGGGTGGACAGGACGAGTTCGCAACTACCACCCGGATGTCTCTATCTATGCTACATCAGCCACACTCCCACCACAAACTCTCCATGAAGTAAGAGATATCCTCTCCATCCGTCCTCAGCACACCACCATTATTCACTGTTCAAATGAGCGAAAGAACCTTCATCTAATTGTCAGACAGATGAAATTTGCACAAAGCTCTTACCAGGACATCCAATTCCTTGTACAGCAGTCACTCGACTCGAGCTTCAAGAAGTTCATGCTGTTTTGTGACAAACGGACAACATGCGAGGAGAGTGCGGACTATCTTCGAGGACTTCTAGGGAAAGAACTTGAACACAAGAACTTGTGGTTCCATACTGGGTGCTCAGAAGAGCATCGAGTCCAGGTTATTGATGACCTGAAGGCGGGTCGTGTATGTTGCAGGGATGGTGAGCCAACCAGTCAATCAGATATAATTCGACCCTCTCAATGGACACAATCTGATGCAAAAGTGCAGGAAACCCATGAAGGAACTGGCGGCCAATTTCGGAGGGCGCGGCTGGACGTAAAACTACGCCTATAAGGTCAAGTGACGAAACAGAATGGATTTCCATTCCATGTATGCATTTCTCCACTACAGAGGGCTCAGGACGAAGGCCGGCCATTGAACAAAGCAATATGTTTGTTGCCAGTGCCTCACAGGAATTACAACCCACTGAACCTTAATTTAGCCGACTCGCTCTGATTGGCCGCGGCGGCTTCGCTTAAAACGGTCACTCTACATAAGTAATTCCTGTGTGGACGGCTGCCGCATATGACAATGGGGCTGGGAGCCGATCATGGGTGCGAGACACATGCCTGGCCTTTCGGCCTGGTTGAGGCAGGATAATGACGAATGAGGAAAGGGGACGGCACGGACGTGGACGGGCACCCATTAGGATAGATGTATTACTTCGACGTTGCGTTTTCCTCGGAGCTAGTGTGAATGTAGTATGAATATAATATATGCATATTGAATATTATGGGCTACACAGCGGCGCTGCCGCAATGGGCGGGCGTGCACATTTAATGAACAGACAAAAGTTCAAAATAACCTACTGTCTTGACGCGCGAAGGTCCCAAAATAGCGGCCCATGATATTCTGTGGGAGGGGTTGATTGTGCCGATCACGCTCATTTGTTTTTGGGAGCGTGCCGCGAGTCTCGTCACGGATATTGTCCTCCACGAACTTGAATCCCCGGGCAAAGCTATCACTGATTTGTCAAGCCAGCCAGGATCCATTTGAGGTTGTTGACTTTCGATCAGGGTGAGTGCGTTTGATAACGATTGATGAAGGTGCTTAAATTTCTCATCAACGGAAAGTGGCTGGGCGATTGTCAGAAGGGAAATCGAATTGGATGGTGTACATACCTGAATAAACCCATCGGGCTCGCTCTCTCGAAGTAGGCCATCGATACCTGTTGGATGACCCTTTCGAGGGGAGTCGACCTGCAAGCGGTTCAGTAATTAAATAGAGCCCGTCCGTGAAGTGCCACTTACCAAATTATGCAACGCGGTGGAAGGCAAGGAATGCTGCGACGGAGCAGAATCTCGTCCGGTCCAATATTGCGGGCCCAGAGCAGCAGGGATGGGAGCAGTTGCTCGTTCATTCTCTGGAAGTGGTTCTCGGATGTCGTAGAAAGGTGGAGTGTGCCGCCGAATGACGTTTGCCCACCAATCGGGGCTGGGAGAGGGGAGAGCCTGGACAAGGTGCTTGCACAGCAGGTCCAAGTGATACTCCTGTGCTCCGCATGAGCAAAGCCAGCACTTGACGTCCATATCATATGTGCCGTTGACCGGCCGTTTGCGAAGAGCAAGCCATGCGCGCTTGATCGGGATTTGCTCTCCATGTAGGAATCTTGCGCGTCGATCCCGGGGGTTCTTGACTATGTAATTGAAGCGGACCCGATATGGCGCAACACCTTGGGTGACGAGTGCGTAGGTTGCAAAATCAACCCGAGGACGATCGAAGTGGTGAAGTACCACTCGTTTGAAGTTTCGCCATAATGCCTCTACAAGCATGGTCGTCCTCTTCCTTGGAATGGCATACCGATTGGACGATCGAGCCCATGACACCCATTACTCCGTTGTGTACCAGTTCACCCAAAGGTACGCCCACACTTCACGGAGATTGTTGGCCTTGCAATGGTAATATGACTCCAGCACGGCATCACGGTGTATCTGCTCGGGGTTGCGAGCCTCACCATGCCGTTCGGGGAGAATGGGGTGCTGGCAGAAGTGCTTGCACATCATACAGAGGATGGAAAGTCGGTGAGGAAGGGGACAGAACGTGTAGTTGGTGTCCCTAACCACTTTTCGCACGTGTTTCTTGCCTCCCATGGCCTTGAACGCTTTGGCTTTGTCCCTCCTTTTCACCTTCAACCTTCACCATCATTCTCGTCATCTCCATCACTGGACTCGTCGCTGGTATCGATATCATCGTCCTCAGATCCATCCTCGGGATCGCTCACCACCTCGTCCTAACTGTTCGGCGTCGTGTATTATATCTGTATCCTCGCTGGTGAGTTCATTTTCGTCCCCATCACTTTGATAATCCCCATCCCCTGGAAGCCGCTGACCATCCTCTTCGTACACCTCTAGCATTCCAGCTGCTTGCTTACGAGCACAGCGAGCCAGACCATCTTCACCATCGGTAGCATGATCGTCGTCCGCCTCCATCATGACCTCAAGTTCAAGCTTGTTCATACCATCATATTCCTTGCTGATACGTGTGCACTATCTCCCGCCGCAGGAACGGCACTGACGTCGGTACGTTTGGGTATCCGCAAGGTGATCTTGGTATTCGGAGTGAATACAGCCGCCTTCCCATTTACACAAAGGCGAATTCGTGCATACGGCTTCTCGGGAGGAGGAGAAACCGTACTCTGCACAACTGGAGTAAGGTCGAGCTAGTAGAAAACAAGTGTACGTACCTTTTGATTCGCACTCATCTGTCCCAATGGGACAAACGACAAGTCAATGTCCGGGAAGGCAGCATGTGCCTCCAGGGCATTGTACAAACCAGGGGGGTCGTTTTGTGAAAGGCGTCTCTTGACCGCTCTAAGTATATGCCAGAGGCATAGTTGATGTTTGGCTTCAGGCCAGATGCACTTGAGGGCATTAATCTCCGACTGGTCCTTGTCGGACAGCACAAACTCGGGATCAACTCCAAGTGATTTGATAGCCTCCATCCATGCCATCAGTGCTGATTGTTTTGTGTGCGGCCTTGCATTTGCCTCGGTTGTAATGAAGAGATACGATAGTGGCAACCCCTCACCCAGCATATCGGCGACGCCAGCAAAGAGCTCCATATGGTTCCTATTCGTGTTAACTGTATATTTGGTTAGTATTAAGAATATAACCATTAAATTAACCCTCACACGTTGAATCTACTAAAAATGTGTCAGTGTATTGTGCCCATTCCTGCACGAAATCTTCCACAACAAATGCGAGCGTCTGAGCGCCTTCTATCTCAGGCATCTCAAGCAGCCTGATATTCTCCTCAGCCCCGTGCTTCTCCAGGTAAATCCGGGCGGATTTCACGGGATCCTTGTCATGTAACCACTGCTCATTTGCAACAGCGGCCCAAGCGTAACGGACACTCTTTTGTGTGAAGGCGATGCCGTCCCCTTTGGATTGGCAGAGAATCTCTTGCCAAAGCTGTCACAGTTCATTCAGTTTCATTGAATTCGGGGGACTTCGTGCCATGTACACACCTTAGCTGGACCCATTCTATGGTTCTCCTTAATGAAGGTGCGCCATTTATCTGGGAGTTCGATATTGACATACTTTTTGTGCGACTGTTGGTGAGTGATCTTGACATCAACCGTGCCTTCGTGAGGTGTGATACACAGTTTCCCATGGCATTCAAAGCGGTCCATACAGCAAACGGCACTTTCTTTCTCCTTTCCTATGGTCGTACTCTTGTCCCTGTCGTTCACGGTTCCGCGGGCTTGACAACATAGATAGTAAAATCGTGATAGACCATCCTTAAGCACTTTAGAAAGATAGAAGCTATGCAAGGTAGTTTAATGAGCCACCACAGCCTGTGAGCAAGTGTTGAGGATGCTACGTACCTAAATCTGAACCCAGTAGCTTTCCAGGCAAGTGACGCGATATGGTCAGCAACGTCCTTGCCTGATAGAGTCATTCCAGCTAACGAAACGCGTAAAGAAACCTCGATTTTTGGGGCGGAGGCATACTCGGCCAATGTTTCCATGAATTGACATGGCGAGATCGCAGGTGGCACCGCGAATCGCTTTGCTGGAGGTGTTGGATTACTTTCTAGGCACTTTCGCTTTCAATTTGCGAAGTTTATCGCAGTACAGGACAGGCAAACATTGAGGCGACCCCCGGCTTGGCCATGCTTTGTCGTGTTCCAAATTGATTTGAACTACATCTGAACTTTGGCTCGGTGTCCATGGCGGCGGGATGTTCAACAGGACGAGGTGGAGCGGAGATTCAATACCCGACCAAACACTGACTGACATGTTTGCATGCCCGTCAAAATTCTACTTACTTGAACTACCTATTGAAAACTCAGATATTATATTATTCAACGATATACAATGTCCGTCAGGCTCTGGAAAATATTTCCTGAATATTTCACCAACACAATCGTGCTCCCAACTGGTTGGGTTCCCAGCCCCACTGTCATAGCAGCTGTCTCCGATTTGCGTCGGACAGTATCTCGGAAGTGGCTGTCATCCGTCACGAACCGACCCCCCGCTGTCATGCATTGCGCTGTCAATCAGCGTCATTAGGTCCAAGTCCTTGTAACCCCCCTAATTCATTATGTTGTTTCCTCTTTCTTCCTCCTGTGCAGGCTGCTGGTCAGGTGTTTTATGTGTACCTGTGACCACGGAAAAATATAGGTCTTGCAAACCGAGCTGCATGCTTGAACCCGAAAACTCAGTCAACGCAGGACGAATACGTTCCCAACACATCAAAGGATCGCAACTAAATTGTTGGGTTAGTGTGGTAGCCTTTATCTGTATTTCCGTATTTTATTGTTCGGTGTTCAGTGGCTGGGGAGCACTGAGGTGAGAGCAGTCAATGTCAGGATTTGGTCGGAGCGTGAAGCCCTCGGCGCAGCCCACCGCACATCGCAAAGGCTATGTGCATGGCATCGCTCTCGTGCATAACGGACTCGCTTTGCTCGTCATGTACTCCAAGTGTTGTACCAGCCGCAGGAACTTGGGCCCACTTGAGACCACTTGAGACCACCTACTTGATGGGTACGAGGTACTCCTTAATTTCATGGGTGATTACGAGCTCTTAGCAAACGGCCTGTAGATAAGAATACCACAGGCACGTAAGTATGGAATGCATCATCGAATGAATGCTGATAGGCTTACGCTCGGCGTGCGCTTCCAATGCAATCGCTGAGCGGACAGGTCCACTACATAGAACACTTGAATTGAGTGTGTACGGAAACACCCGGAAGAGCCCATGGGGCGAATGCAGGCCGCATCAACGGACACCCGAATCCCCGTATATCGGACGCCCTATGGCGTTACTATGGTGCTGCGAGACGAAGTCAGGATCAATGTTCCAACACGAGCCTTCACCACAAGCCACAAGCCAGAAGGCGCTTTGAGGCTGGCAAGATCGAGGAACGCATGTCGACCACCCAGTCATCGGTGAGGGACCTACCAGGGAGTAGGCGCGAGCGTGAGAGGCAACCAGCAGACGAGTGCCCAGGCTCTTGCAAGCTCCCTCATCTAGACGGTCTGCACGTCATGCCGGCGGTGCCCTAGCCGAGCAGCTGCTTTTGCGCTGCCTTCTCCAACTGATGCTATGCTGTTGCTTTGGGTTTGGACTTCCCCTTTGTCGCAGATCTCGCAGTAGCTGGATTCCGAATGCCAGTTTCCACAATTATCTGTGGGGGTAGAGATGTTGCTAGTGGCCAGGGGGCTGAACCAGGGTACGTACTCAAGGACTATACTAGTGGCGTAGTTGCGGGGATCCGAGGCGGATGAAAAGGTCCTCCCATACTCCAAATTGCACGATATTTTCCTGAGCGGAGGTAGAGGTCCTTGAATTAGGTTCATTTTGGGTATCTTCGTGGTCGCCTTGCTCCAATATAAGTTCTCCGAAGCTCCGAAGATTCAGTTCTAGTACTGCTCTTTCCCCATGCGACCCAACTCCACCCCCCATTGTTACTTAGAAATTATCCATAGGGACGCGACACAAGCGGCTCAAACAACTTCTATTCGGGAGTCTCAATGTCTCAACCAAAGCAACGAATAACATAGGAGAGCAAGTTTCCTTAAGCAGAAATGATGAGGGTGTGAGAAAACGGCTCAAGGCTGGTGGTGGTAACAACCGGCTTTGCAAAACCGCAAACCAGACCCACGGAATCCCTGTGCACTCCAACGCAGTGTGCCACTCCGTCCTCGCTCTCGAACCCAGCGAGGTCCTTGAGACCACCCAAGACTTTGGTGTACGACCCAAAGAATGGGTGCGATCGAACGTCTGCTCCGCTGCTCGCTACAAGCCCGTGTCCAAGAGTGGCGGCTGTGACACCTTCAACTTCGAACGCGTGAGCATCGACGTCGGCGTCCGCCTCGAGAAGGGCGGAGTAGACAGCATCGCACTCCTCCAGCTGTGCTTCAACCGCATTCGCAGGGAAGACCCACTTCCCTTCAATGCGGATCGGATGCCAAGGGGTGACCTTCAACTCTCCAATCCTGCACATCATCAACCTTCCACCTTCAATCACAGTCCTCACCACTGCACCGACTCTTCGGGTCCCCTTTGGCGTGGCGACTTTCATACCCCTCTTGAGCTCCTGCAGAGCGACCTTATTCCCGTCCTCGAGCAGGAGTTGACACTCCCCAGCAAAGCACACTCCAGCTGAGCTGCCGTAGTCGCCTCCATATGAGCCGCCGTAGCTCGCCATGCCTCCACATGAGTAGTTGTTGTCTGCCCTGCTGTAGTCGTTGGAAATGTGGTCCCCAGTTGCCATGCCGTGGTCTCTGGAAGTGTGGTTCCCACTTGCCGTTCCGCGAGGTGCAGTGGTGGCCGAGGCGGGAGTATTCGTGTTGACACGGACCGTTAAGGGCTTGGGTGGTGGGAGCTTGTCGAATGCTGCATCGAGCTCGTCCCGACTCTTGATAAAGAACGGACTGTGCTGTCCATAGACTTGTAAGCCTGCATCCTTAAAGTTCGAGCATTGCTGTCGTTGATGCGCACGCGCAAGGGCCGGGAAGTAGTGCTTGCCCCATTTGGTCCAGTTCTTCTCCACTGAGAGCGCGAGAACGACTTCACCGCCAATATCCGACGCGAGAGCGATCGCGTCGGGGTAGTTGGCAAGCGAAGTGTTGATCGTCTTAGACTGCGTTTCGAAGTTCTGTGCGGCAATCTTGAGAGCAGAGGCAGGCTGAGGCTTCTTCCAGAAGAGGGAGAAAATGGAATTGACAGTCGGAATCTTCTTCTTCTCCGAGCAGAGGGAGAAGATGGAATCTACAAGGTCCAGACGGTGGAGGTGGTACTTGTGTGCATCTGTAGTCGATGCTGGTACCGCTGACGGGGTATGCGTGACAGAACCGGTGAGTGCCTCAGTCGCGAACCATCTATAGGAGGCAGTCGTTAGCTTGATTCGAATCAGGCACCAGTTATGAACGCCCACGGTCTAGCCACCACAGAGACGGTCACCTCAGGCAGCTTTGCCCGGCGACCGCCTTCGAACTCTAGAATGATATCCCTCGTTTGGCCATATTGCAGGTCACCAAATTCGACCTTGCTTCCCCAGCTTGCATCGAGTTTGATGAATCCACCCCTGACCTTCTTGACCTTGATACCTTCGGGTACTTCAACATTCAATGCACACCGAATCGCATACGTCGCATACATATTCGCCACGGCGTGGACGAACACAGTGCCCACGAGCCCTGCATCAGGGATGAAGCTGTACCCACCCCCACCGACGCGTCCGATCTCACTTAAGAGCATCGAGTCGAGCTTGTAACCAAAGCCGAAGGATGAGATGGTCAGTGCGGAGCGGACGGTTGGGTGTGACTCGAGGTAGTTTTCCAGCATGGGGATGTGGCCACGGGGAGGATGGACGTTGGGCCAGCCGTCGGTAAGGACAAACAAGGCTGAGAGGCATGAAGTTCTGCTGGCCGGGAGGTCGTTGAATAGGTCCATCCCCATTCGCAAACCATCCCATAAATTGGTCATGTTTTGAGTCTGAAGTTTCTCGATTGATTCGAGAAGGATCTTCTTTCCGGCTTCTGTGGTCGCGCGGAATTTAGAGACAGTCTAGTCGACGGGTTAGGTTGGGCCGTTGGCGTGGGGACAAGCAGAGACACGCACCTTTGCGAAGTCGCTGAATGTGACGATGGAGAGACGGTCGTCATCCTGCATGGTACTGATGATAGTGCGGCAGGCATGCTTGACTACATCCAAAACGTTCAAACCCATGCTCTCCTTGGACTTGAGGTCTTCGCTCAGACCAGGTGCATCAGTACTCATGGAGCCAGAGACATCAATGACGAGGCAGAGATCCAAGGGTGCGCGTCGGCCAGGGTGCTTCTCATTGGCAATAGGCTCGCGAGGTGGAGTAATAGTGACAAGTAGGCTTTTTCCCGCGTCCTCATGAAGAGTGACCCCGAGGGACACGTGTTCACCGCTCGAAGAGGCCTCATAGGCTGGAGGAGCGTCAGGATCGAGGTGCCCCATTGTAGGTCGTTCGGTAGAAGAGCCTGGGGAGTTGAACTTGAGGAGTTAGAAATAAACGCCAGGAGACCCCAATCGTATTTAAGTCTTGCAGGTGACGGTCTCAAGGTGTCAGCAACGGCGTCTATCATGCTGTCCGTTCAACTGCATCCACGCTGGCAAAAGAACCCTTTACCATCCTCTTCGGAACTAAAGAGGGAATACAAGCTTTGGTAAGGAGAGTAGAGGTTCCAGGAACCAAAGACCCCCAGGGACCCACTAGACCTACCCAATATGCAATTTTCCGACCTTAGGGCCCCAGAGAGACTCGCGAGTATGCCATGGCCACCCCTTTTTGTGCAGTATCTCCCTGTCTTTTTATTTCGTGGACACCGCCCACCGTACACGATACATACACCCACCTCAACCTCACCAGGCAGCGTACCCTACAGACCATATATGTAATCCCCATAAACTTATATGCTATTTCCTCTTTTCTTCCCCTACGCACGGACTCGTGGTGTGACCAGGGCCGGAAAAAGATATAGTCCCTCTCTCTATCACAGTCCCGGTGCAAAATGAGTTGCTTGAACCTGAAAACTCAGTGGGAATATATACGACGCATACGTTCCCAGCACATTCAAAAAGAAACTTTGCCATATCCACTCTCTGGCCACTTGCAACTAAGTCGTTGGGTTAATGTGGTAGCCTTTTTCTGTATTTCTGTATTTTATACAGGGGTTCAGTGGGTCGTTATCGCTGAGGTGAGCACGGTCAAAAAATAGGCTTGGTTTGATGGGCGCTTGGGTGATTACGCTGGCAGGACCAAGCGACTGCCTGGCAGTGAGTTGAGGGCATTGGCGAGCAGAGCAGGCGTGAACGTGCGCTGCAACTGCAACAGGTAGGCGAGTAACCAGGCTCTTGCGAGCACCCTTGTCCACACAGTCTACACGCCGTGTCGGCAGTGCTATGGCCGAGCGGCTAGCAGCTGCTTTTACGCCACCTGTCCTGTTGCTTTGGGTTTGGGCTTCAGTTTTGACATAGATCTCGCAGTGGCTAGATTCCAAAAGCCCGGTTCCACAATTGATCGTGAGGGTATTTGATGTTAGCTCTGGGTATTCAAAGGCTGGCGGAGTTGTCCTGATTCGCGAGATCGGAGGCGGAACGGCTTCTTCCAGATTGCATGATACTTTCCTGTCAGGATGATGGTGGGGGTCCGTAGGTTAGGTTCCGTTTGTGTCGCCTTGCTCCAAATTCTCCGGAGATTCGGTTCTAAGCGGTTCAATCATATTCAAGAATAACAAAGCGACGAATGGCACAGAAGAGCAAGCTTCCTTAAGCAGAAACCACGAGGGTGTGAGAAAACGCCTCAAGGCTGGTGGTGTTAACAGTCGGCTTTGCAAAGCCGCAAACTAGACCCACAGAATCCCTGTGCACTCCAACGCAGTGTACCACTCCAGCCTCGCTCTCGAACCCAGCGAGATCCCTGAGACCATCCAAGACCCTGGTGTGCGACCCAAAGAATGGGTGCGCTCGAACGTCTGCTCCGTTGCTCGCTACAAGCCCGTGTCCAAGAGTGACGGCTGTAACGCCTTCAACTTCGAACGCGTGAGCATCGACGTCGGCGTCCGCCTCGAGAAGGGCGGAGTAGACAGCATCGCACTCCTCCAGCTGTGTTCCAACCACATTCGCAGGGAAGATCCACTTCCCTTCAGTGCGGATCGGATGCCAAGGGGTGGCTTTCAACCCTCCAATCCTACACATCATCAACCTTCCACTTTTAATCGCAGTCCTCACCACTGCACCGACTCTCCGGGTCCCCTTTGGTGTGACGACTTTCATACCCCTCTTGAGCTCCTGCAGAGCGACCTTCTTCCCGCCCTCAAGCAGGACTCGACACTCCCCGGCAAAGCACGGTCCAATTGGGCTGTTGTAACTTGCCATGCTGCGGGGTGTGGATGTGTAGTCCCCACTTGCCATGCTGGGGGGTGCGGAAGTGTAGTTCCCACTTGTCATTCCGTGAGGTGCAGTAGTGAACGTAACAGCACGACTCATTGGTCCACCGGGGGTGTGGGTATTCGTGGTGACATGGACCGTCTTAAAGGGCTTGGGGGGTGGGAGCTTGTCGAATGCTGCATCGAGCTCGTCCCGACCCTTGATAAAGAGCGGACTGTGCTGTCCGTAGACCCGTAAGCCTGCATCCTTAAAGTTCGAGCATTGCTGTCGTTGATGCGCGCGCGCAAGGGCCGGGAAGTAGTGCTTGCCCCATTTGGTCCAGTTCTTCTCCACTGAGAGCGCGAGAACGACTTCACCGCCAATATCCGACGCGAGAGCGATCGCGTCGGGGTAGTTGGCAAGCGAAGTGTTGATCGTCTTAGACTGCGTTTCGAAGTTCTGTGCGGCAATCTTGAGAGCAGCGGCAGGCTGAGGCTTCTTCCAGAAGAGGGAGAAAATGGAATTGACAGTCGGAATATCCTTCTTCTCCGAACAGAGGGAGAAGATGGAATCGACGAGGTCCAGACGGTGGAGGTGGTACTTGTGTGCATCTGTAGTCGATGCTGGTACCGCTGGCGGGGTATGCGTGATAGAGGCGGTGAGTGCCTCAGTCGCGAACCATCTATAGGAGGCAGTCGTTAGCTTGATTCGAATCAGGCACCAGTTATGAACGCCCACGGTCTAGCCACCACAGAGACGGTCACCTCAGGCAGCCTTCCCCGGTGACCGCCCTCGCACTCTAGAATGATATCCCTCGTTTGGCCATATTGCAGGTCACCAAATTCGACCTTGCTTCCCCAGCTTGCATCGACCTTGATGAATCCACCCCTGACCTTCTTGACCTTGATACCTTCGGGTACTTCAACATTCAACGCACACCGAACCGCATACGTCGCATACATATTCGCCACGGCGTGGACGAACACAGTGCCCACGAGCCCTGCATCAGGGATGAAGCTGTATCCACCCCCACCGACGCGTCCGATCTCACTTAAGAGCATCGAGTCGAGCTTGTAACCAAAGCCGAAGGATGAGATGGTCAGTGCGGAGCGGACGGTTGGGTGTGACTCGAGGTAGTGCTCTAGCATGGGGATGTGGCCACGGGGAGGCTCGACGTTGGGCCAGCCGTCGGTAAGGACAAACAAGGCTGAGAGGCATGAAGTTCTGCTGGCCGGGAGGTCGTTGAATAGGTCCATCCCCATTCGCAAACCATCCCATAAATTGGTCATGTTTTGAGTCTGAAGTTTCTCGATTGATTCGAGAAGGATCTTCTTTCCGGCTTCTGTGGTCGCGCGGAATTTAGAGACAGTCTAGTCGACGGGTTAGGTTGGGCCGTTGGCGTGGGGACAAGCAGAGACACGCACCTTTGCGAAGTCGCTGAATGTGACGATGGAGAGACGGTCGTCATCCTGCATGGTACTGATGATAGTGCGGCAGGCATGCTTGACTACATCCAAAACGTTCAAACCCATGCTCTCCTTGGACTTGAGGTCTTCGCTCAGACCAGGTGCATCAATACTCATGGAGCCAGAGACATCAATGACGAGGCAGAGATCCAAGGGTGCGCGTCGGCCAGGGTGCTTCTCATTGGCAATAGGCTCGCGAGGTGGAGTAATAGTGACAAGTAGGCTTTTTCCCGCATCCTCATGAAGGGTGACCCCGAGGGACACGTGTTCACCGCTAGAAGAGGCCTCATAAGCTGGAGGAGCGTCAGGATCGAGGTGCCCCATTGTAGGTCGTTGTGTAGAAGAGCCTGGGGAGTTGAACTTGAGGAGTTAGAAATAAACGCCAGGAGACCCCAATCGTATTTAAGTCTTGCAGGTGATGCCGGTCTCAAGGTGTCAGTCTCAGAGCAGCAGCGGCGTCTATCATGCTATCATGCTGTCCATTCAACTGTATCCGCACTGGCAAAAGGACCCTTCACTATCCTCTTCGGAACGAAAGAGGGGATGGCAAGGAGAATAGAGGTTCCAGGAACCAAAGACCCCCAAGGACCCACTAGACCTACCCAACATAGAATGTTCCGAGCTTAGGATCCCAGAGAGACTCGCGAGTGGTGCCATGGCCACCCCTTTTGTGCAGTATCTCCCTTTCTTTTTATTTCGTGGACATCGCCCACCGTACACGATACATATACCTACCTCAACCTCACCAGGCAGCATACCCTACAGACCATACATGTAATCCCATAGACTCATATGCTATTCCCTCTTTTGGTGCCTTGGTCCCGATGTACCTGCATATGACCACGGAAAAAAAAAGTATACTGTAGTCCCTTGCAAAGTGAGTTGCTTGAACCTGAAAACTCGTTCCCAACACATTCAAAAAGAAACCTTACCATATCCACTCTCTGGCCACTTGCAACTAAGTCGTTAGGTTGATGTGGTAGCCTTTTTCTTTATTTCTGTATTTTATACAGGTGTTCAGTGGGTCGTTAGCGCTGAGGTGAGCACGGTCAATAAATAGGCTTGATTTGATGGGCGTGATTACGCGCCTTCGGAAGCTGGTTTAATACTGGCAGGACCAAGCGACGAGGAACGTCTGCCTGGCAGTGAGCTGAGGGCATTAGCGTGCAGAGCGGACGTGAACGTGCGTTGCAACTGCAACAAGCAGGCGAGTAACCAGGCTCTTGCGAGCACCCTTGTCCTCACAGTCTACACGCCGTGTTGGCAGTGCTATGGCCGAGCGGCTAACAGCTGCTTTTGCGCCACCTGTCCTGTTTGGGCTTCAGTTTTGACGTAGATCTCGCAGTGGCTAGAATCCGAAAGCCCGGTTCCACAATCATTCGTGAGGGTATTTGATATTAGCTCTGGGCATTAAAAGGCTGGCAGATTTTGTCCTGATTCGCGAGATCGGAGGCGGAACGGCTTCTTCCACATGCATGATACTTTCCTGAGTGATGGTGGAGGTCCGTGGGTCAGGTTCCGTTTGTGTCGCCTTGCTCCAAATTCTCCGGAGATTCGGTTCTAAGCGGTTCAATCATATTCAAGAATAACAAAGTGACGAATGGCACAGAAGAGCAAGCTTCCTTAAGCAGAAACCATGAGGGTGTGAGAAACCGCCTCAAGGCTGGTGGTGTTAACAGTCGGCTTTGCAAAGCCGCAAACTAGACCCGCGGAATCCCTATGCACTCCAACGCAGTGTGCCACTCCGCCCTCGCTCTCGAACCCGGCAAGATCTTTAAGACCATCCAAGATTTTGGTGTACGACCCAAAGAATGGATGCGCCCTCGCGTCTGCTTCGTTGCTCGCTACAAGCCCATGTCCAAGGGTGACGGCTGTAACGCCTTCGACTTCGAACGCGTGAGCATCGACGTCAGCGTCCGCCTCGAGAAGGACTGTGTAGACGGCGTCGCACTCCTCCGGCTGTGCTTCAACCACATCCGTGGGGAAGACCCACTTCCCTTCGATGCGGATCGGATGCCAAGGGGTGACCTTCAACTCTCCAATCCTGCACATCATCAACCTTCCACTTTCAATCGCAATCCTCACTACTGCACCGACTCTCCGGGTC
>Ga0307515_10012435_pt1 | contig 16012 bp, 16 predicted proteins | sample 17_EM_MG_FD_194513 | JGI IMG/M metagenome (GOLD analysis project Ga0307515, IMG submission 194513) | Populus trichocarpa ectomycorrhiza microbial communities from riparian zone in the Pacific Northwest, United States - 17_EM | ecosystem: Host-associated > Plants > Roots > Unclassified | place...
CGTCTTCCTGGTAGGCGACGATCGACGGCGTGGTGCGCGCACCCTCCGAGTTCTCGATCACACGCGTGGTGTTGCCTTCCATGATCGATACGCACGAGTTGGTGGTGCCGAGGTCGATGCCGATGATTTTGGCCATGATGTTGTTGCTCCTGACTGCGAAGAATATGTTGTTGTGAACTTGTGGATAACCCGGCTCGATTCAAGGGACAGAGCGGGGATTTCCTGTGGGTTTCGTGAGGCTCAGCTCGGCGCGCTGACGGTCACCAGCGCAGGGCGCAGCACGCGCTCGGCGATGGTGTAGCCCTTCTGCAGCACGCCCACGATGGTGTTGGGCTCCTGGCCCTCGACCGGCACGACCGAGATCGCCTGGTGCTGATGCGGGTCGAACTTGCTGGCCTGGGCCGGCGCGATCTCGATCACCTTGTTGCGTTCGAGTGCGCTCTTGAGTTGCCGCAGCGTGGCTTCGGCGCCTTCGCGGATCTGCTCGGGCGTGGCGTCCTGGATGGACAGGCCCGCCTCCAGGCTGTCCAGCACCGGCAACAGGCCTTCGGCAAAGGACTCGATGGCGAACTTGCGGCCCTTGGTGATTTCCTCGTCGGCGCGGCGGCGTGCATTCTGCACGTCGGCCTGCGCGCGCAGGTACTGGTCGGCCAGCTCCGCGTTCTTGGCCTTGAGTGCGGCGATCTCGGCCGTGGCGGCGGCCAGCGCATCGGCCTCGTTGGCGGCTTGCGCGGCTTCCAGCTCTTCGGGGCTGGGCTCGCCCTGCAGGAAGTTGTCGGAGTTCGGTGGTGGGTTTTGCGGGTCTGACATGCTCAAAAGGCCGGCGGCCACGCCGGAAAACAAAACAATAGCGGGCCAGATGGGGCTGGACGAGGGGTTTTCAAGCAAAAAAATGCGCCCGTCGAGGCGCATTTCGCTGGGGCGGTGATGACCGCCGGGTCAGTGCGCGTCGAGCAGTTCGACGTCGAACTTGAGCGTGGCGTTGGGTGGGATCACGCCGCCCGCGCCGCGTGCGCCGTAACCGAGTGCCGCCGGGATGATCAGCGTGCGCTGACCGCCGATCTTCATGCCGGCCACGCCTTCGTCCCAGCCCTTGATGACCTGGCCCGCGCCCAGCGAGAAGGCGAAGGGGTCGTTGCGGTCGCGGCTCGAATCGAACTTGGCGCCCTGCACGCCGTCGTTGTAGAGCCAGCCGGTGTAGTGCACGTGCACGTGCTGGCCGGCCTTGGCTTCGGCGCCGTCGCCGACGATGGTGTCTTCGTACTGCAGGCCGGAGGGGGTGGTGGGCATGGGTGCTCCTTTGGGGGATGAGGGAGAAGAAAAGTCCCGCAGTTTAACGAGGCGCCGGACCGGGCCCGACCGGCTTGACGGGGGCCGGCGCGATCTTCTTGACCTGGCTCACCTGCCATTTCACGGCGAAGGCCTGCAGGTCGGACAAGCGCTTGAGCAGGTCCTGCCCGCTCGGCGTGAGGCTGTAGCCGTCGCTGCCGTGGTTCACGACGCCTGCCTCGCGCAGTTCCTTGATGCGGGTGTTGAGCGTGTTGGGGGTGATGTTGCCGACGCTGTCCTGCAGCAGGCGGAAGGTTTGCGCGTGACCATCGCGCAGGGCCCAGAGCACGCGCAGCGCGTAGCGGGCTTCCAGCAGCGCGAGCAATTGGCTGATGGCTGCGTTTTCCTTGCTGATCATCGACAACTTCTCCTCGGGACGGCGGCTGCGGGGCGCCGTCGGGCGGCGCGTTTTTATCGGGTCGGCGACTATAGCCCAGAAGTTCGTATGCTACAAGTTTTATAGCTGCGAAGACAGACAGGCCGCGGGTCGTGGAGGCAACACCTCACGAAGCCGAATAGTTGGCCATGCTTTCGCCGAGCCGGATCGAGCGCGCGGGAGACCATTGCGGATTGAAGCTCACGGGCGGCGGCGGGAACAGCATCACCACCGTGGAGCCGAGCAGGAAGCGGCCCATTTCCTCGCCCTGCTTCAGCACGATCTGCTGGTCGGCGTAGTGCCATTCGCGCAATTCGCCGCCGCGCGGCGGGTTGACCACGCCGTGCCACACGGTCGCCATGCTGCCGACGATGGTGGCGCCCACCAGCACCAGCACGAAGGGGCCGCGCGCCGATTCGAACACGCACACCACGCGCTCGTTGCGTGCGAACAGGCCCGGCACGCCGCGCGCCGTGGTCGGGTTGACCGAGAACAGCTCGCCCGGCACGTAGACCATGCGCAGCAGGCGCCCGTCGCAGGGCATGTGGATGCGGTGGTAGTCCTTCGGGCTCAGGTAGAGCGTGGCGAAGCTGCCGTGCGCGAACTGCGCCGCCAGCACCGCGTCGCCGCCGACCAGCGCGGTGGTGGTGTAGCTGTGGCCCTTGGCCTGGAAGATCTGGTCGCCCTCGATGGGGCCGAACTGGCTGATCGCGCCGTCGACCGGCGACACCAGGTCGGCCTGCGCGATCGGGCGTGCGCCCGGCTTCAGCGCGCGGGTGAAAAATTCGTTGAAGCTCGGGTAGCTCGCGATGTCGCTGTCGAGCGCCTCGGCCATGTCGACGCCGTACTTGGCGACGAAGCGGCGGATGATCCATGTGGTGACCGCGCCGCGTTCCCTGCCCGCGACCCAGCCGGCAAAGGAGGTCAGCGCCTGCTTGGGAAACAGGTACTGCGGCAGGACGGGGAGGCGGTCGGACAAGAGGGGGTCTTCCAAAAAGGGAAGGCGATTCTATCGAGCGCACCGCGCGTCCCCCCGTGGGACGGCGGCTATTCCGCCTTGATGTTCGCAGCCTTGATGACCTGCGCCCACTTCTCGACCTCGGCCTTCTGGAAGGCGGCGATCTGAGCGGTCGTCATGTCGGCCGGGTCCATGCCGAAGCCCTTGAGCTTGTCCTGCATCTCGGGCTGGGCGAGGATCTTGCGGATCTCGGTGTGCAGGCGGTCGACCACCGGCGCCGGAGTTCCGGCCGGCACGAAGATGGCCTGCCAGGACAGCACCTCGAAGTCCTTCAGGCCCGGCAGCCCCGACTCCGCCACCGTCGGCACATCCGGCATCGAGGCCAGCCGCTTGGCCGAGCTGACCGCGATCGCGCGCAGCTTGCCGCTCTGGATGTGCGGGCCGGCCACCACGGTGGTGTCGAACATCATGTCGACCTGGCCGCCGATCACATCCTGGATCGCGGGGCCGCTGCCCTTGTAGGGCACATGCGTGAACTTGACGCCCGACTTGTAGGACAGCAGTTCCAGCGTCAGGTGCTGCGAGGTGCCGGTGCCGGCCGAAGCGGACGAGAGCCCGCCCGACTTGGTCTTGCTGGCCTCCAGCACATCCTTCAGCGTCTTGTACGGGCTCGCCTGGTTGACCACCAGCACCACGGGGTTGGTGCCGATCAGCGTCACCGGCGCAAAGGACTTCTGCGGGTCGTAGCCGATCTTCGGATAGAGACTCACGTTGATCGCGTGCGAGCTGACGGTGCCGCCGAGCATCGTGTAGCCGTCGGGCGCGGCGCGCGACGCGATCTCCGAACCCACGCTGCCGCCGGCGCCACCCTTGTTGTCGATGACGACGCTGGTGCCCAGGGCCAGCCCGAGCTTCTGGCCGATCAGGCGGCCGAGGACGTCGGTCGTGCCGCCGGCCGGAAAGGGCACGAGGTAGGTAACGGCCTTGCCCGTGGGCCACTGGCCCTGGGCGAAGGAGGGCAGGGCCGGCAGGCCCGCGGCCAGCGAGGCGAGCGCGGTATGGATGAGGGTGCGGCGTTGCATGACAGTGTCTCCTTGAAATTCAAATACAAAAAAAGCGTTCACGGCAGCTGGACGATCTCGACCCAGTTCGGGTTCTTGCCCATCGGCAGCCGCTGGGGCGTGCCGAGTGCACCGCTCGCGGCGTCGATCGGGTACACCGAGGCGCTGTGGGACTCCTGGCCGACGGCGATCAGGAAACGGCCACCCGGATCGATGGCGAAGCCGCGCGGCGTCTTCTCGGTCGGCGTCTGGCCCAGCGGCTGCAGCCGGCCGGTCGAGGCGTCGACCTTGAAACCCGACAGCGTGCTGGACGTGCGCTCCGACGCGTAGAGATAGCGGCCGTCGGGCGTGAGATGAAGATCGGCGGCCCAGGGCTTGCCGGCGAAGCCTGCGGGCAGCACGGTGGTGCTCTGCTGAAGCTGCAGCGTGCCGCGGGCGGCGTCCCAGGCATACACGTGCAGGCCGGCGTCGAGTTCGTCCAGCAGGTACAGGAAGCGCTGCGCCTTGTCCCAGACGAAGTGGCGCGGTCCCGACTTCGCGGTGCCGATCGTCAGCGGCGGGTCGTTGGGCGACAAGGCCCCGGTCTGCGCGTCGAAGCGCCAGCTCGAGACGTTGTCGCCGCCCAGGCTGGTCGCCAGCACGAAGCGGTTGCCGGCATCGGCGTGAATCGCGTGGGCGTTGGGTGCCGTCGGAAGCAACTGCTGGATGGGGCCGACGTTGCCCTCCTTGTCGATGCTGTTGACCGTGATCTTGTGCCCCGGGTAGGAGGCAGCGAACAGCCAGCGCCCCGTGGCGTCGGTGTCGATGTTGGCCATGCTGTCGGCCAGCGGCGCCTCGCCCAGCTTCTTCAGCTTGCCGCTGGCGCCATCGATCGCGAAACTCGCGACGCGAAAGGGCTGCGAGCGAAGTGCGGCATACAGGAAGCGCTTGTCGGGGCTGACGGCCATCGGCATCACCATGCCGCCGACATTCACCGTTTCCACGGGCTTCAGCGTGCCCTGGGTGCGGTCGAGCTCGAGAACGGAGATTTCCTGGCTGTCCGCATTGGACACGTAGACCCAGGTGGCGGCCGAAACGCTGCCACCGATCGCGGCGAGCCCGGACACGAGCAGCACGAAATGGCGCAGCGCGCGCGAAGTGATGACTGGATGCATGTTCTTTTTCCTTCGAGGTTCAGCCGGTTCAAGCATGTGGCGCGACGCTCGCCGCGGGCTCAGGTCACGGGCGCGGGGTTGAACAGCACCAGCGCGTTGTGCAGCTTCCAGTGCTCGGCCCAGGTCTTCTTGCGGCCGCTGGCGACCTCGAGCATCAGATGGAACATCTCCCAGCCGACGTCTTCGATGGTCGCGTCGCCGTCGGCGATGCGCCCGGCATTGATGTCCATCAGGTCGTGCCAGCGGCGCGCCAGGTCGCTGCGCGTGGCGACCTTGATCACCGGCACCTCGGCCAGGCCGTAGGGCGTGCCGCGGCCGGTGGTGAACACGTGCAGGTTGATGCCGGCGGCGAGCTGCAAGGTGCCGCAGATGAAATCGCTGGCCGGGGTGGCGGCGTAGATCAGGCCTTTCTGCTTCACCTTCTCGCCCGGCGCGATCACGCCCGAGATCGGCGAACTGCCCGACTTCACGATCGAGCCCATCGCCTTCTCGACGATGTTGGACAGGCCGCCCTTCTTGTTGCCGGGCGTGGTGTTGGCGCTGCGGTCGACGCGGCCCTTGTCCAGGTAGGCGTCGTACCAGGCCATCTCGCGGATCATGGCCTCGGCCACTTCGGGCGTCGTCGCGCGCGAGGTGAGCTGGTCGATGCCGTCGCGCACCTCGGTCACTTCCGAGAACATCACGGTCGCGCCGGCGCGCACCAGCAGGTCGGTGCAGAAGCCCACGGCCGGGTTGGCGGTGACGCCGGAGAAGGCATCGCTGCCGCCGCACTGCACGCCGACCACCAGTTCGCTGGCGGGCACGGTTTCGCGCCGGCGGGCGTTGAGGCGTTCGAGATGTTCCTCGGCCTGGCGCAGGATCGAATCGACCATCGACATGAAGCCGATGTGCGCATCGTCCTGCAGGCACACGACATCGAGCTTGCTGTCGGCGCTGGTGCCGACGTCGGCCACGTTGCGTTCGTCGATCAGCGGGATGGTGCCGGGCGGCATCAGGCGCTCGGGCTGCAGCTTCTCGCAGCCCAGGCTCACCACCATCACCTCGCCGCCGAAGTTGGGGTTGAGGCTGATGTTGCGCAGCGTGCGGATCGGAATGATCGCGTCCGGCGCGTCGATCGCGACGCCGCAGCCGTAGCTGTGTTCCAGCGCGACCACGTCGTCGACATTCGGGAACTTCGGCAGCAGCTCGGCCTTGATGCGCTGCACCGCGAACTCGGTGACGCCGGCGACGCACTGCACGGTCTGGGTGATGGCCAGGATGTTGCGCGAGCCGACCGAGCCGTCCGGATTGCGGTAGCCCTCGAAGGTGTAGCCCTCGAGCGGCGCCTGCGGCGGTGGCTTGACGGTGGCGATCGGCAGGCCGACGAGCTCGCGCGCGGCGGGCATCTTCAGCAGCCGCTCGTGGACCCAGCTGCCGGCGGCGATGGGCTTGAGCGCATAGCCGATCACGACGTTGTAGCGCCGCACCTCGCCGCCTTCGGGGATGTCGACCAGCGCCACCTTGTGCGCCTGCGGCACCTTCTCGACCAGCGCCAGGCCTGACGCGAACACCGTGCCGGCCGGCAGCCCGCCGTCGTTGGCCACGATCGCGACGTTGTCGCGCGCGTGCATGGTGATGTAGAGAGGTTCGCTCATTTCGGCGCGTTGAAGAGCTCGGGCAGCCACAGCGAGAAGGCCGGCACGTACGTCACGAGCATCAGGCACACCAGCAGCGCCCCGTAGAAAGGCCAGATCGATCGCATCACCTGCCCGACCGACACCCCCCCGATCGCGCAGCCGATGAACTGCGTGGTGCCGACCGGCGGCGTGTTCAGGCCGAGCGCGCAGTTGATCAGCATGACGATGCCGAACTGCACCGGGCTCATGCCGAACTGCATTGCGATCGGCAGGAAGATCGGCGTGCAGATCAGGATCGTGGCGGCCATGTCGAGGAAGGTGCCCAGCAAGAACAGCAGCACGTTGATCATCAGGAAAATGACCCACGGGCTGCTCGAGAACGAGGTCATCAGTTCGCCGGTTTTTTGCGGCACCTCGTACAGCGCCATGAAGTAGCCGAAGGCCGAGGAGATGCCGATCAGCAGCAGCACCACGCCGGTGGTCTTGCAGGCCTTGGCGCAGGCTTTCAGGAAATCCTTCCAGCTGAGCGACCGGTACACCAGCACCGTGACGCCCAGCGCCCACAGCACGGCGGTGGCCGCCGATTCGGTGGCGGTGAACACGCCCGACAGGATGCCGACGAGGATGATCGCGACGATCAGGAGCCCGGGCAGCGCGCCGATGAAGGCCGCCAGCACCTCGCCCCAGCCGGGGAAGGCGCCGCGGATCGGGTAGCCGCGCTTGACCGCCACGTAGTACGCCGCCCCCAGGTTGCACAGCGTCAGGATCAGTGCCGGAATCATCCCCGCCAGGATCAGGCTCAGCACGCTGACCGAGGCGATGCCGGTGGTGGCGAGGGTGAAGATGATGAGGTTGTGCGAGGTCGGCATCAGCGCGCCGACCAGCGCCGCGTGGGTGGTGACGTTGACCGCGTAGTCCGCGTCGTAGCCCTCGCGCTTCATCAGCGGGATCATCACCGAGCCCATGGCCGACACGTCGGCCACCGGCGAGCCCGCCACGCCGCCGAACAGCGTGCAGCCGATCACGTTGCTCATGCCGAGCCCGCCGCGCACATGGCCGACCAGGCTGTTGGCAAAGCGCACGATGCGCTGCGCGATGCCGCCGTAGAGCATCAGCTCGCCGGCGAACACGAAGAACGGGATGGCCAGGAACGAGAAGATCTGCATCCCGCCGACCATCTTCTGGAACACCACCGCGACCGGCAGGCCGGCGTACAGCACGGTGGCGACCGAGGCCAGCCCGATCGAGAACGCGACCGGGACGCCGAGGACCAGCAGCGCGAGAAAACTCAGGGAAAGAACCGTCAGTTCCATATGCCCCCACGCTCGCGTTGCTCGCTGCCCCCCGAGGGGGCGCGAATTGCCTTGAGGCGGCTCTGCGTCAATTCCATGCCGGCACCACTTCCTCGTCACGCAGCAGTGCCACGATGTGTTCAATCGAAAACAGCACGATCAAGGCGCCCGCGATCACGAGCGCCAGGTAGTCCACGCCCACCGGAACGCCCAGCATGGGCTTGATGTCGCTCCACTTGAGCCGGGTCCAGAGCCAGCCGCTTGAAACCATGATGGCGCCGAACAGCGCGACCAGCGCGTGGATCAGGATCTCGACCTTGAGGCGCAGCGACTCCGGCAGCAGGGCGACCAGCGAATCCAGGCCGATGTGGCCGGCATCGCGCACGCCGACCGCCACGCCCAGCGCGGTGACGTACAGCACCAGTTGCAGCGCCAGTCCTTCGGCCCAGACCGGCGTGTCGTTGAAGAGGTAGCGCCCGACCACCTGGTACTGCACGCACACGATGATGGCGATCAGCAGCACCACCGCCAGCATCAGGCTGGCCTTGGACAGCAGCGCGCACACGCGCGAGTACGCGTGGCGCGACGGCGGGCGCGACCTTTCGGGTTCTGCCGTCCCGCTTGTCACTTGTTGTCCTGGACGGCCTTGACCAGGCGTTGCAGATCCGGCGTGGAAATGAACTTGGCGTATACCGGCGCCATGGCGGCGCGGAACGACGCCTTGTCGACGTCGCCCACGATCGTGGCGCCGCCCTTGGTGACCACCTCGAGCGACTTGGCCTCCTGCTCGTCCCACTTCTTGCGCTGGAACTCGACCGATTCCTTGGCCGCGGCGCGGAACATGTCCTGCTCGGCCTTGGGCATCTTGTCGTAGACGGCTTTCGACATCACCAGCATCTCTGGCGCCATCGAATGCTCGGTGCGCGAGTAGAACTTGACGGCCTCGTAGTGCTTGAAGCCGTCGTAAGAGGGGATGTTGTTTTCCGCCGCGTCGATCAGCCCGGTCTTGAGGCCGGTGTAGACCTCGCCGATCGGCACCGGCGTGGCGTTGGCGCCCATGGCGTTGATCAGCGACACCCACAGGTCGGATTGCTGCACGCGGATCTTCATGCCCTTGGTGTCGGCCAGCGACTTCACCGGCTTCTTGGCGTAGATCGAGCGCGCGCCGCTGTCGTAGAAGGCCAGGCCGACCAGGCCCTCGGGTTCGCAGCTCTTCAGGATCTCCTCGCCGACCGGGCCGTCGAGCGACTTGCGCATGTGCGCGATCGACTCGAACAGGAAAGGCATGGTCGGCACCAGCGTTTTGGCGCACAGCGAGTTCAGCGGGCTGATGTTGACGCGGGTCATCTCCAGCGCGCCGATCTTCACCTGGTCGATGGTTTCCTTTTCGGTGCCCAGTGCGCCCTTGTTGAAGACCTTGATCTTGTATTTGCCGTTGCTGCGCTTGTCGAGCAGCTCGCTCATGTACTTGACCGCGGCCACGGTCGGGTAGTCGTCGCTGTTGTGGACGTCGGCCGAACGGAACTCGACGGCGTGCGCGGCCATGCCCAGCGTACCGGCTGCCAGGGCGATCAGGGTATGGGTGAATTTCATTTGTCTTCCTCTATTGGTGGTTGTCGAAATAGAACGTCGTCAGATGCCGAACGCGGGCTCCGCGATGCCTTGAGTGCCGGGGCGCAGCGCGAAGACGCCGCCGGCCAGCGGCTGGTCGGAGAGATCGCCGCCGGGTCGGATCGAGGTCACGAACAGCGTGTCGAGCTTCGGGCCGCCGAAGGCGCACATCGCAGGCTTCTTCACCGGCACTTCGAGCGAGCGGTCGAGCCTGCCTTCGGGCGTGAAGCGGTGCACCAGGCCGGCGTCGTTGCCGCAGATCCAGTAGCAGCCGTCGGCATCGACCGCGGCGCCGTCGGGCCGGCCGGGCAGGGGCTTCATGTCGACGAAGACGCGGCGGTTCGTGGGCGTGCCGCTGGCCGTGTCGTAGTCGAAGGCCCAGACGGCTTGCACGCTCGGGTGCGAGTCCGACAGGTACATCGTGCGGCCGTCGGGGCTGAAGCCGAGGCCGTTGGGCACGATCAGGTCGTCGAGCTGCGCGGCGGGCGCTTGGCTGCCTGGGTCGCAGCGATAGAGGCGACCGACGCGCGCGCCTGCCGCCATGTCCATGAGCATGGTGCCGGCCCAGAAGCGGCCCTGGCGGTCGCAGCGGCCGTCGTTGAAGCGCATGCCGGGCAGGGCGTGGTCCACCTCGGCGAGCCGCGTCGCGGCGAGCGTGCCGTCGTCCTGCGGCGCGATAGAGAACAGGCCGCTTTCCATGCCCGCGATCCAGGCGCCCGGCACGTCGGCACGCGGCGCGATGCAGGCCAGCATCTCCTCGCCGGTCCAGTGCGCGTGGCCGGCTGCCGACCAGCGGTGCAATGCCCGGCCCGGAATGTCGACCCAATAGAGAGCTTCTTCGGCCGCCGACCACACGGGACTCTCGCCCGTGCCGCAGCGTGCATCGACCACGAGCTCGGCCTTGCTGCTGGACATGGCTTCAGTCGCCGAAGGGGCCCTGGGCCGTGAACGCGCCGCCCTGGTAGATGGCGTTCGGGTCGGTCGGCGCGACGGGCGGCTGTGCTTCGACCTTGGCGCGGAAGACTTCGGAACTGTCCTGCGGCACGAAGCCGAGGTGCGCGGCCGCGGCGTTGTCCCACCACACGTTGCGGTTGGCCGACACGCCGTAGACCACGGTGTGCCTCACATCCGGCGTGAAGAGCGACTTCTCGATCAGCGTCGTGAGGTCGCGGTAGCTGAGCCAGGTGCTCATCATGCGGCGGTTCGCCGGCTCGGGAAACGAGGAGCCGATGCGGATGCTCACGGTCTCGATGCCATAGCGGTCGAAATAGAACTGCGCCACGTCCTCGCCGAAGGATTTCGACAGGCCGTAGTAGCCGTCGGGCCGGCGCGCGGCATGGGCGTCGATCGTTTCGCTCTGCTTGTAGAAGCCGATCACGTGGTTCGAGCTTGCGAAGACCACGCGCTTCACGCCATGCCGGCGTGCGCCTTCATAGAGATGGAAGATGCCCTTGATGTTGGCTTCGAGGATCTCCTCGAAAGGGCGTTCGACCGAGACGCCGCCCAGGTGCACGATCGCGTCGCAACCGGCGACCAGCGCGTCGACCGCTGACTTGTCGGCCAGGTCGCAGGGCACGGCTTCCTCGTGCGCGCCCTCGGCTGGCGCGAGCGCCGCGATGTCGGAGACGCGCAGCACGTCCGCATAAGGGCGCAGCCGCTCGCGCAGCACCTTGCCCAGGCCGCCGGCGGCGCCTGTCAGAAGCAGGCGGGCCACGCGGGGCGGATCGGATCTGGAAATCTCGCTCATTTGTCTCTTGGTGGTAAGTTATCGGTTGTCGTACAACATTTCGGCGATTATCATCACCGCATGTCGAGCCTGTCAACGGGGTCAACCGCTAGCGCCGAACCTGCCGCCTTCACCGGCAGCCCGCGCCGCCGCGGACGTGGATTGGCGCACGGCCTGGTCGACGACCTGGGCGAGAAGATCCGCAGCCAGCAGCTCAAGCCGGGCGACAAGCTGCCGACCGAGTCGGCCATCATGCAGGCCTACGGCGTGAGCCGGACGGTGGTGCGCGAGGCGCTCTCGAAGCTGCAGGCCGGCGGGCTGGTGGAGACGCATCACGGCATCGGCACCTTCGTGCTGCAGCCCAAGGCCGCCGGCATGTTCCGTCTCGACGCCTCAGACGTTGCGACCTCGGTCGATGTGCTTGCGGTGCTCGAACTGCGCATCAGCCTGGAGACCGAATCCGCCGGCCTGGCCGCGACCCGCCGCACCGACGAACAACTCCTCGGGCTGCGCGAGGCGCTCGACGATTTCGAGCGCAACGTGGCGGTGGCAGGGGACACGGTGGCGCCCGACTTCCGCTTCCATCTGCAGATCGCGCAGGCCACGGGCAATCCGTACTTCGCGGACATCATGAGCCACCTGGGCACCACGATCATCCCGCGCACGCGCATCACGGCCATCCGCAACCACGACCGCCGCGGCGAGTACCTGAGCCGCGTGAACCGCGAGCATGAAGAGATCTACGCGGCCATCGCACGGCGCGATCCCGAATCGGCGCGCGCGGCCATGCGCATCCATTTGACCAACAGCCGCGAGCGGCTGCGGATCGCGCAGGAAGCCGCGAAGAGCGCGGCCGCCGAAGCCGCACCCCCGGCCTGAAATCGCCGGCCTGCAAGGCTGGACATCGCTCGGATCTAGTTGTACGATGACTGATAACAATGCCTGCCAGTGCGCGCATATGCGCGTCGGCCCGGCGTTTGCCCATTCCATCCTCAGGAGACACAAGACATGACCATGAATCGACGCGATCTCGTGCTCGGCGCGCTGGGCACCGGCCTGCTGGCCGCAGGCGGCGCGCAGGCTGCCGACGCCTGGCCCTCGAAACCCATCCGCATCGTGGTGCCGTACCCGCCGGGCGGCTCCTCCGACATCATTGCGCGTTCGATCGGCCAGCCGCTGTCGGAAGCGCTCAAGCAGTCGGTGATCGTCGAGAACCGTGCCGGCGCCAACGGCAACCTGGGCGCCGACCTGGTGTCCAAGGCACAGGGCGACGGCTACACACTGCTCTTGTGCGACGTCGGTGCGCTCGCGATCAGTCCCTCGGTCTACACCAAGCTGTCCTTCGATCCGTCGAAGGATCTGCGCGGCGTGACCATGCTGGCCTACTCGCCGCACCTGCTGGTGGTGCATCCGTCGGTGCCGGTGAGCAATCTCAAGGAACTGGTCGCGCTGTCGAAGAAGACCGACCTGAACTTCGCCGTCACCGCGACCGGCAGCGCGCCGCACCTCGCGGGCGTGGCGCTCGAACGCGCCAGCGGCGCGCGCTGGCAGTACGTGCCCTACAAGGGCGGCGTGCAGGCCATCCAGGACACGGTCGGCGGCCAGACCCAGGTGCTGATGAACGGCATGCTGGCGACGCTGCCGCACGTGCAGAGCGGCAAGCTCAAGATACTGGCCGTCTCCAAGGCCACGCGCATGCCGCTGATCGGCGATGTACCGACCATCGCCGAGCAGGGCGTGCCCGGCTTCGACTCCGGCACCTGGCAAGGCATGCTGGCCCCGCGCGGCACGCCCGATGCGGTGATCCAGCGCCTCAACAAGGAACTGGTCGCGATCATCCGCTCGCCCGACATCCGCTCGCGCCTGGCCGGGCAGGGCGCCGAGGTGGTGACCATGGCGCCCACGGAGCAGGAGCAGTTCTTCGCCAAGGAACGCGCGCGCTGGGCCAAGGTGGTCGACGCGGCGCAGATCAAGCTGGACTGAACACAGCTGCCCCGCCCCCACCCGCTCGGCTGAGGGCCCCGCTCCCACCCGTTCGGGTCGGCCCCACCCCCATCCTGTTCGCGCTGAGCTTGTCGAAGCCTCCCGTGCCCGCTTAAAGGCTTCGACAAGCTCAGCCCGAACGGGTAGGGCGAGGAACTCACTTCTTCTTCATTAATTCCATCACATGAATCCACAAGAACTCAAATCGATCATGGGCTCCGGCCTGCTGTCCTTTCCGCTGACCGACTTCGATGCCAACGGCGACTTCCACAGGAAGGGCTACATCGAGCGGCTCGAATGGCTGGCGCCCTATGGCGCGAGTGCGCTGTTCGCGGCCGGCGGCACCGGCGAGTTCTTCTCGCTGACCGCCGACGAGTATCCGGAGATCATCCAGACCGCGGTCGACACCTGCCGCGGCAAGGTACCGATCATCGCCGGCGCGGGTGGCCCCACGCGCTTCGCGATCCAGTGTGCGCAAGCGGCCGAGAAGGCCGGCGCGCACGGCATCCTGCTGCTGCCGCACTACCTGACCGAAGCCGGCCAGGACGGCCTGGCCGCGCACGTCGAAGCCGTGTGCAAGAGCGTGAAGTTCGGCGTCATCGTCTACAACCGCGGCCAGAGCAGGCTCTATCCCGCCACGCTGGAGAAGCTGGCCGAGCGCTGCCCCAATCTCGTCGGCTTCAAGGACGGCATCGGCGACATCGAGCTCATGAGCGCCATTCACCTGCGCATGGGCGACCGCTTCGCCTACCTGGGCGGCCTGCCGACGGCCGAGGTCTATGCGGCCGCCTACAAGGCGCTGGGCACGCCGGTGTATTCCTCGGCCGTCTTCAACTTCATTCCCAAGACGGCGATGGACTTCTACAAGGCAGTGGCGAACGACGACATGGCGACGCAGCACCGGCTGCTCAAGGAATTCTTCATGCCCTACCTGGAGATCCGCAACAAGGGTCAGGGCTACGCAGTGAGCATCGTGAAGGCCGGCGCGAAGATCGTCGGGCACGACGCCGGCCCGGTGCGCACGCCGCTCACCGAACTCAAGCTCGACGAGTACGACGCGCTGGCGGTGCTGATCGACAAGCTCGGTTCCCAACAGCCGCAGTGAGCGTAGAGTTCCCCAATGCGCGGGGCCGCTCTTGCGGCCCCTTGTTTTTTCCCCGACCGATTCCCAAGGACCCTGCCATGCAGAACTTCGACAACCTGATCAACGGCGAATGGCGCGCCGGCGCAAGCTACAGCGCGAACATCAACCCGAGCAACCTGGGCGACGTGCTCGGCCAGTACACCCAGGGCGATGCCGGCCAGGTGGAGGCCGCCGTTGCCGCTGCCACCGCTGCCTTTCCGGGCTGGTCCACCGGCAGCATCCAGGCGCGCTCCGACGCGCTTGACAAGATCGGCAACGAGATCATCGCGCGCAAGGAAGAACTCGGCACCCTGCTCGCGCGCGAGGAAGGCAAGACCAAGGCCGAAGGCATCGGCGAAGCCACGCGCGCCGGCCATATCTTCAAGTTCTTCGCCGGCGAATGCCTGCGCCTGTCGGGCGAGATCCTTCCCTCGGTGCGTCCCGGCATCGGCGTGGAGATCACGCGCGAGCCCGTCGGCGTGGTCGGCCTCATCACGCCGTGGAATTTTCCGATCGCGATTCCCGCCTGGAAGATCGCGCCGGCGCTGGCCTTCGGCAACTGCGTGGTGCTGAAGCCGGCCGACCTCGTGCCCGGCTGCGCCTGGGCGCTGGCCGAAATCATCAGCCGCTCGGGCATTCCGCCCGGCGTGTTCAACCTCGTGATGGGCCGCGGCAGCGTGATCGGCAATGCCCTGGTCGAGCACCCCGGCATCCACGCCATCAGCTTCACCGGCTCGGTCGGCGTCGGCCGCAGCATCGGCATCCAGTGCGTCACCAAGCAGAAGAAGGTGCAACTCGAAATGGGCGGCAAGAACCCGCAGGTGGTGCTGGACGATGCCGACCTGAACCAGGCCGTCGAGCTCAGCGTGCAGAGCGCTTTCTATTCCACCGGCCAGCGCTGCACGGCGTCGAGCCGGCTGATCGTGACCGAAGGCATCTACCCCAAGTTCATCGAGGCGATGAAGGCACGGATGGCGAAGATCAAGGTCGGCGATGCGCTGGCGCAGGGCACCGACATCGGCCCGGTCTCCAGCGAGAGCCAGCTGCAGCAGGACCTGAACTACATCGAGATCGGTCAAGGCGAGGGCGCCACGCTGGCCGCGGGCGGCGAACGGCTCCGGCTCGACACCGAGGGCTACTACATGTCGCCGGCGCTCTTCAGCGAGTCGGTGGCGAGCATGCGCATCAACAAGGAAGAGATCTTCGGACCGGTGGCGAGCGTGATCCGCGTGAAGAACTACGAGGAGGCGCTGGCGACCGCCAACGACACCGAGTTCGGCCTGTCGGCGGGCATTGCGACGACGTCGCTGAAGTATGCGACGCATTTCAAGCGGCATAGCCAGGCGGGCATGGTGATGGTCAACCTGCCGACGGCGGGGGTGGACTATCACGTGCCGTTCGGCGGGCGCAAGGGGTCGAGCTACGGGCCGCGCGAGCAGGGCAGGTACGCGCAGGAGTTCTTTACGGTGGTGAAGACGGCCTATACGCTGGCTTGAGTGTCTTTGCTCCCTCCCCCTCCGGGGGAGGGTTGGGGTGGGGGCACCGGGCCTTTGAACGGTTGCTGGCCTTTGCTTGGGCCTGGAGCCGGGAATTCGCCCCGGCGGGCGAGTCACTTTCTTTGTCTCGCCAAAGAAAGTAACCAAAGAAAGGCGACCCCACTGCGCGCGACCCTTCGCTTCGCTGCGGGCAACCTGCGGTGCTCGCTTTTCGCGGGGTCCGCGCAAACTCGCTTCGCTCAAACAGCGCGCGGCCCTTATCCGCGAAAAGCTGCGCTCCTCGGCGC